>Ga0181344_1001059_pt1 | contig 10338 bp, 10 predicted proteins | sample Su13VDMLBDD_FD_130098 | JGI IMG/M metagenome (GOLD analysis project Ga0181344, IMG submission 130098) | Freshwater viral communities from Lake Michigan, USA - Su13.VD.MLB.D.D | ecosystem: Environmental > Aquatic > Freshwater > Lake | place: USA: Michigan | collected 2013-07-15
TCTAGAAGGACCACAGGCTGAACAGTTCTTAGGTTACCGTATGTTTACATTCTACAAGAGATATGCTACCCAAATGTTCCTTAACAGATTCCAAGCTGATATGTCTAAGAACAACAGATGGGGCCATGTATATAATTGGGATTTAGGTACTACTACTCGTGGATACTATATTGAAGCTGTAGGAGCTGCAATTAAGTTCTTAAAACATGGTATGGCTTATATGCCAATGATGACAGCAGAAGAGAAGGCTGCATTTAGAAAAGTAGTTACTGAAGGTATGATCATCATGATAATGGCACTTGCTGTTATGTTCCTTTTTGGTTATGATCCTGGAGATGAAGACAGATTTGAAAAGATGAGAGAAAGAGAAGATGAGTTTGGTGCACTTGGTTGGATGGCTAATCATACATTGTATCAACTTATTACAGTTAGTAGAGAGAACAGAGCATTTGTATCACCACAAGAGTGGTTACAATATGGTGATGTTACATCTATTGCCTTTGGGCCAACTGTAAAACTCTATCTAAAAATCTTATCAGATTTATACTACATGGCAACAGGAGATGAAAAAGCTATATATAAATCTGATGTTGGACCATATCCATGGCAAAAAAAGGATGAAGATGGGACATATGACTATAAGTTATGGAACCATCTATTTAGTATCTACGGTATTAAAGGGAAGAACTTCTCTCCAATATACGCAATAAAAAATAATGAAGCATTTGAAAATTTAAGATAACATGGCAAAAGCAACTTTAGGAGTAGTTAAAACTTACAGGAAGACAAAAGTATCCCGTCCAGGAATACATGCTAAAACTAAAACTAGTAAGTTAAAAAGCTCAAAGAATTACAAAAAGACCTACAAAAGACAAGGAAAATGAGTGGGTGGAATTTAAGCATGATGTTTGTGCTACCACATGAAAAATTTCTAGTTGGTTGGGAATTTCATACTCCCAGTGAAGACTATGATTACTACACATTCTCCCTATTCCTAGGGTTAATTATTATTTCTCTTGATTGGGTTTTATAAAAGATAAAAAAAAGGGGGAACAGCCTAAGCCATTCCCCCTTTAATCGTATTAATCCTGTTTAACTTGACAGGTTCTTAAAAATCAAAATCTACTGTAAGATCATCAGTACTTGAATTATCATCAGATGGATCAAAACTGAAATCATCTTTATCAACATCAAAATCTGAGCCCTTCATATGAGATGCATTCTCACCAGTATATTCTTGATTCTCATCAGGAATATATGTAGGTGCTTCATCTTTATCATCTGACTCTAGCGGTAAATTCATCCAATCATTTAGATCTTCTTCATCTTCTGGATCTTCCAATTGGTTAGTATTACTAACCACCTCATTATGAAAATCTATAGCCTCAAAAGTATTTCCCGCCAAATCTGTGTAAGTTACTATTGTTTCTGACACAGCTTCTTCTGCCTCTACAATAGCAATTAAATCTTCCAAATCCACTTGATTAGGATCAACTAGAGGTGTGTTAGATGTAATATCTGTTGGAACAGGTACAACTATCTGTGCAGGTGCACTGCACATAGGAAAATTATTTATACTTGATATAAAGTAATGCATAATCCTTTGATCCTCCATCCATGTCTTTGGATGTGAATGTTGTAGTGCTATAGTAACATAATTGTAGAAAGCCCACAAACTATCAGTACTAGTAAATACATGATTTGGTTTCTTCATTTGATCCCTAATGATACTAGCTTGCTCTGTTGTCAAAACCTCATACTCTGCAAATAAAACACCCAATAATTGAGATTGTTTTCTTTTATTAAGTGTAATACCCTCCATAGTTGCTTTATCAGATACAAGTTGATTATAGTACATGTGCGCATTAGTAATATAATTATCAATAGTACCTTTAATATCTGTATCAGCTGAGCCCATATGTTTTCTCACCCATGAACCCATATCACCAGAAATCATAACTGAACCGGTTTTATTTATATACCCACCAATTACACATTTAAACTTTACTTGTTTATTATAGCTGTTTGTCCATGCAAACATCATTGATAATTCGGGATCATTATTAAAATCTAATTTATAAATTCCCTGAGCAATCTGCCCGTCAGCAGTACATCTGTACTCCTCTTCTACAATGTTAAACCCAGCATTAACAAGTGCTTGCTGTGAATAATCAATAACAAATTGGTGACTAATTACAGTATAACTAGCACCATGATTTGGTAGAGCAACATTCAATAAAGTTGCTCTAGACGTGTTTTGAATTTTTTTTGGCATTTTTAAAATAAACTTAATTGATTTATAACAGGTTCTAATCCCTGTATTTCTTTTTTAACTCTATCAATGTAATATTCATAGTTGATCTCAAAATCTTCAATTGGCATATCAACATGTGTATTTAACACTTGTTGCAGCCACTTACCCGCTTCAACTTGGATTTCTCTACCATCAGAGTTATTTTTCTTTATGACTTTTGACCCCTGTTTACATATATAATACCTAAGAGTTTGTTGTAGTTTATCTACTTTATATTCTCCCTTATCAACACAGTGTTCATAAAAGGACCAATCACCCTTTATCTTAACACCACCACAATAGTCATAAATATTACTTCCAGATCTTATTACTTCTTCAGGATTCTTACCCTCAACGAAATATGCATGTAAGGCCTTTGGTATAATTAGAAAACTCTTGTTCTTATGTAAAGCAAGATTCTCAAACTCAAACCTACCTTTACACTTAGATTTACCATCCTCTGTTACCGCAATATAATTATTTACATCACCCAACACAAGTTTAGTATATCTATCATGTTCTAGTTCTAGATTGGTAATCTTTTCCCATCTCTCACATATTTCCATATACTTATCTACATACTTTCTAGGTATCATAGTCTCCAAACCATCCGTGTTCTGCATCAATGGAACAGCATTTGGTATTTCCTCACATATCATTTCATATAACATAGTAAGACTAAGCTGACCATTGATAGTGATTCTCATAGTAAACTCTGGATCATATAAGAAACTATTCTCATCATTGCTGAGCCCATAAGTTGAATTCAAGATAATCTTATACACATAGTTCCTAGGATCTTTCTTTGGAATCTTTTTCCTTTCTTCAAAGAACCACTCATACAAGCTGCAGAATTCTCTCTCTGGTAAATGAGCAGGTGCCCATTTATTTCTAATAGCAAGATTAGGATAGAAACTAGTAACGTCTGACGTCATTATAATCATATCCTCATTAGCATTATATACCTTGCTCTCTTTAGCTCCATGAACACCACCAAGACCAAAGTCTGTTCTAACTCCTCTGTAGTTAACAGAATATTTAAAACCTCCCTTTGTCTCTCCAGGATATATGACAGCTTCCCTAAATCTATCAAGTAATTTCTGAAATGGAGCTGTTGTAAAGTTAATACAAGGTAATATAATATCTTTCACAGTTATTTTTAGTCTCCTTGTTCTCATCTTTCTAAGCTCAAATTTACTTATGCCAGTTCTCTGGCTCAGAAAGAATAGAAATAACTCCTTAGATATTCTTGGTTCAGATGCTGAATATAAGTCTATGTTATATTCATTTGTTAAATCCCTTCTTAAATCAATTTGACTCTTACTAAGAGACATAATTTGTTTAGTAGACCTAACATCATTTATACAATACTTTAAAATACTTTGTATTTGATCTTCTGATGTAATCTCAGTAGTGTGATGAATTGGCATGTCAACTATATCTCTCCAATCCATGCTAAATTGAATCCACTTTAGTGAACTTCTCTTAGCAGGATTATCCCAATGATTTAGTTTGAATACATCAATCTGTCTAATACTCAAGTCTCTTAATCCAAACTCTGAAAACTGTCCATTATTTTGATTAGTTATAATACTTTGAGCTCTTTCATATAATGTTTCTGCAATCTCTTGACCTGGCATTCTTAGTAATTCTTCAGTATTCCTAATGATATACTCAGTTATCTGACTATCAAAAGATAAACCATTGAAGCTAACATGCCATTCATCATAATCTATATTTCTTTGTAAGAACTTTACAAGTTCTACAATATCATTCTTAATATGATGTATAATAAAGATTTGTCTTTCTTCTGATTTTACATCCTCAAATACTCCTATGAAACAATTAGATAGAGTTTCATAGTCCATCACCCAGTGTGTTCTCATATAATTCAGTTAAGCTGTTTCCCCGCAAACCCTTTTTTCAAACTACTTCTCAGCCATATATTGAGCATAATCAAAAGTATCTGCATTAGATGCAAAATGTTTGATTATATTCTCTACAGCCTCTAAGTCCTCAACATAAAACTCTTGAAATACTTCAATTTTATGTCTCTCTTGTTTTGTACCCTTAGTACCTGTAACAGCTATTCCATACTCATCTAACTTTGGCAACATGTGTAATGCTTGTTTCTTAATCTTAGAAATTATAACAAATACATTTGATGTTGGATCAAAGATACATTCTACATAGGGACAAGCATCATTCGTTGGTACTAATCTGAAGGTTTTACTTTCCTGCCATGACGCATGGACAAGAATCATTGAATTATTCATATTATTGGTTTTTTAATTATTATACAAATTAATCTAGAATTTTTAAATTTTGCAAGTCTGCAACCTGTATTTTTAAATTTTCTTTTTCTAAATCTGGTGGGTTACAAAGTTCACCTACCTTTATTAAAAGACTTTCAGGAACATCCAATAGTTCCGCATATCTTTTAAACCACTCTTCTGGGAATAAATAGGTATAGATATAAATGTAATTACCACTTCTTCTCTCAAAATAATTGAGAATATCGCGCTTTAAATTCAGTCTTAGCTTGCTATACTTACCATTGACCAAATGATTCCAATCTTCATTGAGATCACTAAAATCAAATATAAATATAGAAGATTTATCATCAACTTTTATATAGTCATATAATCGGCTATGTTTTAGGAGAACATTTCTCTCAAACTTGAGATACTCTACATCCTTTCTGTTCTCATATAAACATATCAACTTCATATCCTCAGAGGTATAGTTGTCTCCCCATGAAAAATAGGTTTCCACTGGGGTTGCTGGCCCACCTCTTTTAATGTCCAAGAGCGGATATAAAAATATCTTGGACTTCTGAAAGTATTTACTGTAAAGCGCATTAATTATCATAATTTTTACAATTTTATATTACCAAATATTAGGTCATATGGTAGTGTGTAATCCTTGCTTTCATAATGATATTTAACCATATCAGTTACTTCATCAAAGTTCTGCTGCCATATAGCCATTGTCTCACCTGAGACCTGAAATGGATAAGTTTGGTTGTATTTGTCTATTACAATAAATGTAAAATACAATTTCCACTCACTTAAATCTGGTAAATCTTTTAGAAACTTATGAAATACAAGTTTCTCATATACAACTGCCTGAATCCAATACTTGTAATACTGTACAGACTCAGGAAACTCTAATAAAGATTTACCTGTAGTCTTAAGGTCATTAATAAATATTGTTTTAGATTCTCTATCTATCACAAGGTTATCTATTATACCCTTAAAACCATAAGGTAGATAATCCACGTTAACTTGTACGGGCAACTCACTGTACACCTCTATGTGGTCATCTGTTTCAGCTCTATCAAATTGTAGTAATTGTCTTATGTCTTTGTTAGACTTAAGTACCTCAACACTTGCTCTACAGCCATCTAGAGTAGGTTGGTCAACTACAGTTTTGTTTTGAGCTTCTTTAAGAAAATTAAAGTATTGTTTGTTTTCCTCTGTGAGTAGCTTATCAAGTCTCTGTTGATCTGTCTTAAGTGTCTGGTAGAGATTAGCTGTGAGTAGTTCTGTAAGTATATCTTGTGAGTAGTCCTCCAAAGATAGTGTATTATTTCCTATTGACAAGTGTGTCTTGAAAATATTATCAATAATTTTTTTTTGACTATCTGTTGGTAGTTTTCCCGGCATGCTTATAAAATAATCATCATACTTATCTTCTTCAAATAAGAGGCAGTGTATGACCCTACCTGCTACTAGGTGAGGGCCAACACTATCTTCTCTATTGTTGAGCACATAATGATTATAGAAAACTACCGGAGAATAAAGAAGTTTACTAATGCTAGAGTAGCTAAAGTAAAACTTTTCTTTATAGAATTTTTCTAGTTCCTCAGAACCATTCAAAGTCATCTCCATTTGTTTCTTCTATTTGATTGTTATTTGATTCTTCTCCAGGGGTCCCCTGTTCTTGACTCAACTCTTCTTCTATTGCTATTAACTCTGACTTAAGTTCATTGCGGTTAATATTAGTTAATGCAGCTTCTATAAGTTCATCTGTAACCATTTCATCTATAACTATCTCATCGACCGGATCTGTGACCTCAAGTTCTTCAGGATTAATTAAGTTAAGAGATGTCAAATTGAGCTTGTCAAGATACTCTTGTTTGATAGTAATCTCCTTGATCTCAAATACCTCATCATATGCAATGTTTCTATGAATATCACTAGCATACTCTTTATACAATACTTGAATCATATCTAGAGTTAACAGACCCTTTCCATCTACTATCTTGATTATATCCTCAGAATCCTGGTGACATACTTGTCTTGGAATCCAATTAAAATAACCAAGCATAGACTTGAAGTTCACATGATTTTTAGTATGTGTATTAGATATTATATTATTAAAATCAGCTATAAGCATTAGTAAGTATAATATACTCTTCTCATAATGAGAGTTAGCCATAATCTCCATAGCTAAAATATGATTGTCATCATCAGAGCTCTGAAACATACTTTTTAGCTGTTTATAAACATCATAGTCTATAATTGTAGAATCATCACCATTAATATTAGTAATCAACTCTGACTCACAATAGATTGGTTTACCTTGAATGGCATCATATGTTTCTTGATATCCTGTTTCAATACCATAAATATATTGACTATCACAAATATTCGAGTCTCCATTACATAGAGTGTTTCTCATGTCTGACCAATTTGAACAAACTTTTGTAGCACCAGTACTTGCTATTGCTGTTTCTAACTTATCAATGTAATAATTATCATTGCACATTTTTCTTACATTCTCAAGAATAGTGTTTGCATCTGCAAAATAATACCAATGAGATGTAGTAAGCTTACCCACACTACTTTTACCACTGAATATAACAGTAGCTTTAGCTGGGTCTCTTACTACTCTAATACCAAGATTTAATGTAAGGTCTTTTAGTTTCATTCTTGGGATATTAACTCCCGGAAGTAGATATAGTGTGTCTCCCTTTGCAGGGACATATCCTTTTGAATTTACAAAGGTATCTAATGAATCTTCTAGACCCTCTAAAATATCTGCATTTAATCCAAATATCCTATTATGTTCTGACCCATTGGTCAATTCAATATGAACAAATTTTTCCATAGTTTAATTTATAAAGATTAGGGGAAGTACTACCTTCCCCCATCTTAGTTTCTAATTAGTAAAATGTTTTTAAAAAGTAAAACAGTTTAAACCCTGTTTTATTGGATAGCCATCTTCACCACGTTGGTATTCTGCATGAGTTTAGCAAACTTAACTTTGTTGCCGTTTACAATCTCTTTGACCATATAATATCTAAGGTCATTTGTAAATGCATCACATTCAGTAGTTAGAATTGCCAATCTATCAGTAATAGCTGCTGGAACTGGACCCTTCTCAGCCTGAACTAATGAATAGTTAATCAACCTGGTAGCAATAACACTAGAGATATCTGCTCTAAAGTTATCATCCTTACCAACAGCATTTGTTAGAGCCCCCATTACATAATCCTTATCTTTATTTAAGATATCTTCAGGAGAAATAATCCTATCAAGTTTATTATTAATAAACATAGTAAACATAGAACTAAAGTCTGCTCCTACGGAACCCTCACCAATCATTTGAACTAACGGTAATGAATCTTCAAACTTATCAATAGAGCTAATTGCATTAAAGAATGTAGTAATAGATCTCGGATTTACTCTTTGAGTTACTAACTCTGGATGCATCAACATAAAGTTAATACATCTACCATCTATACCTGCATTCTCAGCCCATTTAGCCCATACATCTGAATCATACTTCAAATCCACAGAAATAAATCTAGTCTTTTGAGCAACATCAAGACTGGTTACATTGTAATCACCATTGTCTGGATTAGTGGTTAAGATTACATGCCAGTTCTTAGGTAGCTTCCATGACACATATTCTTGTCTATCTAGAATCTCCATAGTAGCTTGCATAAATCTATGGTCTGCACGAGTATAGTCATCAAGAATTAAGAATCCACCCTCACCTTTACCTTGAATCCATTCAGGTGCAGCATGTGACATTCTCTTTCCAATAACCTTATATCCTTTTACAGTTGCTGCATTTATCTGAGATTCATTAATCCATGTAGTTTTACCCTCTGCATTTTGAATTTCAAACTCCTTAACAGGAAAACCAACTAAATCACCTAACTCTTCTAACTGAGATAAATTTAATTTTACAATTTGCATATTAAGCTCCTTACCCAACTGCATAATAGCAGATGTCTTACCAAGTCCGGCATCACCCTCAATATTAATTGCTACAGGTACCTTACCTTCAGCTTGAATATGCTGGTTATTTCCAACCATGTGTTTAATAAAATCTTTTAATTCCTCTACGTTCAATTGTACTTGACTCATAACTTTTTTTTTATAATTCTAATTTAATAATTTTTCCTGGTAAACTCTCATTCATACTTGATCTTTCTGACAAAACCCAAAGGACATTACCCCTTGGTATTACAGATGCATAACACTCACCATCAGTAAAATACACCAGGCTTGTATATTTCTTTTGGTTAGCATTATAATAATCCAAGACAGGATCAAATTCTGTTCCTCCTCTACCCTGTACTTTAAGATCATTCTTACCTCTATAAGGCTCAATAGATTTTATACTTGTATCACATTGAATTATAGTAACATCTACTCCTACTTTATAAATATGATGAATCTCATTCATAAACTCAGTTAACTCTTTATCACTTACAGAGGCTGAAGTATCTATACCCAATAACATATGTTGTTTCATTTTGATTTTCAAGCCAGGATTCTCACAGAATCTTCTGTTCTCTTTTCTCCTAATTTTCTTTGTAAATACTTTTGTGCTTATACCAGTAAATCTTCTAATGTATCCTCTCCAATCAAACTTTGGTTTAACTATTTCTTCAATAATTATAACACCCTCTATCTCACCTGGAACATTCCCTCTCTTCTTAATAGTTTGCTCTTTAGCATCTGATAAAACTTTTTGTAATTGTTTCTCAATTAGCTTTTTCTCAGCTTCACTAAGATCATCAAACTCTTCCCAAGTACCATGATCAGGGACATTTCCATTTTCTATATCATCTAGTAACTTATCCATAGCTTCATTACCACAAGTACCATTCTTATCTTTTTCTTGTTTAAGCTCTTGTAATTTTTTATAATAATATCTACAACCCGCTCTTTTATCTAGATTAAGATCTTCATAGTCTTCTATCATGATACCACCTTTAGGTAACCACTCAGTATCAATATATTGATTGATTTCCATATCCATAGCCACATTTGCTAGTCTTTTATCACTAAATGAACCAAAACTTGTTAAGTGACCAAAAGCTATATGTAAGAGCTCATGTTTTAACAATCCAAGTTGATGTTCTTCACTTAGACTTGTCCAAAACTCTTCATTTATTGATAACTGATAATTAATACGATTTTTACTTACTCCCGCTGTAGGTACATCTTTTCTCCATGTTTTGTTTAACATAATTAGAAAGAACCCATAATAGGGCTCTATTAACATTAATTCTTTTGCTATCTTGCTAAGACTTTGTACTTTGTCCATCTCTTAATTTTATATTAATTTCAAATTTGTCAGCAGGATATCCCATCTGACCTAAAAATTCAATCATACTTTTAGTAAAGAATTCCATAAAAAGTTCTATAGATTGTATACTAGCATTATTATTTGTCATGTGTGATAAACAAACTCCACTGGATAGTGCCGTATAAGAACCCGAAAGAATTTTTGTTTTTACTAATAGTTTTGCAACTTTAGGACAATTATTTTTCCAATCTTCAGGACTAGCATTTCCAAATTTATAGAGTACAATTAATTCTCCTATATATTTTTTTGTGTCAACCTTTTTTAAAGATTCAAATGCTAATATAGCATTTTCTTTATCAGATGACCTTAACATATTTAATAAGTTCTTTGTTTCTTCTTTGTTAAAAATCATTAGTCTTCAATTTTTAAGGTTTTTATCATCCACTCTGTAGGTTTATTTATATTATCAACCCATTCTTTTGCACTTGGAA
>Ga0181344_1001061_pt1 | contig 10336 bp, 10 predicted proteins | sample Su13VDMLBDD_FD_130098 | JGI IMG/M metagenome (GOLD analysis project Ga0181344, IMG submission 130098) | Freshwater viral communities from Lake Michigan, USA - Su13.VD.MLB.D.D | ecosystem: Environmental > Aquatic > Freshwater > Lake | place: USA: Michigan | collected 2013-07-15
GTGTACGTCTGTCCAGCCTGAAGCTCAAGTATCTCCTTGCTGGGTGGATATAAGTATCTTACTGGAACGTGTGAATTGGTAGCGCAGCCGGTCAGCCAAAGCATCACGGCCATTGGCCCTAGCCTCAAGGATCTGAGTTTCGACATCATCGCAGTACTTGGCTATGTCACGCTCTAGCTCCCATGATGCCCGTTTAGCCTTGATCTCCAACCACAGGCGCAGGATTTGCAGTAGGTTTTGTATCATTGGACTCCTTGCGGATAACGTTGATTAGCCCGATAAGCGCCAGCCCAGTGGTCAGAATGGCCTCTTGCATCTCTGGGTGCAGCTTAATCCCGACTGCTGTAAGTAGCGCAAACACGCCGCGCCAGGTTGAAGGTTCTTTAATTCGCTCAAGTATGTATTTCATAATTACTTCTTCTTGGCTGTTTTGGCCGATTGTCTAAACGCCTTTGCGGTTGGCGCACCCTTTGATCCGGGCTTCCGCATACGCTCCTTGCTGCCAGCAGCGATACGCTCGCGCTTGGCGTGGATGTTGGAGTAGAGTCCTCGTTTCATAAGATTAGCACTTCCAGCGCCGCATGCTTGCTCTAGCCCGTTCTGCCGGGCCTTTGGCTTTGGCTACGACACCAGCCATCCTAGCACAGAATGACTTCTTGCGTCCAGCGTCAGCCTTTGTTTTTGGGTTAGGTGCAGGAGCTTTGAGGTTGCTGCCAGTGGCTCGATTGTACTTGGCGCGTCCTTTGGCTGTCAGACCTGCGCCTTTAGACACAGGCAGCTTTTCGCCGCGACCAACTGCTAGGGATACGGATTTTCTTGGCATAAATTAAGAAACGGCAACCCAAGACAAGGACTCTTCGTTCCATGTATATGCATTGCCATCCGCTGGATACGGTGTTGGTGGATTCCAGAAGCATGTCTCTTCATCAAGCGCCCATGATGGATACGGTTGAGGGGCATAGAAAGCATCACGCACACTGTCGTAAACATAGCCAATGCCAGCATAGTTCTTGCGTAAAGGACGGCCTTCTGGATGTTTGCCAGCGTAAGTGTTGTAGCTAGTCTGCACCCATTGACCGGGAATAGAGTCAATGAAGTCTTGTTCTGCAACGATAACTCGCTGCACTACACCGTCGATAATTTCAGCAAAGTGTGCCATATTTTAAGAAGTAAATATCAATCTTTCAGAAGAATTAAATAGGTGATATGTGTATCCGCCGTCTTGCGTGATGGTGCCTCCAGTTGCGCGTGGAGTGCCAAGGTAACGGACTTTTACAACGCCAGAGCCGCCATTCCCTCCAGCTTCATAGCCGTTTAATGGCCAACCACACCCTCCACCACCGCCCATGTTTACAGTTCCATTTTCAGCAGCAATACTAATATCTCCGTTTGCCCCCCTCCCGCCTCCTCCTGCTCCACCAAGGCCGCTAAGTAAGTCAGGCGAAGCTCTATTTCCTCCTCCTCCACCTGCTCTGGTAATTCCATCAACCCAAGTTAACCCATCCCCGCCTTTTGCTGTTGTACCTCCAGTCGCTCCAGCTTCGCCTGCGCCACCACCTCCTCCGATTTGCGCGTCAAGTGGCCCGTTTGCTCCGTTATTTCCTTGTCCAGCAGTTCCAAGCCCAACAGGATTGGTAACTTGTGATCCAGATCCAGAACCCCCATTTTTAACATTATCAGATCCTCCTCCAATAGAAGATACAGCTGAGTTGCTTGATTGAAAAATTGTATTAGATCCTGCAGTGCCTCCACCGCTCACTCCAATTCGTCCAATTCCTCCAGCGCCAATATAAATGTTATAAACTGCTACAGTTTGTGCTGTAAGTGTTCCAGATAAGTAGCCCCCGGCACCCCCGCCGCCATTACCAAAATATGAACCAACTCTAGCACCGCCTCCACCCCCGCCACCAGCAACTACAACGTAATCCAAATCATATGGCGCTACAGGAGGTGGAGCTATAAATGGCGGCTTTAATGATCCTAAATATGCAATCATACAGTAGCGTCTCCTGCAACTACCCAAGAATCTGAGGCAATTTTAATCAATGAAATCACTGCATACGGCCCAGCTGTTTTGAGTCCATTTCTTCCCTGAAGTATAACACCTGATGTTGGAGTAATGGTTACATATCCAGTGTTGGTTTGCATTACAAGAATTTGCGTTCCTATTGGGAAGTTTGAATTTGCACTTGCTTGAAGTGGTATAGTTACTGTTGTATTAGAAGCACTGTTTACAACAATCATTTTACCTGCATCATTAGCAGGTGCAGTTACAAGAGTATAATTTGCAGTCTGATTGTTAATCAGCACCATTGCCGTTGCAATCGGATTCCGAGTCAACCCAGCGGCAGGCGTTGAGCTGGTAACATACATCTGCTGGTTGTCCCATTCAACAGCGCCAAGTGTGGCACTTGTCAGCAATGCTTGTCCGGCAGTGCTGGAGAAGCTGAATGGATTAACCGTTGTTGTGTTTGCAGCAAATGTCTGACGCGCAGAAAATGGAACTGTTCCGCTAACTGTTGCTATTGTAGTTCTGCTGGAAAGCGAAATGGACAATAGCGGATCAACTCCAACAAGATATGAAGTGTTTGATGCTATATTTCCTGCAATGCTAAAAGTAAATCCGTAATTACTTGTTCCGCCTTGAATGCCAACTTGTCTTGGCCCAGATAACGTCCCGGTAAACCAAGAAGGACGAGTAAATACCGCTGAAACTCCAGTTGCTCCAAGTGAGGTTACAACCCACGGGCCATTTTGTGCTGTTGGCGTTGTTGCTCCAGCAGCCCCTTGCCCAGTAAGATATACTACATCATTAAGCTGCAATGTTCTTCCGTCGTAAGTTGGAAGTGCTCCAGCAGTAACTGTAAATGTTGTTGCTGTAGTATTTTGAACTGTAACATTGCTTGTAGCAGATCCAGCAGCAGTTGCTCCAGTTGCCAAAATAACTTGCGTAGGACTTACAACCGTTCTAATCGCAATCGTGTTTAACCCAGCAATATTAAGCACCATTCCCGGCACCAACGTAAACGAAGGTGTGGCAGAGAAGTTAATTGTAGTTGCTGCGTTTGCCCATGCACTTACGTTAACAGTTCCTGCGCTTGCTGGAACAACCTGCGTATTGTGGCGAACAATCGCAAACTGCATCCCTTCGCCAGTTCCACCGCCACCACCACCTGAAATTGGAGCAGTAGTAAGCGAGCTAACACGCCCATATTCATCAAGGGTAATAACTGGCACTGCTGAGCTAGATCCTGCTGTAATTACTCCCGGTCCTGTGGTTGACAGTGCAATAGTTCCGCTAGCCGTGATCGTGCCGCCAGTCAGCCCACCGCCTGCGGTTACGCTACTTACCGTTCCTGTTCCAGACGTTGCGGCTGGCTCCCATTGTGTTCCATTGTAAACCAACGCTTGTCCGCTTAATGGAGTTGAGGAAGATACTGTATTACCTTGAATTTTTGCCACCGTTGGATTTGGGTAGCTTCCAGACAAGTCGCCTCCAGCAGGTGCAGTTGCAGACAAAGCTCCAAGATTAGACAGGGCAGATGGAGCGTCAGTAGCTCCAGTCCCGCCATTGCCAATCGCAATTACTGCATTAGTTGAAAATGCTCCAATTGAGGCTGGGGTAATTGCAGCAATCTGAGCAGACGCCAAAGACTGCACTTGGGCGCTATTGGTAAACGCAGACAACTGTGAGGTAACAGCAAATCCACTCAAGGAATCTGACGTAATCCCACCCAAGTTACTAAGAGCAGCTGCTGCGCCCGTTGCCCCAGTGCCGCCGTTGGAGATATCCAACGTACCAGTCAGGTTGAACGTGCCATTGTCAGTGATTGCGCTTGTTGGTGCAAATGACAGGCCAGACACTTGGCTCGTCATCGCAATGCTCGTCACTGTGCCAGCGCCAAGCTGCGACAAGGAAGCCGTCTCAAGTGCGCTGATGCGACCATAAGCGTCCACACTAATGACTGGCACCGCCGCGCTGGAACCTACGTTCGTCAACACGCCCGGACCAGCAGTCTCAAGGGCAATGATGCCGTCTGTCGTGATCGTGCCACCTGTAAGGCCCGTGCCAGCCGTAATGGACGTTACCGTGCCAGATCCTCCAACAGCAATAGCCTGCGTTGTAAGTGCGGTGATTTGACCGTAGATGTTGGCAGAGATAACAGGCACCGCCACAGACGACCCCGCGCCAGTGATAGCAGCGATCCCAGTGGTTTGCAGTGCGAGAGTGCGGCTCGTCGAAAGATCTCCACCGCCAGTCAGGCCTGCACCAGCAGATACGCTAACCTGCGACATCTGCACCTTGCTAAGTGCAATAGCAGCGTCAGTAGCAATGTCAGCGTCGATGATGAATGAGGCTGGGTTCTGAGGAACACCGTTGATGAGCTTAAGTACGCCCGTGCCACCAACTGACGGGATCGTCGTGTGGACATGGCTAGGAGCGCCGTCACCGAAGTCAACCGTCACAGTGTGGCCAGCGGCAGAGGCCTGCACTTGAATGACGATGTACAACCTGTCAGCAGGCGTGATGTCCGTTTGAGGAATGACCAGTGAAATGGCCGTCTGGATTGGAGTGCCATTGTTGGACACAACCGCATTACCAGAAGTCGCAATGTTTGTGGATGTCGTGCCGTCCCACTTGTTAACTTGAACGCGCAGCACTGTAGGGGCGTTCGTGTTGGCTGTGCCATTGCACCAGACGTTGAAGTCAAAGATGCCAGCAGGCAGGAACTCAAGATTTGGATCTAGCGTGTCCGAGACAAACCCAGCAACGTCCGTCCACACGCCACTTGTAAGCGTAGGGGTTGTGATCGAAGACAGTGTAACTTCAGCAACTCGGCCAAGCTCTTTTGCGCCAACAGGCGCAGGCGCGTCTGGATTTGTGCCATAATTGAAGTAGAACAATACTCCGCCACCACCAGATCCACCTGCTGCTGGAGCTGTGGCCACCCACGTTGTTCCATTCCAAGTCAACACTTGACCAGTTCCGGGAGCAGCAGACGATACCGCTTGACCTTGCAGCTTTGCGACCGTTGGGTTCGGGTAGTTGCCAGACAGATCTCCGCCAGCAGCAGCCGTAGCAGACAGTGCCCCGAGATTAGACAACGCAGCAACAGCAGTCGTTGCCCCGGTTCCACCCTGTGAAAGCGCAAGGGGCGCGGCAGATGTCAGTGCAGGCTGAAGCGTGCTAATCTGCGTTGTGGTTGCGTAACCTTCAAGCTGTGTCGTTGTGGCAAAGCCAGACAACTGTGAGGTGAAGGCGATTCCAGCAATCTGCGAAGTGGTCGCGTAGCCACCAAGTTGTGCCGTGGTCGCAAATCCCGTAATCTGCGCTGTAGTAAGCGCGTTCTGGTTGTAGTTAACAGCTGAAACAACGATCTCACTAGACCCAACAGTAATTAATCCGTTTGTGGCTTTCCCGCAGGTGTAAATGTATCCAGACCTTGTGTTGCCTTGCCCAACACTGATTGTGACTGCTTGTCCAATTGCTCCACTAAACCAAGTGGGGCGAGTTAAAACAAACCCAGATACTCCAGAAACATTTGCCTGAGTTGCAATCCAAGGCCCATTCTGCTTTGGATCAGCTTGTGCAGTGAAAAGTAAAAGTGTGCCAACAGAAATCGAAACAAGATCAACTTGTACACCACTAGTAGTAGAGTAAGTAAATGTGTTTGGTGTAGCTACCGTATTGGAAGTCCCGGCTTGATTCGATGTGGCAGCTAAGTCTACTGCGTAATGACGAGTTGCTCCAGACTGAGTTGTGTTGTCGTAGAACAAGATTCCCTTACTATCCACGGATAACGCAGCACCCGTGCCAGACTGTGTAATTGCAACAGTAGGGGCAGAACTGTTAGCGGTAAAGGTGGCAGCGCGGCCTGTCCCGTTCTGCTGTATGGTAAGTGCGCTAACTGTTCCGCCAACACCAATGGTCTGCGCCTGATTAAATGTGTTTGCTTGAGAAAGACCAGCAACAGCCACAGCAGTTCCTGTGGTTGGCGAAAACGTCAGCTTACTCTGGTTGCTGATCCACACATCACCTGCAATGGACGATCCCGGCGCAGGGATAGCCAAAGCGCCCCCAATGTTTGCTTTCGCCTGATCCGTGGTTGCCGCCATGACAAGGCGACCTTCCATTGTCGAGCCAGACTTGAGCACATAAGCATTTAGCTGTTGCGTATCAAACGCAGGCACTTGAGCGGAAGTAATCCCGCCAAGGTTGGTCAGCGCACTGACAGCATCAGTTGCTCCGGTTCCACCGTTGCTGATAGCAATGACATCACTGGTTGCAACAGCTCCAATTGAGGCGGGTGTAATAGCAGCGATCTGCGCGGAAGCAAGGGCTTCAACCTGTGCGCTATTAAGTCCAGATAGTTGAGCTGTTGTTGCTAGTCCAGCAACAATAAGGCTCTTTGCAGCGGTTTTTGTGTCGCCTCCTTGGTTTAAGACAACAATGTCATTGTCATTAACAATGCTTGCTACAGGAAGTTGAGAGATCTTGATGTCTGACATAACTTTATTTGAGCTGCAAAAATAAGCTTAACAACACTAGCTACGAAGTAAATGTAATTGTTCCAGAGGTGGTAAATGTGTGCTTTGTAAACCCTCCAGATGAAGTAGCTGTTCCACCTGTTGCACGTTGTGCCCCTGAATACCAAATTATTACAATTCCAGATCCCCCTGAACCTGAAACATCAGCAAAATCATTATACCCTCCACCGCCACCACTGCCTGTGTTAACTGTGCCGTTTCCTGCGATTGTATTTGTGCTTCTTGCCCCAGCTCCACCACCTCCAGTTCCACCTGCTCCACCTGCACTTGAATTAATCATCGCTCCTCCTCCTCCTCCAGCATAGGTTGTTGCAGTACCTGCAACTGTCACAGATCGGCCTGCGCCGCCTGCACCTGCTGCCGTTGATGTTCCATTTACTCCAACTGCTCCCGCGCCTCCTCCACCTCCTGCGCCGCCTCCAATAAATCCAGTTCCGCCATTATATCCTTGTACTGGAGTTAATGCAGGAACATTTCCAAGTCCGCCATTAGGATAATCAATGTTGCTCGTCCCACCACCACCACTGCCTCCAGATAGTGCAACTCCCCAGTTATTTGACCCGCCACCGCCGCCACCGCTTGTTAAGATTTGAGAAAAAGAAGAAGATGAACCGCTAAATCCTGAGCCTTGACCAAAGCCACAAGCTCCGCCTCCAGCGCCAACAATTACATCTATTGGAATGTTAGCTGGGACAGTGAAATTACTTTCCGTGAACACACCTCCTGCGCCGCCTCCTCCGCCATCAAACCCGCCCCCGCCTCCACCCGCAATAACCATTGCGTTTATTGCAGCGGCTTGAGTCTGGCTTAAAATAATTAATGATTTAGCAAACATTAATAAGTGTAGTTTTTGGCAGAATTCCCATACCACTTCACTCCATCAGAAACAAAAGAAAATATATCAAGCCTCCCGGCTGTAGCAGTCATTACTGGTGCAGCGCCACTGGGCCAAGCAACACCCGTAAATGTAGCTGTCCCATTTCCTGTTACCGCTGCTTGTTTAAGGTACAAAACAAACGACTTTCCGGCACCCACTGGAGGCATTGCAAACGTGCAGGCTGTTGAAGCTGTAAGAGTGGCTGTTAAAACTGTGCCTGCTGTAATTGCCAATGTTGCTGATGCTCCAACAACCCCAAGGGCCACCGTTCCTTCCGTGTAGGCATTAATTGCGGGAGCAGACAGCGTTGGCCCGGTTGCAAACACACTTGCGCCTGTGCCAGTTTCGTCTGTCAGTGCGGCAGCCAAGTTTGCACTTGATGGCGTAGTAAGAAATGCCGAGACGTTTGCTCCAAGCTGTGATGTTGCGAGCGCACCAATGGCGGCAGGCGTAATTGCAACAGCAGCCGCGCTTGTGATACGTCCCTTGCTATCTACTGTGAACTGACCAACTTCACCTGCTGACCCATAGGTAAGCGCAACAACTCCAGTCGTCGTCAACGCAGGGCCGGGATAACTGCCAATCAAATCACCACTTGCTGCACCAGTTGGCGTGCGAGAATCACTTAAACGAGCATCGTTGCCTTCGCAGTTTGTGTTTGCTGATGTCCCAAAAGGAAGGCGCATCAAATCTGCATTAACCCTTTTGGTTGTGCCGTCTTGAACAATTGGCACTAAATCCGTGTCATTAACGGATACAGCTTCTGGTAATTGGGAAATTTTAATGCTCATGGGTTAACCAATGTTGATGCGCTGACTAGCCTCAGTATTAAGAAAATCATCCGCTTGTGTCAAGAGACGTGAGCTTATTGGTACATCTATTTTTTTAAACACAAACGTTTGAGAATTGCCTCTGACTTGAATCCGGGCAAAGTTTTTGTTTACGTCAAGCGAAGTGTTTATGTTTCGCTTTCTAAGAAATCGCGTAATCATTTTAATAGGTATAAACCATGTTTAGCCGCTGATTTTGTGCTTGCTGGCGGATAAGAACGTCAATCTGCTGCTGAATTGCCGATTCAGCCAACTGCTCAAACACCATAGCTTCTTCAGCGCGACCTTCAGACTTAAGAAAATCAGCAGAAACTGAGTTTGCCAAGTAGTCGCGAAACCTCGCCGGAATCTCGACGATCTGCCAATTTTCTTCTGGTTGATCAGCGGGAGTTACCCCTGCTAGAATGTCAGTTTTTGCAAAAAAGAAGTTGCCCTTGCTTGGCTTGGTTTTGTCCGCAATAAAGTAATTTCCATTCCCCTGTCCAAGGTCAAAATAAATCTGCGCTCCTGCCGTGTATGCAGAGGTTGACTCGTACTTAATTCCAAACATGCGAGGCGGAACCAGCCTGTACTGCACAAATTGACGATCTGCCTGAAATGTTCTCAGGTAACTTACCTCGTCATCAAAAGACTCTGGAGTTTGGTCAGCAAAATCCTCCACAATAAACTGCACCGGAATAGACCTTGTTGACTGCCTTGGGTCGTTATTGAACACATTTAAACCGTGAAGTGATCCTTGTGGAATCTGAATCAACAACTGTCTATTGTCTAAAAACAACACCTTTGTCGTAAGTGGCCCGTTTGGCCCGGCATATGTGAAATAATTTGTGTCTGTAAATTCCGTCTCAATATCAATTGCCGTAATGTACTCCCCAATCTCGTCAGTTGCTGTTATGTAGGTAAAATTATACTGGTTGTCAGCAACAGATGTTAAGGCACCTTCATTTATAGTGCCGTAAAAAGGATTCAAAAACTTAACGTAAGACTCTGGTATTGTGCCTTTTTTGTAGGCATCATTCTCAAAGTCTTGCAAGTAAACCCGCTTGAAATTCGTATCAAAGTTAATGCGAGTTGTGTTAGTGTTTAAATCATTCTGAGTAAGAAGATCTTCCCCATCCTCAGACTCAATCAACTCGCTTGTTTCTGTTGAAATTGTATTTGTTGCAGGCTCAATTGACTGCACAGGCATGCCTGGCCAAGTGTACATGTACCGCTGAACGTCTGGCCACTCCTCGCGGTCCCATATCACAGACAACCTGCGTCCTGTGAAATCACGGATTGCTCCAAATGCTTTATCGTTTAGCGTGGTGCGATCCAGACCAACAAGTTGGCAGACAGAAGCAAGAATGTCGCTAAACGGAACGGTCTTCATTGATAAACGGTGCGGGAACGAACATTGGTTGGTGTCCAGCCAACGTGGATTTCTTTAGTCCCTCCACTATTGACTCGACACTCGGGATTGTCACGCAAAAACTCATCCATGAACGCTTTATCGTTCCAGCACTCATATCCGAGCTTCTGTCCCCAGAAGTGATACGCAGTGGGAGGAATCCTTGCGGTAAGCTGACCCAATCCTTCTATTGACCTGTGCCTCTGCTTATTTATCTTTTCGTTTTGCTTGGCTTGAACCTGCGCTTCAATACGGTTCTTTTGCCAGCCTTTACGCAATTCTTGCTCAAGTTGGGGCACTAAGTCAGTAGGGATTGTAATCATGGTAAAATTGTCCCCGTCTCTCCGAGGTGTCACGCCACTAAGAGGTGCGTTCCCCACAACGCTTCATGTCGCGTTGCCGACGAGGCTGTCTCTCCAGCTAGTCGCACCACTGGGTAGGTGTCACCGATCAACAACTACTAGGAGGAGTAGTCGAATTTCCCAAGGCCGAGCGGGTTGCCGACAACCAAGCCAGCAACTGCCTCAATGAGGCGAGCAGGGCCACCACCGTAATCTGGCAGTGCAGTGACGTTAGCGACGTTTCCGCCGTAGCGAACCTCGATGAGGTTCATGTCAAGCACAAGACCTTTGTAGGGGGTAGGCGTCCAACTCGTGCCGGACACAGTTCCAATGAACGTGGAAGGATGCA
>Ga0181344_1001065_pt1 | contig 10320 bp, 9 predicted proteins | sample Su13VDMLBDD_FD_130098 | JGI IMG/M metagenome (GOLD analysis project Ga0181344, IMG submission 130098) | Freshwater viral communities from Lake Michigan, USA - Su13.VD.MLB.D.D | ecosystem: Environmental > Aquatic > Freshwater > Lake | place: USA: Michigan | collected 2013-07-15
ACGGCGGCTTCTATGACGCCAAGCGCAATGTGGCGGTTGCTGATTCGGCTACACAACAATCTGTGCAGCTTTTGTATCCCGAAACGACTACCGCGCTGGCCATAACCAGTGACGGGCTTTCCGCCGGTTCTGTCACCATTTCAGGCAAGACCGCCACTTTCACCATTACTGGACAAGGTTGGCTTGAAGCCGTCGCGACGATGGGTTCCGACCGTCCCAGTGTAACCATTGAAGCCGAGCCTTTGCTTCGGTCGGGGAGCGATTATGTCGGTCACTAAATATCACAGCCGCGCGCCGGTTAAGCTGACGACGGTAACGCCGGACAACCCGCTTCCTGTCGCGCCCGCGAACATCACCACCAAATTCCGCGAGGCGTTCGAGGACCCGACGCTCGCGAACTTTGTCAAGGTCGTCGGCACGGGCGACATTGTGCAAGTCGAGGGCAGCGCAGCGGCTGCGTCGTATGTGTCGATCTCGAAGTCACCTTGGGACGCGGGCAACCAGACCACGCTTGAGACTATCGAGACGTTTTCCATGCCTATCGAGCTTGCGTTCGGCGCGCATCGCTCGCAGGCCACGCTCGGTCAAGAGTTCTCGGTTGAGATCGTGGACACCGACACGCCTCTCGCTGCTGTGGCAGACATTGCGATTTCCTCGATCACGCAATCCGCTTCGGTGCTGACGATAGACACGGTGGCCGATCATGGACTGGTTCCGGGCCAGTCCATTGGCGTGACTGGATGCTCGAACCAGTTGGCCAACTATCCGGCATTGGTGGTGGCATCCATCCCGACGCCGCGCCAGTTCACGGCGACGGCAGGGCCGGGCGGCACCATCCCTTCGCAGACCATCACGAACCCGGTCGGAGCGAAGGGTTCGGTCTTTGCTCGCGAGCGCCTCGGACGCGCCCAGAACGGCGTGTCGCAGATTTTTGATAACGCCACGATTACGAACGCCAGTTTCTATATCCGGTCGGAGAGCGGCGACGTTCTCCCCTCGGGCACGATCTTGGGCAACCACTCGATCACGGTCGCCACGGCTGCGTCTGTGCAAATGGTAAACGCGCCCTACACCTATACCTTCTCGCCAACGTCAGAATATCGGACCAACTTGCAGGCCGACCGCGTTCAGGCCGCTGACAGCCCGGTTGACAGTTTGGTCCAAGCGACCGGGCGCGTATTGCGGACGCAAGTGTGCCCCGACCCGTCCGCTACCTACAAGTTCCGCATCCGCGCAAACAACGCCAAATCCCTGACGGTTCTCAACGCCAAGGTGGTCAGTGTCAGCAAGCCCGGCACGACGGTCGGCACGTTCACGACCGCGACTGCGCACGGACTGACAACGGGCGATCTGATTGTCTATTACGGCAACAGCAACGTTGCGGCCTCGGCCTTCCCGAACCTGACGACGGCTACGGCGGTCACGGTCCTGACCCCGACCACGTTCACAGTCGCTGCTATCGGCACGGCGGCGACTGTGACCGGCTACGGCGGTGTCATCTCCAAGGTCCAAGGCGGCAACCTCCTGTCGGCCCTTGGTGTCGTCAACAACTCGGGCGTCAACGCCACACTATCCACCCTGACAAACGGCACTCGCCAACTGGTCCTAACCGGCGCGGCATCGTGGTCCGGCCTGTCTATTGGCGATTACATAAACGTCGAGGGCGTCACCAACGCTACCAACGGCGCGACCCTCGGCGTTGACGGCGCTTGGAAGGTGGCTAACTCGGTCTCGACGGCTCTGACGCTTGTGCCTTGCACGGCGGAATTTGCCGCCACGCTTCCGGCTGACTTCGTGCTGACCAACTCGGCTGGCGCTGTCATCAAGCGGACGTGCCTGCGCCTGTCGTTCGTCCGCATCTTTGATTATGAGCGCCAGCGCGTCGAGGTGCTGGCCCGCCCGACCGGCGACATCTCGGGGGCGGTCCCGGTCAACGTCCAGAACGCCCCGGCTGTCACGGTGTCGTCGGGCACGATCACGGCGGTGACCGGCATCACGAACGCGCTTCCCGCTGGCGCTAACACCATTGGCAACATCAACCTTCCTCTGATGACCTCGGTGGCCGATATTGCCTCGGCTGCTATCGCCACGACTGCAACGCTTGCCGCTGTCACGCCCGGCTTTGGAATTTCCTACCAAGTGAACATTCCGGTTACGGTAGTCACCGGCACGAACCCGACGATGGATGTTCGTATCGAGGAAAGCGACGACGCAGGGACCAACTGGTTCACGGTCTATGACTTCCCGCGTATTACGGCGGTCGGCATCTATCGCAGTCCGTTCATTCCTGTGACCGGCAACCGCGTTCGTTACGTCCAGACCATTGGTGGCACGACGCCTTCGTTCACTCGCTCGCTGAACCGCCTTCAATCTAACGGCGCGTTCCCTAACACCCGTCAACTAATCGACCGGACGGTTGCGCCTAACACGCTCAACAGCACGACGCCGGTTCTGTTGACCCGCGATTGCGGCAACGCCACCCAGCTTGTCGTCAACATGGGCGCAATCACCACGACGGCCCCGGCGTTCCAGCTTGAAGGCTCGGACGACTTCGGCGCAACGTGGTATGCGATTGGCTCCCCGCTGACTGGTGTTGCTTCGTCAACCGTGCAGGTGACCGTCAACAGCATCAATGCAGGCGCTATCCGCGCTCGCGTCTCGACGGGCGGTTCTGGCGCGACCCTCGGCTGGGTTGCTATTAAGGCGCACGACTAATGGAAACTGGACGCATCTATTACCGCGATGAAGCCGGGCAACTGTGGCTGGCCGTGTCTCACGTTGACGATGACGGCGTGACGACCACGCACGACACCTTTGTTGACGAAAACGAACAGCCAAAGCGTAAGGCCAAAGCAAAGGCAGTCAGCGCTCCTGTTGAGGAAACCGAGTAGCTACCACATAACCATTTCAGGGACCGGCTCCCTGATTATCGCTTTCCCCATTGGGGGCAATAGACCTTAAGCGGTCAAAGAAGCCGAGAGCGTCCGCAAACCACTTTGCTAAGGCGTTTAGAAAATAGGCAGATTTCACGATGGCCAACAAACAAGGCGGCGCTAGGCCCGGCGCAGGACGTAAGCCGGGTGCGATTAACAAGGCAACGGCTAAGGCGCGAGAGGCGGCTGAGGCTGGCGGTATGATGCCGCTGGATTTCATGCTGTCAGTAATGCGGGACGATACGGCGGAGCGCAGCGAGCGGCTGGATATGGCCAAGGCTGCTGCACCTTACCTTCACGCCAAGCTAACGAGCATTGAGGCGACGGTTGACGCTGACGTGACGTGGCTTCCGTCCGTGGTTGAGTTCGTGGCCCCGGATGCGAGCGCAGATTAAGGAACTGCCCAAGATTACCCAGAACTTCGCCAGACCGGCGCGGACAAGGGTTTTTAAGGGTGGTCGCGGTTCTGGTAAGACAAGGGGCCTAGCCCTTCGTTCGGCCTTGCGGGTCTATCAGCTTGCTGAAATGGGCGTTGAGGGTGTTTTCCTTGCCAGCCGCGAGCATCTTAACAGCCTCGATGAATCCTCGATGGAGGAGATCAAGGCGGCTATCCGTTCGGTCGATTGGCTTCACGGCTATTTCGAGATTGGTGAGAAATACATCCGCACCCGCAATCGGCGCATTTCGTATGCGTTCGCGGGCCTTCGGCACAATCTGGACAGCATCAAATCCAAGGCGCGGATTATAGGTAACTGGACCGATGAAGCGGAGAGCGTTTCCGAGGTCGCATGGCGCAAGCTCATTCCGACAATCCGCGAGGGCGGTAAGGGGTGGGTTGCGGAAAACTGGATTAGCTACAACCCGGAACGGGACGACAGCGCAACACATCGCCGCTTTGTGGCGGACCCGGCGGATGACTGCATCGTTACGGACATCAACTGGCGTGACAATCCGTGGTTTCCGGAGGTTCTGAACCTTCAACGGCTAGAGGACCAACGGCGGCGCCCTGACGTTTATGCCCATATCTGGGATGGAGAGTTCAAGCGGCTGGATGAAGCCCGTGTCTTTCGGAACTGGCGGATTGAGGCATTCGACACGCCGAGCAATGCGGAGTTTCGTTTCGGCGCTGACTGGGGCTTCGCGGTTGACCCTACGGTTTTGGTCCGGTGCTATCTGGATGGCCGGACGCTTTACGTTGACCAATGCGCTTGGGAAGTCGGGTGCGAGATTGACAAGACCCCGGCGCTATTCGACCAGATCGAAGGCTCCCGGAAGTGGACCGTTACGGCGGACAGCGCGAGACCTGAGACGGTTTCCTATATGCGGCGGCAAGGCTTCCGCATTGTCCCGGCTATCAAAGGCCCCGGCTCGATTGAAGACGGGATAGAGTTCCTTAAGTCATTCGACATCGTGGTTCACCCGCGATGCCAACACGTTGCAGATGAACTGACCTTGTTCTCGTTTAAGACAGACAGCATGACGGGCGATGTTCTGCCCGTGCTAGAAGACAAGAATAACCACACCATCGACGCTTTGAGATATGCCCTTGAGGCATTGCGGCGGACATGGAAAAAGCCCGTTCTGGCACCCGCGCCCGTTAGGGACCGATGGGACCGCAGACGAGAGGAAGGCCCGAATTGGAAAACAGCCTAGCCTCACAAGACGGCGGACGCCTCGCCAAAGTCATTGGCTATTTCGAGGAAGCCGAGGAGGCGACGCTTGATGCCCGCACCAAGTCGGAGCGCGACCGCGACTATTACGACGGCAAGCAATGGACCGCTGAGGAAATAGCGGAACTGAAAAAGCGCGGGCAACCGGCCATTGCGTTCAATGTCATCAAGTCGCGGGTTGAGTTCCTGCTTGGCCTTGAGAAGCAGCAACGCCGCGACCCAAAAGCCTATTACCGTAATCAGCCCGATGAACCGGCGGCGGATGCCTTTACGTCCGGGTTGCGCTTTGCGGCTGAAGCGGCAGATTTCCCAGCCAAGCGTTCGCGGGCATGGAAAAACATGGTCGTGGAGGGCTACGGCGGCGTTGAGCTTTACGCCGAGCCTGACGGTATCGACTACGCGTTGAAGATGAATGCTATCCCTTGGGACCGCATTGTATTTGACCCTCATTCGTCGTCTGAGGACTTTTCCGACGCTCGCTATCTCGGCCAGGTTCTATGGATGGACCTTGAGGAAGCGGTCGAGAAGTATGGCGAGGAAGCCCGCGCCATTCTGGAAACGACCTTGGCGGGTTCGCCGCGAGCGGGTGAGACATTCGACGACAAGCCCCGCTGGACCGTCTGGGGCGACCCCAAGCGCAAGCGGGTTCGGGTTGTCAGCCTTTGGCACAAGGAAGCCGGGCGCTGGTATCTGTGCGAGTTCACAAAGGCGGGCGAGCTTTTCTATCAGGAAAGCCCGTATATGGACCGGGATGGCCGTAGCCTTTGCCCGCTCATTCTGGAAAGCGCGCACGTTGACCGGGATAACAACCGTTACGGCGAGGTCCGGCATCTTGTGGACCCGCAAGATGAGGTCAATAAGCGTCGGTCCAAGGCCCTCCACCAATCGGTAAGCCGTGGCGTCATTGCCGAGGCTGGCGCGGTTGAGGACGTAGGCAAAACCCGCAAGGAACTAGCTCGCCCTGACTTCTACGTTGAGGTCATGCGTGATGCCCGTTTCGAGGTTGTGGACGGCATCCAGCTTGCGGCGGGTCAAGCGGCCCTCCTGAATGACGCGATGAACTATATCGGTCAGGCTGGTCCGAATAGCGCCCTTCTCGGTAAGGGTGTCGAGAGCCAATCGGGCCGCGCCATTGAGGCGCAACAGTCCGGCGGCATGGTGGAGATGGGCGACCTGCTGGATGCGCTTCGTCGCTTTGATCAGCGCGTGTTCCAGATGCTCGCCAACATGATGCAACAGTTCTGGACGGCAGAACGGTGGATTAGGGTAACGGATGATGAGCTATCGCCGCAGGCTGTTGGTCTCAACGTCACGCAAGTCGATGAGTTTGGCTATCCGGTCCAGCAACAGAATGCCGTTGCAGACATGGACGTGGACATCATTATAGCGGACGCTGAAAACGTCATCACGATGCAAGGCGAGGCTTATCAGGCGTTCGTGACGACCCTGCCGATGCTGGCGCAGATGCCGCCGCAGTTTGCCCAGATTGCGGTTAAGACACACCCGGCGTTGACATCTAACCAAAAGCGGGAAATCCTTCAGGTTCTAGAGGGTATGGCCCAGCCGAACCCGCAAGCGCAGGCGGCGCAACAAAGTCAGATGCAAATGCAACAGGACATGGCCGCAGCGGACATTGAGAAAAAGCGCGCCGACGCATTCAAGAGCATGGCCCAAGGCGAGGAAATCGCCGGACGGACTATGGCTCCACAGTTCCCCGATCAGGGGCAGTTCATCGCCGCATAAGCGGAGGTCCGTCCGGGCCGGTAAGCCCGAGAGGTAGCGTCGAGAGACGCCACATATCGCATGATCGACAATGAAGCCCCGACCCATGAGGTCGAGATGGAGCCGACCGGTATTGAAGCCATTCTGGCGGATGACCAGTCGGCTCCTGTGGAGGCGCAAGCCCCCGTTCAGGAAGCCGCCCCGGAGGCTAAACCGGAGGCGAAGCCAGAGGCCGAACAGCCGTTCTGGTATCGCAAGCAACTGAAGAAGGAAAAGGACCGTGCAGCGGCTCTTGAGCGCGAGCTTGAGCAAGCCCGTCAGCAGGTTCCGCAACAGCATCTGCCGGACCCCCGGCAAGACCCAATCGGTCACTTTGAGACCATGCGGGTGATGGACAGACTTGAGCGGTCGGAAGACCGTTTCGTCGATAAGCACGGCGAGCAAGAGTTTGACGCGGTGAAGGAATGGCTGACGACGCGCCCCGATATTGAGGCGTGGGCTATTCAACAGCGTCACCCTTGGGGCGCGGCTTTTCAGCAATACCAGCGAGAGAAACTCTCGGCTGAGATCGGGGACGACCCGAACGCTTGGCGCGAAGCCGAGCGCAACCGCCTTCGGGCAGAAATCCAAGCTGAGTTTCAGGCGTCCGCGCCGATGGCCCAGCCCCGCATTCCCGCGCCCGCATCGGGTCAGCGGTCTGTCGCGCCGTCGCGCACAGGTCCGGCCTTTGCGGGTCCTACGCCGATTGGGGACATCCTCAAGCGGTAACAATCACGCCCGCGTCGAACGACGCCGGTATCTCATAGAAAGACACGAAAATGGCAGACACGACCCCGGCCACCGGCCTTGTCGTCCAGCAGTGGGAAGACAAGTTCTTCACCGAGTATCTTCAGGACCTGCAAATCAAGTCCATGATGGGTGCGGACGAAAACTCCGTCATCCAAGTGAAGGAAGACCTGACCAAAAAGCAGGGCGACTCGATCACCATCGCTCTCGTTAATCGCCTGACTAACGCTGCGGTCACCGGCACTTCGACGCTGGAAGGCAACGAAGAGGACATGAGTTCGCGTTCCATGCGGATTTACGTCAACAAGCGCCGCAACGCCGTCCGCATCGCTGAAATGAGCGAGCAAAAGTCGGCTATCTCCCTTCGTGAAGCTGGCCGCGCCACGCTGAAGGACTGGGCGATGGAAGACACCCGCGACCTCGTTATTCAGGCCCTCGGCTCGATCAACGGTGACATTTCGTTCACCGCTTCGACTGAAGCCCAGCGTGATGCGTGGCTGGTGGATAACGCCGACCGCGTTTATTTCGGTGCGGGCGTCGGTGGTTTCACTGACTTCTCGGCTGACGCGGCCCTTCTCGACACCACGAACGACCTGTTCAATGCCAACGCGCTGGACGGGATGATTCTGAAGGCCAAGACGGCAAATCCGAAAATCCGTCCGGTTCGTGACCCCGGCAACGGCAAGCGTTACTACGTCGCGCTTTGCCACCCTGCCGCGTTCAAGAACCTGCGGGACAGCATCGATAACGAGGTGCTGGCGAATACGTCGGTCCAGATGGAAGCCGCCAAGCTCTTTGAGGGTGGCGACATTTTCTGGAATGGCGTCATCGTCAAGGAGCAGGACAACATCCCGGTTTATCTCAACCTTGGCGCTTCGGGCACCACTGAGGTCACGCCGGTTTACCTGCTCGGCGCTCAAGCCGTTGCGGTTGCTTACGCGAAGCGTTGGCGCTCGAAGACGGAAGAGTTCGACTATGGCGACAAGTATGGCGTTGCCATTGACGGCATCTACGGCGTCCGCAAAATCCTGTTCGGGACCGGCGCTGGCGACACTGACGACCTGAAAGACCACGGCGTTGTGACTGGCTTCTTTGCCACCACTGCCGCCGGTAACACGGTTGGTATTGCCGCTTCGTAAGGCGGTTGAGATTGGGGCGGGCCTAGTCTGGTCCGCCCCTTTCTTTTGCAGGAAGACGCCATGACCCGAGCCGAAGCTATCAGACAGGTTCTCGAAAACCTGCGGGTTATCGACGCCGTGTCGGAACCTGCTGCTGAGGACTTCGCTCGCGTGGGCCGCCGCGTCGATCAAGAGCGCGCCCGGCTGATGGATAAGGGTTTGGTCTGGTGGGATGAAGACAGCATCCCGGACGCTGTGGCCGGTGCCTTTTGTGACCTTGCCTCGGTGCGGTCCATGAACATTTTTGCCAAGTCGTATGACGCGACTGGCGCGGAGGCCATGATAGCCGCCGCTAAATCGAGCGAGCGCCGTGAGTCGGTGCGGGCGACCTATTACTGATGCGCGTTCCGCTTCAGATTGGGAAGCAAAGCGGCGAGGCGCTATCCCCGGCGGTTAGTGCCGAACGACTAATTAACGGCTATTTGGAACAAACGCCGCAAGGTCGCGAGCCGACGCCGGTTTATGGAACGCCGGGCTTTTCCGCGTTTGCTACGACCGGGGCCGTAAGGGGGCTTTTGTCGGTCGCTGACAGGCTCTTTGCGGTTAATGCGTCCAACCTTGTCGAGATTGCTTCTAATGGCTCTGTGACGACGCTAGGGGCCATTCCGGCGGGCGTGGTCGATATGGCGTCTGACGGGACCAATGTGGTCGTTACCGTCAACGGTGCGATCTACGTTTATAACGGGTCCAGCGTCACTGAGGAAACCGACCCTGATGCGCCGGATGCGTCGTCGGTCGAGTATCTAAACGGCTTTTACGTTTACACCGAAAGCGACACGGAACAGTTTTTTATCTCGCCGCAAAATGACCCGCTGGGTAACTATGACGCGCTGGACTTTGACAGTGCGGACACTTCGCCAGACAAGCTGGTCAGGACGCGTCGGGTGGGCCGTGATCTGATCTTGTTCGGCAAGCGGTCGGTCGAGTTCTGGTATTATTCGGGCGATAGCGTTTTTCCGATTTCGCGCTACCAGGACACGCCGCTCGATATTGGTTTGATCGGGGTCCGAGCCGAGGCGGCGACGAACGAGACAATCTTTTGGATTGCGTCAGATAAGACGGTTCGGCGTCTGGATGGGCGCACGGCGGCGCGGATTAGCACCTTTGCGATTGAGAAAGAAATCGCGTCGTGGGCTGACGCATCGCTGACGATTGCCACGGCGCACGTTTGGCAAGGCCACTTGTTCGTAGTGTTCCGTAACCCGTCCGGTTGTGTGGTCTGGGACCAAGCGACGAACCTTTGGCATGAACGGGCGTCATACGGGTCTGACACATGGTCAGTGCCGTATTATGCTTATGCCCACGGAAAGCATTTGGTTGGCGGCGCGCAGGTTTATGAGCTTGGCGGCTACACCGAGGCGGGGGCGGTTCTGCCATTTGAAATGATTACGCCTTGGATTGATAATCAGGGCGAACGGTTTAGCATCAACAGCGTCGAGGTTCGCTTAGAGGCTGGCGTGGGGTCGCAGACTTTGGACCCGAAAATCACCCTAAGCCGGACTGAGGATGGTGAGGAGTTTTCGACGCCGCTCATTCGGTCGTTCGGAAAGCAGGGCGACAGGTTCCGGCGTGTTACGTGGTCAAGTCAAGGGATGAGCCGGGGTTGCGCGTTCAAGTTCACGATTACGGACGCGGCAAAGCGGGCTATTTTTGCGGCTTATGCGGATATTGACTGATGGTTTCGCCGCTTGAGCCGAGGCCGGTTAAGGCTGACCCGCCGGGGACGCGGATAGCGTTTATTGACCCTTCGACGGGCGTTCTGACCCCGCACGGCTTGCGGGTGATGACGAACCTCTGGCGTCGGACGGGCGGCTTTAACGACGATCTGGACGGCGTTCTAGGGGCGACCTTGCTTAGTCAGTTGTCGTCACTGACGGCGGCGTCTGGTGAGGAAAAGGTGCGGCGAACGCTGGAAACGGCGTTGCAACAGGTGCAAGCGCAGGGTGTCGAGCGCATCCGCGCAATGTTGGATGATTACAAGAAGACCACGGACACCAACTTCGCCCAGTTTCTAGGCGGATTGGCCCGTCC
>Ga0181344_1001067_pt1 | contig 10301 bp, 6 predicted proteins | sample Su13VDMLBDD_FD_130098 | JGI IMG/M metagenome (GOLD analysis project Ga0181344, IMG submission 130098) | Freshwater viral communities from Lake Michigan, USA - Su13.VD.MLB.D.D | ecosystem: Environmental > Aquatic > Freshwater > Lake | place: USA: Michigan | collected 2013-07-15
CAGGCAATGCCTATTGCAGAGGGGTCACCGATAAGGAGCAAGAAGTCCTCGTCGGTAAATTTCTCCAGCTTGCGCTGAATGCGGCGTACCGTGGGTACAACTGAGAAAGCGATTTGGGCATTGGGCGGCAAGATGGTTTCAATCTGTCCGTAGTCCAGGGCGCTTGCAATGTTGTGCTGGGTAGTCTCCGAGACGACGTAGACCTTAGGCACGTGAATTTCTCCTTTCTGAATTCGAGGGGCCAGTGTACACTATCTTTTCAGAAAGCGAGACATCATGGACAAGTTTTTATCGACCTACCCTTTCAAGAACAAGCCATTCCTGCATCAGCAGGCGTATCTGCAACGCTTCTGGGCCGACCCAGTAGCAGCTCTTTTTGCCGACATGGGCACAGGCAAGAGCTTCATGCTGATCAACAATATGGCCATGCTCTACGACAAGGGCAAGATCAACGGGGTGCTGATCGTAGCGCCCAAGGGCGTGTACCGCAACTGGTACGACACCGAAATCCCTAAGCACTTACCCGAGCATGTCGTCTACCGCATGGCCATCTGGTCGCCATCGCCCAGGAAGGCAGAGCAGCGTGCGATGGACGAGCTGTTCAGTGTCACGGAGGACCTCAAAATCCTGGTGATGAACGTCGAGGCCTTCAGCACCGCCAAGGGCACGGCCTTTGCCAAGCGGTTCCTGCTGGTGCACGACGCGCTGATGGCGATCGACGAGAGCACAACCATCAAGACGCCTGGCTCTACGCGCAGCAAGAACACGGAGAAGGTGGGCCGTGGTGCGCGGTTCAGGCGCATCATGACGGGCTCCCCGGTCACGAAGAGCCCGATGGACTTGTACCAGCAGTGCGCGTTCCTCTCTGACGGGTGCTTGAACGTGAGCAGCTATTACGTCTTCCAGGCTCGCTACGCGGTGACGGTGGAGCGCCAACTTAACACGCACAGCTTTAAGCAGATCGTGGGCTACAGACGCCTGGACGAGCTCAAAGAGAAGCTCGACCGCTTCGCGTTCCGCGTGAAGAAGGAGGAGTGCCTGGACCTGCCGGACAAGCTCTACGTCAAGCGCGAGGTGGACCTCACTGACGAGCAGGCCAAGGCCTACAACGAGATGCGCACCATGGCGCTTGCGCAGGTCAACGGCGGCCTGGTGAGCACGGTCAATGCGCTCACGCAGATCATGCGCATGCATCAGATCGTCTGCGGCCACGTGAAGATGGACGACGGCACTGTGATGGAGTTGCCCAACAACCGCATCAAGGAGCTCTTGAATGTGGTTGAAGAGACGGATGGCAAGATCATCATCTGGGCCAACTATCGCCACGACATTGAGGCCATCAAGATAGCCCTGGCCAAAGAGTACGGCATGAACACCATCGGCACGTACTACGGCGACACCGACGATGATGAGCGCAAGCGCGTGCTGGAGGAGTTCCAAAACCCTGACAGCGAGATGCGCTTCTTTGTCGGTAACCCAAGCACGGGCGGCTACGGCCTGACGCTGACAGCGGCCAGCACGATGGTCTACTTCAGCAATAGCTTTGACCTGGAAAAGCGCTTGCAGTCCGAGGACCGTGCGCACCGCATCGGTCAGACGAAGAACGTGACCTACATCGACCTGATCTCGCCTGGCACGGTGGACGAGAAGATCGTCAAGGCACTGCGCGACAAGATTGACATTGCAACCCAAGTGTTGGGAGAGGACCTCAAGACATGGCTCATCTGATCCCCTTTGATCACAGCTTCATGTACAAAAAGCTCGAAAGAGTGGACACGTCGTCTGGACGTGTCTACAAAACCGAGAATGCTGTACATGTCCCGTCAGTCACCACGATCCTGGACAAGACCAAGGACAAGAGGTCCCTTGATGCGTGGGCCGCGCGCGTGGGCCGGGAGGAGGCGGATCGGATCAGGACTGAGGCAGCCCACGTCGGCACGAACATGCACGCAACGCTGGAGGCCATTCTTGATGGCACGCCAATGAAGTTTGGCACGGACTGGTTGGCTATGCGTGGGCACGAGATGGCGCTGAAGCTGGCCAACACCTACTTCAAGCAGCTCACCATGGTCTACGGGACAGAGATCAACCTGGCCTACCAGGACCGCTACGCGGGGACGACGGACTTGGTGGCGGAGTATCGAGGCAACTTGGCCATCGTCGACTTCAAGCAGTCGGTCAAGCCCAAGCGCCACGAGTACATCACCGACTACTTTCACCAGTTGGCGGCGTATGCCATCGCGCACGATGACATGTTTGGCACCAACATCAACTTCGGCGCGGTGCTGGTGGCCGTGCAAGACGGCACCACTCAGGAGTTCACTACGACGGGCCGAGAGTTCCAGGACTTTAAGGCCGCGTGGATGAAGCGGCTGGAGCAGGCCGAAGCCCTGATACGAGGCTAGTGGGCTACTGCTTGCTTTTCGACAGCATGGTGGCCGCGATTTGCAAGAGCACTCGGTATGCTCCAACATCCGGCGGCTCTTCTTTCCACCCCACAGTTATCTGACCCACAAATTTTCCTTGCTCAGGCGGGACGCTGATACGGCAGCCGTAAACCATGCCCTGCTCTATGTACCACAGGCCGATCTCGCTTTGGGCGGTCTTGTAGTGGCCACAGGGAATCTCTCCCGCCATGAGCGTCACCACGTCGGCATTGTTTGCTGCGTTGGCTGTAAATAGGCCGACATCCAGCCCCTCATGCGTTTTGTCGCGGCCGTCGCGGGTGTAGGCGCGGTACAGGATTCTGGTTCCAAAAACGGGGTTGACTTTGAAGACCGCCACCACTGCAGCTCCGGTGTTCTTGAACAAATGCGCGACGGCATCTTCTACGCGATCCTCAGCTATGGAGGGCAACTTTTTTTGCTCCTTATACGCGCCGATGAGGAACTCTTGGTTTTGCCAAACGAAGTAGCCTGTGAATGCAAAGACGGCCATCAACACAAGCGCGAACAACTTGAATGGCGAGTCGACATACTTGAGGACCTTGTCAAGAATGCTTGAGGAGGTGGTTTCGTCGCTCATACGTGCATGATGATGTAAACGAATCCGATCAAAAACGAAACAAACCCAACGGTGATGAAGATGTACAGCGTCATCATCGCCATCTCTTGTCTACGCTTTAGCTTTGCGGCCTTCTCTTCGGCCTCTCGCTTTTTTCTCGCCCGTTGAATCTCCATGTGTTTTTGCAGAAACAACGTCCACAGCTCTGGGTAGCCCCCGTAGATCAACTGGTGTTTTAGGTGTTCCATGTCTTCACGCAACTTATTTTGTTGCATGACGATTTCCATTGCCTGTGCGGCATCGGACTTCCCGGCGTTGGCCTCGTTAGCGGCCCGATTAACAACATCGGCTGACTCAAAGAGCGCCGAAAACTCTTTAATACAGGACGTTACGTCTTTGCCGAGCTTGAGCGCTTTTTGAATTCCCGCAACTGCCGACTGCGCCGTCGCAAACGCCACGCCGATAGACACGGGATCAATCATGATAAGCCCGTGGCTATGCCGGGGGCTGCCCTTGCGACGCCATCGCGCTGATGGTGTCAAACGGGAAGAGCGACTGCATCATTGCGCGAGCATTGGGCCCGGAGGGCGCAGCAGAGCCTTGCTGTCCACCACCAGGAGGCCTGGGAGCGGCAGGCGGCTGATTCGTGAGCCCCGGCACACCGCGCGTGCCTGGCGCAGGGGGAAGAATCCTTTCATCCCTCGGGAGCATGCGCAATTGTCTTGCGGCTCTTCCTTCTGGGGTGTAGGGGGCCTGCTGTAGCCCCCTGTTTTGCCTGATGCTATCCGCGTTGTAGTAAAAACGCTCCATGCCCGCAGGGGTCGGACCACGTGAGTTGAACTCAGGCGGGAGTTGCGACGGACGCGGTTCCTCAGGGGAGATGTAGTTGAGCGCAGGGGTGACGGCGGTCTTGCCGACAGATACGCCCATGGCACCGAGCTTGTCCAGGAGCCGGTTGTAGATGCTGACCTGCTGTCTTTGCGTCCTGCCTCTTTCCAGCAAGAGCGCCATCATGTCCGGGTCCTTGGAAGCGTTTTCCAGGATTTGGCGCACGGTGGCGTTGGGCAGCGCGTCGAAGATTTGGCGCACTGCACGCGAGCCGGCAGAGGCCGCGATTAGGGAGCCCGGGCCCCCAGGCGCAGCAGCCGTACCGATCTGTGAGCCAACCACTCGAAGCGCGAGATCAGTAACGGCGTCAGCGCCCTGGATGACGTCGTCGATTGGGATGCCATTGCGCAGCGCCTTCTCGACCTTCTCCATTGGCTGTACTAGGCGCATGATGTTCTTGACCTCGGTCAGGGACATGCCACCACTGGAGCGCAGGATGTTGATGAGCGAAGGCTGATTGCGTGCAATGGGCTCAAACAGCGCGTCCTTGTAAGCGGAGATGCTGAAGCGGCCCGACATGCCGCCCGCTTTGGTGTAGGCGTAGTCCAGCACAGAAGACTTCAAGCCATTCAACGCGTCAGGGCCCCCAGCACGAGCCAGCTGGACGATGTTGGTGAAGTTCTTGACGGGGAAGTTGCTATTGAGCACGTCGCCCAACACCTGCGTGGGATTTTCCGACGACAGCACTTTGGCAAACGCGGTCTGCTCGCGCAGCGTGTTCTCCATCACGTTGTTCTGCTTCTTGACCTGCAGCAGCAGGTTCTGAGCATGCGTGGCATTGCGCAGGTCGCCCATGATGCCGAGCTTTTCCAACGTCGGGGCAAACTGTTGAGCAAAGCGCGTGAGCTTGGCGGTGTTGAGCTTCTGGACATACGCGCCCTTGCTCTGGTCGTACACCGTCTCGATGGCGTCCCCGGCTAGCAGGCGCAGAACGCGGTTCTGTGCGTCTTGAATGGAGACAACCCTTTGGTCGGCCAGTTCCGCCATGGGCTTGAGGTACTTGGCGTACTCACTGTTCTTGCCAAATTTCGCAGTGGCATCGTCGTACTGAGTGCGCAGGAACTTGACAGCGTCTTCCACCTGCTCCATGCGCTGGATGGTGACGTCAGCGTTGTTGCCAAACGCGCGCATGACAAGGATTTCAGCGGGCACGCGCTCAGCCCCTGCCTTGGTCACGTCACCAGTGATTGACGCGGTCTTGGCAAAGGTGCGCGTGAACACATCGTTGAGCGCTTGGGAATAGGACCGCGCCTGGTCGAACAGGGGGTTCTTGACGGTGTTCAGGTCATCCAACATCCCGTCTGCCAGACGGCCGTAGAACTCGGCATTGTTGACGTCGCCCTTGCCCGCTGCCTCACGCGCCATCTTCAACAGGTTTGAACGGTAGTTCACCAGCTCGGACAACGGCACGTCCTTGCCATCGGGTTTGTACCTGGAGGGCACATTTCCGCTGTTGACGAATTCCTCGGTGTTGCGGCCAAACTTGTAGGTCTGCACAGCGGCCTGGTCGACGCCAAAGCTCTCCATGATCTTGCGAACCACGCCAGGCACAGCGTCGTCGTATATCGCGTCTCCGATGTTCGAGGCGCGGTCTAGGAAGGCCTGCACAGTAGACGACGGCTTGATTTTCGGGGTGACTAGCCGCGTCTCGTTCCACGACCGCTTGACAGGCCTATCAAGAGTGTCAAAGCCGATGGTTGTCGTAACCCGATTGGTCACGGATTTCGGCTGCGTCATGTTATTGACGGCAGCCGTCCACAACTCGCTTTCAATGTCGCGCGCTTCGCGAAGTGCCAGCTCCGTATCGGTTTTGACGATCTGCCCGATCTGACGGCGGGCGTCCGGGGTGTCCCTGGTGATGCGGGCGATCTTGGCCGCCGAATCCGCATCGGCCATCGACAGCCGGCCATCAATCATCGCCTGGAACTTGTTCTGGCGAAGTTGAGCGGCGATACGAAGCGCCTCGGGGTTGCCCAAGCGCTGCAGGTTTTCAATCAGTAGTTCATAGGCGTCTAGAGCCTCACGCCCCTGCCTGGCAGTCTGGCCACCAAACTGCACGTGGTGCTTGCCCAGCGACGTCTCCAGGTCCATAAGCGTCGGGCTGGCAGTCTTTTGGGCCGAGGTCGGCGTAATGCCAGCCGGCAGTTGTGCTCTTAGAGCACGTGCCAGTGCAACCGGGTCTTCCCTGTTCTGTTCCAAAATGTCTGCCAGGATGTTGGCAGCCTTATCTTCCATTCTGGTCGCCCGGCCCGCTGCGCCACTACGCAGCGCTTGGATACCTTGAGTCGCAGCATCCACTCCCGTGAGCAACAGACGAGAGGGCATCAATATGCCCGTTCCCAGTTCAGCTCCCAGACGCACGCCTGTCTGCCCTGGGAAGTAGGACTCTGCGGAACCCCCAGCAATGCCCATGCCCGTTGCCGTCAGAGTTTCGGTGGCCATGAAAGTGCCAGGGCTGCGTCGTGCCGTCTCGCCAAAAGCAGAGATGAACTTAGCCACACGATTGCCCGTCATGACGGGCAACGCAAACGCCGCCGGAGCAGCGCCGATTGACGATCCAAAAGTCTTGCCGCCTTCCCGGTATGGAACTAGGTCCTCGCGGGACACCGCAGGAAACCAGCGGTCCAGTTCCTGGCCGAATAGATAACCGGCTCCTGCTCCGAGGGCCGTGGTTACCAAAGGAATCGTTGCGGCAAACGGTCCAATGGCGGGGGTAGCAGCTGCAGCTAGGGGCATGCCCAAACGAAGCCCCGTCATTGCTCCTGCGACTACAGGCGTGTCGCGTGCGATGCCTTGCAACGCCCCAGTACTAGTTTCCTCGATCCGTTGTTTGAGGGTCGGGCGCGACGCTTCAAGGCCCGGGGGTAGTTCAGAGGGTGCAGCGTCCCCGCTGAACGGCTCCGTAAACATGCGCGTGCTGGCCGACCCGCCAACGGGGGCCAACCCTGGAGGAAGCTCAGGGGTTGCTGCAGCTACTTCTTGCGTGTCATTCGGGTCTGCCATGCTCTTCCCTTACTGTACTTTTGCCGGTGTGCGGCCCATCCACAGCACTTCAGTTCCTGGCGGAAAACGCTTGAACTCCGCCTCACTGTACACAGCAGGCGGCAAGCCCAGCATGTTGTACTGCCTGCGCAGGTCCATTGCACGTTGCCGCGCCTTGCCCTTGTCTTCAGGCTTCAAACCTGAGTTGTCCAGGCCCTGGGAATCATACTCACGGATCATGTCCTGCAGCGTTGCACCCAGTGCAATCAGTTTGGTGCCGTAGGCATCCGGGTCCAGCGTGGCATTGGGAATAATGCCGATGACGGGACGCAGGCGTTCTTGTTCCCGCACGCTACCTGCAGTGCTCTTCATCAGCGAATCAATGACACGCTCTGCTTGCTGGGTAGCCTGCTGGCGAGCCAAAGTGATGTTAGCCGCAGGGTCACCTAGGCCAGGAATGCCCGAGACGAAGTTGATCGCTGCAGAGATGGGCCCAGAGACCTTAAAGCGATCGTTCCACAGCGATATAGTCGGAGGCGCGCCCTCAGCAGCGGCTGCAGGCGGCGGGGCTGAACCAGGAACAGCATCAGCCCTCGCGCCACCTGGCGTTGTGACAGTGGTAGGTCCAGAAGCACCGCCTGGCGTTGTGACAGTGGTAGGCCCAGAAGCACCACGAGGCGTAAGCTGAGGCGTGGGAGCCGGAGGCAAATTCAATTTGCCACGAGCGGCCTCCGCTTCCTTGACAAAGCCGGGCAGTGTCACAGGCATTTGTTTGGTAAACGGCATCCTCGTCACAGGGTCGAAGTGCGTATCAAAGCGCGGCGTATTGAACTTGGTGATGGCAGATTGGACCAAGCGCGTTTCGCTATCGTTGGTCTGTCCAGTGCCATACTTTTCGAGCAGGCCCGGCATGTTGACCACGTTCCATTCCCAATCGCCTTTGCCAAAGATTGAAGACCCAAGGCCTTTCATCTTCTCGGCTTGCAAGCGCGCGTCGGCCCTGAGGACTTCCCTGAACAACTCGCCCTTGCGCTTGAGCAGGTCGGTGTTCTGAGCGACCACCTGGTCGATGTCCTTCTCACCCTGTTGAACGGCCAACAGTTTGATCTGGCGGTCGATCTTGTCCATGGCCTCGATGTTCTTGCCGATGGCATTGGGCAGCGTCTTGACAGCGCCCGCCAGGCGAGCACCAAAGCCGCCCCGCAGGGGCCTGCCGGCTTCGTCGACGTTGGAGGCAAAGCCAAAGGCCCGTTGGCCGAGTTCCAGCAGCATCTGAGCCTGAGACATCTCCTTGTCCGCGCCCAGCAGCTTCTGGTACTGAGGCAGGCGTGAAGCCGTCGCTGTTTCCAACGTGGGGATCGCTGCCGCTCTCCGGTTCATCAGCTCCGTTGTCCCGGCCTGTGCAGCGCGCACAAGCTCAGGCGAATAGGCCAGCAAAGGGTTTTCTGAGGCGGCTTGGTCGTCAACGGGGGTCACGCCGCTCTCATTAGACCCCGCTTGAAAATGTTGGACATAGCCGCCACGAGCCATGCCTATCGGCGCAGCAGGAGGCTGTGCAGGCGGCGCGCCCATCGGTGCGCCCGCAATGCCGCCAGGAGGCAGCGGGCCGCCCATAGGCTCACCCACACCAGGCGGAGGCATCATCGGGGGCTGTGGTCCTTGAGCCATGGCTTGTGATTGCGGCAGCGCGCCCAGTCCGCCACCACCTTGCTGCGCCAAGATCGGCTGCAGCATCGCGAGCACCGGCTCGGGCGTCTCGGTTGCAGCCTGGTAGCCCACCAGGTCGGCCAACTCATCGCGGCGCGCATCAACGGAGCGCATGTCGCCGCGAAGGTTGTTCATGAGGATTTCGGGAGACTTTGGCGAGCGCTCCATCTCCGGCATGCTCTCGCCCTCGTCTTCATCTTCGCTCTCGGCCTCGCCGTCTTCCGACACAGAGTCCATGAACCCTTGCATGATGCCGACGTTTTCGATGTCGTCTTCCATTGGTTTCTTCATCATATCGACCTCTTAGAAAAGTCCCGCCTTTTTGACACCGGCAGCCGTGGACAACGCGCCGAGACCAATGCCGACCGCTTGCTGGAACGGGCTTGCAGTGGGCTGACTGGCCACCGCTGTAGACATCTGCGTGGACGGTGCGCCCTTGTAGATGTCGGACAGAAAAGCCGCCTGCTGATACGGGGCATAAATCTTTTGCAGCTCGTTGGCACGACTTGCGTCCAGTGCCTGTTGGTTGAACGCCTGCTGTGCCTGGCCAGTGTTGTACAAGAAGTTGATGTCGCCCTGCTGCAGCGCCTGCGCCGTTTGGCCCAGTGCGCCTTGCTGCATGCCCAACTGGCCAAGTTGCCCGGCCAACGCGCCAAGGCCCTGGGCCTGCTGCTGGCCAATACCAAACTGTTGCGTGGCCAACTGCCCAATGCCCTGGCCAAGGTTTTGAAGCTGCTGGCCTTGCTGACCGTAAATGCCCGCTGCTGTTTGAGCGGCCTGGTTGCGCGCTTGGCTCTGCTGCATCATCAGGTTGGCGATGTTCTGGCCAATGGCCGCCTCCTGGCCCGCCAGTGCGCCCTGCTGGGATGCCAGGTTGCCATATTGCTGAGCCGCCTGGCTGTAAAGATTGGCCGCGCCCTGGCCCAACTGCGCTTGTTGCACGCCAAGTTGGCCCAGGCCTTGTCCCGCAGCAATCTCGTTCTGCGCCAAGTTGCCGTAGAGGTTCGCAGCCGCCTGCCCCAGCTGAGCCTGTTGTGCAGCCTGTTGGCCCACCTGGGTTCCGGCTTGAACGCCAAGGCCGGCCTGTTGTGCAGCCAGGTTGGCAGCGTTTTGGGAAAGGCCCGCTTGCTGCATCGAAGCAGCAATCTGACCTTGTCCAGCTGCCTGTAGCGCCTGTGCAGCCGACTGTCCAAGGCCGGCCTGTTGTGCAGCCACCTGGGCAGTTTGCGTGCCCAACTGACCAATGCCTTGACCGGCTTGTAGCTGACGTCCTTGCTGCTGCTCAAACGACGCCATGGAATTGGCCTGAGCCTGCGTGTAACCTTGAGACAAAAGGTTGGCGATTGTCGCCGCCTTCTGGTCCATCAGATTGCGCTGCATCTCTGCGCGCTGGATGCCCTCACGTTCCCCGCCAAATGCCCCAGAACGGATAGCCTGAGCGGATAGCCCCTGTTGTGCAATCGCCCCCTGACGATCGATCTGCCGCATCGTCTCATCGATGACCTGCTGCCGATACGGGTCCATGAAGGATTGGGCCGAGGCGGGGTTGTACGCCTGCTGCGCACCTCCCAGCGTCTGCATGCCCTGCCCCAAGGCCATGTTGGCAGCCATGAAACCCGGCTGTTGGGCAGCCAGGGCGGATTGCTCTGCACCCCCATACAAGGCACCAATGCCGCGACCAATCCCCGGTTGCCGTGCTGCCTGCGCCGCCATATTGATGG
>Ga0181344_1001069_pt1 | contig 10282 bp, 9 predicted proteins | sample Su13VDMLBDD_FD_130098 | JGI IMG/M metagenome (GOLD analysis project Ga0181344, IMG submission 130098) | Freshwater viral communities from Lake Michigan, USA - Su13.VD.MLB.D.D | ecosystem: Environmental > Aquatic > Freshwater > Lake | place: USA: Michigan | collected 2013-07-15
TCGACCCCCCGCTCGAACTTCTCAAGATCACGAGCAAGGATCGCGGCGCTCTCGTCCGCAGTGATGGTCATGCCCTCACAAACCTCGGGAGCGCCAGCAGCACTGGTATGCCCAACCCCGATTGTGAGAACATTTGCAGAACAACGATACGCCTTTAGGCGCTCGCCCTCGAACTCACGGATGTGCGCGATACCAGCTTTAGACGTTTTCATGGGGCACCTCAGTTTATGAGAATTGCTATTGTAGCGACGGAGCCAATCAAAAATATCGCGACTAGGACGACAGACCCTAAGAGAATTAAATCGGCTTTCATCTGCTCCGCTTCGCGTTTTCTCTGCTCTTCCAGAAACTTCTGCTCTTTGCGGACGCGAATGATTTCTCGCTGCACCTCGTCCCAGCCATGTAAACCATAAACTGCGACAAACTCGTTCTTAACTTGCTCTGCCCATTCCGCTGCTTGCTTGCGCTTCTGCACAATGTCGAGCGCGATCTCCTCGGCGGTTAGCTTGCTAAACAGTTTTGGCTTTGGCGGATCAGCCGAAGCCTGCGTCAGTTTGGCGACGGAACCGTACAATTTCGCCACGTCGCTCGTCATGGACTGAATGTCCTTGCCGAACTTGATGCCCTGCTGAATCGCAGAGAAAGCCGTTTTAGCCGCGCCAAATATGAGCGCGATTGTTGCGGGGTCCATGGATCACCTCGCCATCTCTCGCGCTGTTTGGTTGATACGAGCTTTGACCGCTACGATGTCACGAGGCTCCTGTTTGAACCCAACGCTAATATACCCGGCCATATGACCGGGCTCAGGCGGAATAGAGCCGCGACACGCGAACACCACTCCGCGCGCCGTAATCCAGTCGCCTACGTCAGAAGACGCTTGAAAGCCTTCGCACAACACCTCGCCATTGAGCATAGCGATAGCGGCACGATTACGCGCCGGAGAGCCAGAGAAGAACGCGCCCTTCTGCCCTTCTAGGGGAGCGAATCTGCCATCCGCCGATTGCGCAACCCGCGTGATGCGGGCGTTCTTAGCAAGGTCGACTTGGTGAATGATTACCGTCTCAGCGCGCAGGTCGCGCAGTAAGTCACGAGACAGGGACGACAGTCGCTCGTCAGCCAAAAGCTCCGGCATCGTTTCCCGAGCCGTGAGCGAAGCGACCAGCTTATCTTGGTGTGAATAGACCAAATAGCCGATCAAACCGAGAACGCCGAGGATTATGATGGTTAGAAGTTTGAAGGGGGAATCGACCCATTTAACGAGGTCGAGCGCCTTATCGAGAGGTCCGCCGGGGGGTTTAGGGGGAGGGGCGGCGGGTTCGATCTCCGCCTTAAACTTAACAATCTTTGTGCGTACTTCAGTAGCCTTGCGCGTCGGGCGCTTGACGGGTTTCTTTACCGCGCGAGCCACTACTTACCGAGCCATTTCTGCACGGTGTCCGTCTCGTAGATGCGGATGCCCGTCCAGATAATCGTGAATAAAGCCGCAACGGCGGGCAGGATACCCGCCAACGTCCCGACGACCGTAATGATCGAAACGCCATCGGCTATTTGCTTAGCGGCTTCGTCTCGGATGCCCATGGCTCGCTTTCCTCTGAATCCTTAACGGCGTCCGTAAGATACCGCAGGTTGCGGCGGAGGCGAAGGTCGTCGGGCGCTAAGTCCACGGCTAACTTCGCCTGCTCAATAGCTATATCCTTCAGTCCAAGATGGTGCGCTGCAATACTGGCTAGGTCGTGCGCCCAGTGCCCCCAAACGGCGGGGTCACAGGTATAGACAAGCTGCCTGTCTTTGATCTTCAACGCCCGCATCGAGGCGGCGAAGCACTCCTCCCAGCGGCTCTGGCGATACATGAGCATAGCCAGTTCGCACCACGGCTCGCGGGTATTAGGAGCCTCGCCAGCAGCCATGTAGTACCACTTCTCGGCCTGCGCCGTATCACCAGTCTCAGCGTAGGATTTGCCCATAAGGCGCATGGCGTAACAACGCTCGTTCTGGTTGCTGGCAGCGTTCATGCCTAGATAGGTCGTCAACGCCTTCTTGGCCTCGTCCCACCGACGATAGAAGGTCAGTTCGCGGGCGTAGTAGAAGTAGTGATGCGGGTCGGTGGCGTCCTCTTTGACCGCCACTTCCAACATCTCCATGTACTGCCCCCGGCTCTTAGTCGGGTCGGGATGGTGGCTCACGAGGAGCTGATTGCACCACGCCGTAACATGCTCTACGCGCCCGTCGATCCGCAGGTCTTCGTGGCAGGGGTGATGCCAGTGGTATCCATGGCGGCTATGAATTTTCCGGTAGGGGAACCGAATGTTGTGGCCCCAGTCGAAGTAGTACCACAGGTTCGTAGTCTTACCGGGCACCCAAGCCTTTTCGATGTTTGCCTTCCAGCCGGGTTCGAGAACTTCGTCTAAATCCAGCGAAATGCAAATATCAATGTTGCGAGGTATGAGAGCAAGAGCAGCATTACGAGCAAGGTCAAAACGCCAAGGGTTGATGTAAATGTCATGCACTTGCACGCCGCACTCGCGGGCAAGGTCAGCCGTTCGATCAGTGCTTCCAGTGTCAGCAATGAGGATAAGATCAGCCTCTTTAGCAGACTCGCAGAACCGGCGAACAAATTGTTCCTCGTTTTTGCTGATGGCGTAAACGCAATACGTTAGCTTGATTTGATGTTTGGAGTAGACGTAAACGCCGATCTCGTTATCAACCGCAGACCACGTAGGTTGGCCGAAACACCGCTTTACTTCGGCATCGGACCAGTCGTCTTTAACGTGAGCTTCGTACGGGTTGCCCTCAAACTCACCCTGCGGGTACTTACCAATCGGAATACTAACGATGACCGTGTCGGCCCACCGACGAGCTTTATCAAGGAGTGTTTTAGCTTCCTCTTGTGCCATATGCTCCAGCACGTCGCCAAGGAAACAGACATCGTACTTGCGGTCAGTGTCCCACTCACGAGCGTCCGCAATATGCAGATCAGGATACAGGCTGCTCAGACCGTGCTTCTCAATGTAGGGCTCCCAAATTTCGACGCCCGTCCATTTGAGTTTTGGGAAAAGTTTGGCGTATGTGCCCTCGCCGACTCCGATGTCCAGCGCAGTTTCAGGCTGCGGAATTTTGGACATAACCCATTTGATGCTGGCTTTGCCAGACTGAGAGCTAAACGGCATGCAAACCTCTTGTTAGCGCTTACACAGGTTTAGGATATTTAGCCTTCACAGCTAAACACGCGGCTGTATAAGAATTGACCTGCGCCTGATCTTGTTTAACTACGCCATCAAGATAGTCCTTAAAATCTGGATACTCGATAGCTCGTTTGATTTGATAGTCGTTTAGATTTCTAAGTCGCAATTCTTCGGAAGCAAATGCTTCGCGCGCGTCCCATTCGACCTCCTCGGATGCGGAAAAAGGTACAGGCCCATCCGGCGTCATGTGATGTCTAGGCATGTTAGTTGATCCCATACAAACGGAACACACCAGAAGTTATATTACCTGTACTACACTCGATCCTAAAGCCGTTAATCGCCGTTCCTACGGTTGGGTAGGTCGTCGCCGCAAAAGTCATACTTTCCGTTCCTGAGTTCTTATCAAACCCAGAAATAACAGAATACACGGTCTTTGTTGCTGTCGTGCTAGATGGGTTATAGATGTACATAAACCCGCTGCCCTCATGCCCTGCGGGGGTAGAAGCAAAACTTCCAAGAGTAAAATAGCCAGTATCAGTGGCGTTTAGATTTCCGTACTGGGCGCTAGTGGCGCGAACCTGCTGCACCTGCGTTTCAAGATTAGTAACAAAAGTAGAGTTGTTATCAGTCGATAACTTTACCCAAATGTTCGGCCTATCACTAGCGGGTTTCAACCCAGAGACCGTCATCAAGTAAGTATTGTAAGAGTTGGAAAGTCCAGTGAACCCGACGGTTGCGCTATTACTAGCAACAACCTGAGATATGAACGTCATAGCTCCGCTACTTGCCGGAGCAGAAGACACCCACGCCGTACCGTTGCTGGTTAAAACATTTCCGTTTGAACCCGGCGATGTTAAGCCAGTGCCACCTTTAGACGGCTGTAAAACACCGGACGTATTCGCTCCCGGCGCAAGGTTGGATAGGTCGCGAGGGATCGTCATCGTTAAACTCCCGGCTCAGTCGGCCAAGTAACATTCCAAGGGAAGCCTTCTTGGTTAGGTATATCACGGAGAGCCTGCCGGTAAGTAGCCCACGCAAGGTCGTCTACAGGCGCATCAGCAAGCTGGGTCCAGTCACAATCAGACAACTTTTTATTTCGGTCTGCCCGAACGATAACTGCCTGCTCGGCGTCCTTCTGCGCCTTGTAGGCTGCTTCCTGTTGCGCGGCGGTACCGTCCTCATTGTCCACGAAGATCGGCCCGAGGACGTACTTGGAATACCACTTGCCGTCAGCCTGCTGCTCAACGCCCTGACGCATGGAATACTGATAAACGGTGCCGCCAGTTGCCTGCGCGCCCTCGAATACAGGGTCCACGCCAATCGCTTCCATGACCTCGGGGGTCAGCGTGCCGTAAGACGGGCCACCCGTCTCTAAAAGCCAGCGGCGAAGCTGGTCTTCGAACATCACGGCACCAGTAGACCTAACACGCACTTCCATGACATGCCTCATGCGATTGCTAGAAAGATAAAGGTGCCGCCGTTGGCATTGATTTCAGCCGTTGCTGTTGAGCTGATCTCGAACCCTGCGGAATAGGTGTCGATGTAATCCGTGCTGGTTACTTCTGTAGCCGTAGAGTTTAGAAGTAGATACGGGTCATTGCCAGCAACAATGCCACGAGAACTATCCCAAACGTACCAGTCGCCTGTGTTGTCGGCACGCTTAATCATCACAAAACGAGCGCCGCCGGTGAAGCCGCAGTTAATCTGGTTAGTCGTGCCTGTACCGACATAGCTACCTACTTTACTTACACCCGATAGAGTCGCAAACAGGTAGGCAATATAAGTACTCCCAACCGCGTTCACATCGTTAGCGCTCGAAAGCGTAAAAACTGACGCTGTGGGCTGGGTGCTGCTTAGTGTGGCGTTGTTTATGTTTGCCACACTATTCGCGTTTAGAGTAAGCATATCAAAATTGGGCGTACCTCCAACACCGGTACCCCAAATTGCTGCGGAGTAAACACGCCAATTTGAGACAAGGCTACGGCTTTTGAATATCATAAGTTCTGGAGTTTGCCCAAGATTATGAGAAACCGTCCTAGTCGCGCCATTACCAGTATAGCAAACAGTGTCAAAGACCCCCCAAGCACGATTGAAATTCCAGCTCGCGTAGTCCAAGAGATAGTTAATATTGTTAAGGTTGGCAGTACCTTGAAGTAACTTTATGCCTGTCTGAACGCTAGTATCAATTACCTGACCGCCGCCGGAAAGCCCAGTTACCGGATTAACTTCCGCAGCCGTAGCCGAAGAATAAATGACTGCTTGCCCACGCAGGCGATCCGCCCATAAAGGAACTAGAGCCCCTGCTGAACGGGCTTTAATAATAGACAAATCTGGTGTGATAGTCGTGTTGATCTGCCTATTTGCGACGTTATCGCCCGTATAAGCAATAGGAGAGTAAACACTTGTCCCACTCGTCGGTGCTTTCATCGGGCCACGACGAATAGCAATATAAATATACGTTTCCCCGCTTGTTCCAGTAGCGGTAAACCCCGTCGAAGTTATAATTGGATTAGCCGAAACAGCGGCGTCGGCAAGATCAGTATACGGATACAGAGCTGTATTTGCCCCCGTCGAAACGCCAGTAAGCCCGCGAACCGTGTCGTACACAATCCAGTTGTCGAGCAAAGTTGAACTTTTCACGAGAACCCATTGGGGTTCGTACCCAAGAGTCACCGTCGCGCTTGGACCAGTAAAACTCCCGCATGAAATGACGTTGTCGGTACCAGAAACCCCAAACCCGCCTGCGTCATGCGCGAAGATATAAGCTACATAACTGCCTCCAGACGCGTTAACTGTAGCCGCTGTACCGAGGCTAAACTGAGTAGCAGTTGGTGTCGTATTGTTCCAACGCGTAGCGTCGACGACTGACGCTGCTGTTGTATTAAGTACGTTGTACCTAGTAGCCCCCATACTACGATGATAAACATTCCATGCAAATGATGCATCGAGGCGTTTGATTATTATACAACCCGGAACAGACTCTAAATTATGCGATATAGTACGGTTAGCACCGGTACCAGTATAAGTAACAATATCAAAAAACTTAGGGCGCTTTTCGAACGCCCACGAGATATACCTGTCTGATGCTCGGTTAGTTATACGAGTGGCGTTATTGCTGCCGGTAGAAGCGGTAACAGTGAACCCACTTGCGGTAAACGCGCTAAGGTAGTCTGAAGAATTTGGTACGCCGCCGCCAGTACCAGCAGTTGAATTAGAGGCGATAATGTTTGTCGCAACAGTTGTCGCCCCCGTTCCGGGACCACGAGCGGTATCGGTCCATGCGTGGCCGCAACCGCCGGTGTTTGTTCTATTTTTAATCCAAACAAGGCCACCTTTATTCAGGAGGTCAAGCCCATTGGTAATAGTCTGGGTACCACTATTGCCTATATACGTATAAGTCGAAAACACATCTTCGACGTATACACGCGCGTCAGGGGGTGCGGCAAAGCCATAACCTTGCGCCGAGCCGCTTGCTAAAGAAATGATACTAGGCATCAGCCCCTCTTATGCGTACTTAACTTGAGACGCCAAGACCGTGAAAGCGGCGTTGCCTGTCTTAATGATAGTGTAGACATAGACATCAACGCTGTTCGCATTGCCTACAGTCCAAGCCGTCCCACCTTGGTATTTCGGTGTGACCGCAGAACCATCAACTTGCACTACGTTGTTGTAGAACGCGGTTCCGCCGTTAGTAGCTAGAAAGACAACGGTGACTGCTTGCCCTGTCGCCATCGCTGTATTTAAAGTTGTTCCGGCGCTTGCACGGAAGTTAATCGTCCAGTTATTAGATGCTGACGCAGTGTAGTACAGCACTGACTGTGAAGTGATATTGTACGTGACCGTACCGGTAGCTGACGTAGCAGAGACCGTAGCAATCTCCGACATATTTGTCAGAAGCGCCGCCAGCGAGGCAGACGTGCCAGCCAGCGTGAGTTTTAAGCCGTCTGTAGTAATGCCACTTGTTTCGCCAACAACCGCAGCGTTGTCGTAAAGCAGCCGTGTAGAAGTGCCGCTGGTGATCGTAGTCGTACCAACAGTAATCGTGTTGGGGCCAGTCGCGCCAGTGGGTCCAGTTGGACCAGAAGTACCTAGAACACTTACGTTGAGTGAGATGAACTCTACTATGTCGCCAGCGGTGCATGCTGCTGCGAGCACGACGTCTGTGCCGCTGGTAGCGGTGTAGTCAGACCCATTGAGCAGCACGCCGTTGACGAACACTTGGATGCTCGGCGGCGTGTAAGTAACAGAGAACGTCGTCTGCCCACCAGTCGCCGTGTAAGCCGTGCGCGTGTAGTTAGCCGGGCCAACCGTACCGGTCGGGCCGGTAGGCCCAACAGCACCAGCGGTGCCAGTCGGACCAATAGCGCCGGTATCGCCGGTAGGCCCGGTTGGGCCAGCAACAGTAGACGCAGCGCCAGTCGGACCAGTCGGGCCATCAAGGCCGTTTGCCCCAGTAGGCCCAGTGGGACCAATAACGCCGGTCGGACCAGTTGGACCGATGTCGCCAGTGGGGCCAGTCGGGCCAATGTCGCCAGTAGGACCAGTCGGGCCAGCAACGCCGGTCGGGCCAGTTGGGCCATCGACACCCATATACCCTGTAGGACCAGTCGGACCGATGTCGCCCGTGGGGCCAGTGGGACCAGCAGCACCGGTCGGGCCGGTCAGACCGATGTCGCCCGTGGGGCCAGTCGGACCAGCAACACCGGTCGGGCCAGTCGGGCCATCAACGCCCATATAACCGGTGGGGCCAGTCGGTCCACTAGCGCCAACAGCGCCGGTCGGACCAGTCGGGCCAATCTGCAAGTACATGACTTGCGTGAGTGTGACGATGAGCGACGGAATAGCAGGATTAGAAACGCCAATCGGCTCATGCTCGATGATAATGTTGGCGTTATCTGTCATCCAGATAAGTTCAACATAATCACCAGCGACATACGTATCGAGATAGTTCCAAGCCGCAACAACGTAAGGCGCGCTGCTGGGAACAACTAACTTGGTATCCGAATTTGGAATATCGGAACCGTTCTTCCTAAACCAGATATTGACCGTCTGCCCAGAACCGCCGCCGCCGAGGTTATGGAATTGAGCAGAGAACTGAAGATCAAACGTACCACCAGCCGCGAAAGTGATTCGCGAGCCAGACACAACGGAAATGTTAACCGCCCCCGCTGTGTTGTTCAGCGTCATCGGTGTTGGCGCGCTAATAAGAGCAGTCTGGTCTGCATCGCTATAGAACGAGCCGTAGCTGGCAAGCGCGCCACCGGGGCCAGTGGGACCAACTGCGCCAGTAGCACCTGTAGGTCCGGTCGGACCTGCGACGGTAGACGCCGCCCCGGTGGGGCCAGTCGGCCCACCAGAACCAGTGGGTCCAATAACTCCAGTCGGTCCTGTCGGACCAGTGAGGCCGATGTCACCAGTAGGACCGGTGGGGCCAGCAACACCAGTCGGGCCAGTAGCGCCGGTCGGACCGGTAGCACCGGTCGGGCCAGCAACACCGGTCGGACCAATCGCCCCAGTAGCGCCAGTCGGGCCAGTCGGACCAGTAAGGCCCGTAGCGCCGGTCGGACCCGTGTTACCGGTCATACCGGTAGCGCCCGTTCCACCAATAGGGCCGGTAGGGCCAGTCGGACCGGGCGCAGTGGATGCAGCGCCCGTGGGGCCAGTAGCGCCCATACCAGTGGGGCCAGTCGGACCAGCCACCGTAGACGCAGCGCCCGTGGGACCAGTTGGACCAAAGTCACCAGTAGGACCGGTAGGGCCAGTCGGACCGGCAACGCCGGTCGGGCCAACTGCGCCCGCGATCAACGCGACGAACAGCGGTTGACCGTACGAGAAGCCAGTAGACCCCGTACCGCCAGAGTCCACGAGAACGACTGGGTACGTCCAATAAGCATTGGGTAGCCCAGAATTAACAACGCTAGGCGCGCCGCTTATCTGCCACGTTTGGAAGTTCGCGCTGGCGGATTGGTCCTGAAGGATGATCCGCTCACCAACCGCCAAGAGAGACAAGAAAATATCGACGTCGATACCGTTGTCTGTCAGGTGGCTAATGTTGATTTGCGTAGACGACGTCTGCGTAGCGTTATTCCACAGCACGTATCCATTGCCGGGGTAACCGCTCGTAGCTGCGTCGTTAGCCTGAAACAGAAAGAGGCTGGTCGACGTGCCAGACGTACCAGTCGGGCCAGTCGGACCACCAGCAGGGCCAGTCGGACCAAACGCGCCCGTAGGACCGGTCGGCCCAGTGCCAGAAGGGCCAGTCGCGCCAGTCGGACCAGCGACGCCAGCAGGGCCAGTCGGGCCACCAGCAGGTCCGGTCGGCCCCATAGGGCCAGTCGGACCTTCGGGGCCAATGCCACCACCGCCACCCATGGGGCCAACGACAGCGGCGGTACGGCGGCGAGTGAACTGCGCGGGGAAGCCCCAGTTCTGCCCACGGTATAAGTTGCCGTGAGTGATTTCGGTCTTTGCGCGTTTGATGGTTTGCTGCCAGCGGCGCTGGTGCATCATAGCCATCTGCGGATTGGAATACGGCTTCGCAAGCTGGCTCATCATACGGCTGAGCACGCCGTCTACGATGTCGAGAGCGAAGCGCGGCATTACCCAATCGGGCAGATAAGGATAGCCTTCTGGGTCTTCTGGATCAGTGATCGTGATGGAGACACGGACGGTCAGCGTATCGGCGACAGCGGGGTCTTCATAAAGGTTAATAATGCCCGGCACGCCCATGCTGGCGCGCACAGGAATCTGCTCGCTGTTGTAGACGCCGATCAGACGATGGACCAGTCCGTCTTCACTAGAAACAATCGGATATTCAGTCGTGCCGGGGACTGCGCTGATCTCGATGTCTTCATGCCAAATATTCGAGTTCTGGAATAACTCGTCCATCGTGGCGAAGAGTTCGAGGCGGATGGTAGCGTCCAGCGCGCCCGGCAGGCGGACACGCAGTTGATCCATCAGCCTATTGATGTCAGCGGTCGCCATTTAATCCTCACGACTGAATAGAGATCATCTGCGCAATGAACTTGCTCATGAACGCCGAGGCTCTCGTGTCCTGATTGGGTTCGTCGTCGCGCAACTGCGCCTGCCCAACAATATAA
>Ga0181344_1001070_pt1 | contig 10280 bp, 11 predicted proteins | sample Su13VDMLBDD_FD_130098 | JGI IMG/M metagenome (GOLD analysis project Ga0181344, IMG submission 130098) | Freshwater viral communities from Lake Michigan, USA - Su13.VD.MLB.D.D | ecosystem: Environmental > Aquatic > Freshwater > Lake | place: USA: Michigan | collected 2013-07-15
CTGGCCCTGCACGAGGCGGTGCGGGCGGTGGAACTGGATCGGGCGCCCTTGCCGCAGCTCTCGCCCGGCGCTTGGCAGCTGAAGGAGCGCGGCATCGAGGTTGCGGCGGTGCAGCTGTGGCGCAAGGTCAAGGCGCAGGCTCTTGAGGTGGCGCGGGTCGCGGAGCACCTGTCCGAGCAGGTGCGGGAGTGGCTGGGGCGGACGGTGGAGCGACTGGTACCTGGACAGGAACTCGCCTATTCCGGTTCTGATCGCGGCGCAGTTCGCGGCGAGGGACACGAGCTGGCGTCTGCTTATCACAGCAGGCGTCAGACACCTGATCACACCCGGGACGCGGGTTCCGATCTCACAGCGCGGCTGCGGGCTGCCTGGGAAGCCCGTCAGGATCGACCTTCCCCAGACCATAGCCAGACGCAGGAGCCGGAAAGCGCCAGGAGCTTGGCCGATCGTTTGCGCGAGGCGGCGCGGAGCATCGACATGGTTGCGGCGGCCGAGCGCGTCGCCAGCTTGCAGCAGGAGCGTCTGGCCGAGGAACGGCAGCGGGTGCAGGAGGCCGAGCGCGTCAGGGAGCTGGAGCGGGTCCGCGAACGGGAGCGGCGAGGACACGACCGCGACCTGAGCGATGATTATGGGTTATAAACCGAAAGTTGGATGTTTTGAGCCTATACCATGGAGAACACAGAACAGTAATGGAGCAGACAAACCTCTATCACGATAGGCACCATGACCATGGGCTGTAATCGTGCAACTATGCTCGCAGAGTCGTTTTATCCTGTTATGCTCGCGGCAAAATATTTGTCTACCTTCGCCCATGCCGCGATCGCGCCCGCTTCAAAGGCATCGGTGCTGTATCTTTTGTTCACAACTTGAGAGGCATGTTTGCGTAGCGCGTCTAGATTTACAGGATCTTTCTCGTATTCCCTGACAACCTGTTCTACCGCCTCGACCACTCCTGCAACATCGCCTTCAGTGACAGGCACGCCAGTTGTATTGTCGAAAAATTCTGCCCCACCTAGTCCATCGAACCCAACTACTACACAGCCTGAAGCCATCGCCTCCGCAGCCGGAAAACCGAGACTTTCGTGTTGAAGCAGTGAGACGAACACAAGAGAGTGTGCCAGCTTCGCTGCTACTTCAGCACGAGATATATTATCTAATGCCTCTATCCGATAGCCTGACACCTTACCTCGTCGCTCCAGAGCCTCAACAATGATCTCAGCCTCCATTAGGCGCTTGCGAGGCATATAGGTGATCAAAGGCTGTTTTTCGTATTTAAAAGGGAATTCGTGAGGCTTCATGCTCACCGGAAAATATGCACTAGGTGTGCAATTTAACATTGTCATATGTGAACGACATACATCTGACATTCCAAGCCAGAAAGATATACTTTCACTCGGGTCATTACCGCGTTGAAGAGCTTTCTTATAGGCTCTCATTAACGCAAAAGGATTTTGAACAAAAACTACAAGAGGCCAGCTGTAGAAGGCTTCGATTGCCTCGGCTAGTAGGTACTCCGGCACAATAATAACATCGGTAGGCCGAATACTCAGCGGCCGGAGCCGTGCTTTTCGTGCAGTAAAACGTTTGCGCGCCATCGCAAGCTTACCACGCAAGCCTGCGTAGCGCCAATGCGTTCGCCAGAGACGTCTCGTGTAATAAGCCGGTACCGCATGCGGATAGTCAGGATATCCTGCTGACGGACTGTTATGCAAAACTGCTGCCTCGTATCCTGCACGATTAAGCAGAGAAACCATATCGTAAATTACGGCAACCCCGCCCGATGCAGAATTTATATCTGGACAGAGGAAAAGGTATCGTGTGCTCATTGATTTATGTACTCATAAGTATGTAGAAAGTGAGGTCACAGCCCAAGAAGCAACCTTCATTTAGTAGAACGTATCTTAAGTCTGCTGGAGCACAGAGACTTGGTTAGCATAACTGCCAGCCCCTTCCAGTTAGTTGCCGTGCGAGGATCCTGGCGAAGGAACTGGTCCGGTCTATAGACCATTGGCAGCGGTTCGCCACGGTTCGCTCTGTTATGGCTTGTGAAGTTCGTGCAGAAGACATGTACTTCACAGTCTCGAAGGGTATGTCTCGATGTATAGGCTCCGTCCAGTTGCAAGCCAGATCGTGAAGCGCATAGGCTTCGGAATGCCGCAGCTCACCGAAGCGGCGGTCGAGGTGATCGAGGAGCATCCGTCCACCACGGCCTTCTCTAAACCCGTCCTCATGCTTGATGAGGACCGAGCCAAGGTCACAGGAGCTCAGGCGGCCACGTCACTAGCCGAACAATGGGCAATCATCGACGGCCGCAACATTGTGCACGAGGCCACGATTCGATACATATTCAGGGACGTCTTGGCAACGCCGTTCGGCTTCTTCACGAAGCATCAGGGCTTCGCCCGCTTCGGGCCAGTGCGCTATGCCGAGATGATGTCCGCGCCGATCGAACGGCGCGCCAGCGGTTTCTCTGCGGCGAGTCCGATTACCCAGCAGTATTTCGGCCACTGGGTTTGCGACGGACTAATCACCACCTACTTAAAGCGTTCGCATGAGGAGCTATATTTCCCCTCCAATCCCACTTGGACGCATTCCAAAGAATATTTGGATCTGCTGAAGATCGAACGGCTACGCCCTGATTACGTGATCTTCGACGAGATGTCCTATTGTCGTGATATCGGGCAGAATGCGGGCCGGGCAGCGCGCCTCGAGCGCCTTCAATCCAAGGTTCAAGAACTTTTCGGCGATGTCGGCGTTCCCGGCGCGTTCATCCGGCGCGGCAGGACAGGCGTGTCCCGCGTGCTCCTGAACGAAGACGAGGTTGTCGATACCTTGTCGGCACGGGGTTTTGCGATCGTCAGCTCGACGGACCCGCTCGAACACATTCTGCGGTCCGTCTCCGGCGCACCCGTTACGGTCGCGATGGAGGGGAGCCACTGGAACCATCTCTTCCTCGCATCACGCCGCGACGCGCTGCACGTGACGATCAATCCGGCGGACCTGTTCAACAACATCTTTGCCGACTTCATCGATCACACGCCGGGACAACTTGCCACCACGGTCGCCATCCGCGAGGGAGACGGCTATCGCGTCGATGTTTCCAATCTCCTCCGCCTCATTGATTTGCACGCATAACAAAGGAACGCCCTTGGACCGCCACGACAACCTGAGAGATACAGTTGCTAAGTATCGGCGGACCCCAATTATATCATATGGATGGTATGAAGAAGAGCCTCAAAACGTTCGGTAAAAACTCTTGTCTTCAAAGCTTCGGTTAGCCGAAGCCGGGCGGCCGACGTAATCCTGCGACGTGCATCCTCATCTGCAATATAAGGCGCGCAGACCCGTTCGAGGTCGCTGTAGTCCCAAGCAACAGGGATGTAGGTTTCAAAGGGCACGAAAAGGTCGGGCCATGTCTTCAGGTGCGACATGTCCGGCTTGATTAGAAGGCTGCCGCAAAGGATCGATTCGAAGTCGCGCCAGCAAAGCTCGCCGAAACCAAAAGGGCTAACCGAAAGCCGCGCACGTAACATTTCCCCGTAATACTCTGCCTGAGACACGCGGTCGGTTGGGGCATGGATGCGATAGCGGTCTGTGATGCGCGACAGTGCCTCCACCGCGCCATGACGCATGCCGTAGGTCCAGGTTCCGGGTGCCACGCTGGCACGGCACAGGATATCAATGTCGCGAGGGCCTTCGGTGACCTGAACGGGGATGTCATTAGCCAGATTGTAGATTTTGTCGTCCTGAGCAATGTTCCAGCCCAGCACGATCTTCCCGATCTGCTTCGGACTCAATCCACCAGATCGGGGGATGATATTGTCTGCGAACGACACGTCAAAGGTTCGGTGACAATAATCGGTTAAGTTCGACTTCCCGACAAAGGTGCGGGTGTAAGTATCGAGATTGTCGTACATGTGCTTTTTGATGCAGACATCCGCTGCATCGAGCACATCGGGCCAGAGGATAGACAGATCGTCATCGCCGTCGAACAGAATGGTCCGCGCGCCAGCCGCGTTGGCAGCCCCAAAAATATGCCGAGCAATATCTGCGGCCTCCGCAGCCGGTGTCGCAAACATTAGCTTGAGGCCGACCGCCGCCCAGCCCGCAAAACCTTCGGCAGGCAGAGCTTTTGCTTCGGCAAGGTCCATGAATGTAAAGACAATGCCCGTACGCGCGGCAATGGCCGCGGAATGACGGATCAGCGGCGCGAACTGCTGCTCGCTGGTGTAAGCCCGGTTGTCGCTGACAATCAGCATCCGACGAAGAGGCTTTCCAGAAGACCGCGCTATGGTAGTGGACAACAGGCGCCCTCCCCGGCCTTTAAGCGCGATCTGCCGGATTGAGCGAAGTCGGCGACGAGTCGCCGTGGGTATGCCGGGGATTGTCAATGCAGCTTCCTTTTATGTTCTGAGGGGCTTGAATGAAGGCCCCGGAGCCGGGACTGTGCGATCAAAAACTCGTTTCAGATCGGTGATATCACAAAGGGCGGGATCGGCCTGCTGTCGCTGACACAGGTCAGGAAGGTTGCGGCTGTATCCATTGCCTCGCGGATGGTCACGTCCATGTCCAAATATCGATACGTGCCCAGGCGACCAACAAAAGTCACGCCTGATATGGCCTTCGCCCGCAGAACGTAATCCTTCAACAGGGCCTGCTCTTCCATCAGCCGGATGGGATAGTAGGGGATGTCGTTCGGTTCGCATGCGCGGCTGAATTCGCGGTAGCAGACGCTTGCCTCATGCTCCTCCCACGGGGCGAAGTGCTTGTGCTCGGTAATCCGAGTATAGGGCACGTCGCGGTCGCCGTAGTTCATCACTGCGCAGCCCTGATAGTCACCTTGATGGGTGGACCGTTCGAAATCCAACGTCCGGTATCCGAGGCGGCCCAGGTCGTAGCCAAAGAAACCATCCAGCGGCCCTGACCAAAAGACATGGTCGGCTTCCTCTGCCATCGAGAGCGTGTAGGCGGTGTTGAGTTCGACCGTAATGCGCGGATGATCAAGGATAGCCTCGATCATCGGGGTGTATCCTTGCCTGGGCATACCTTGGAAGCGGTGGAAAAAGTAGTTATCGTCGTAGTTGAAGCGGACGGGCAGACGTTTCAGAATCGATGCCGGAAGCTCCGTTGGCGAGCATCCCCATTGTTTTTCGGTGTAGCCCTTGAAAAAGGCTTCATAAAGGTCGCGCCCGACGAAACGAAGGGCCTGCTCCTCAAAGGTCTGCGGGTCGCTGATGCTGGAATCGCCCTGTGCTGCGATGAAGTCGCGCGCCTCAGCGGGAAGTAGTGTCTTACCGAAAAACTGGTTAATGGTCAGCAGGTTGATTGGAAGGGAATAAACCGCACCCTGAGTTGTAGACTTAACGCGGTTCTGGAACGGCATGAACTCGGTGAAGTCGTTCACGTAGCGCCAGACCTCTTCATCGTCGGTATGGAAGATATGCGGCCCATAGACATGCATCAGGACGTCGGTCTCAGGATCGCGCTGTGTAAAGCAGTTTCCGCCAATATGGTCGCGCGTATCGATGACGCGACACTCATGACCCGCTTCCGCAAGCTTTCGCCCGATCACCGCGCCGGACAGGCCAGCGCCCACTAGAAGTATCTTCATCGTCATGTTCTCCAAAATAACATTCGCGCTTTGGGCGGTTCACGCGGGAAATAGTTAACAGCCAAGACGTCGTTTTCGCTCTCATTCATCAGGTCCGCGAGCTTGGTCCTGTGACGCCCTTTTAGGATCCGCGGGCGTTCCCTTTGTTATAATAAGGGCGCCTCAGAGATGCTACTCTACGTCCTGACACTGGTGCAGGATGCGGATCACGTCGAGCCTATCTGCGTTCTCCCGGACATAGACCATGTGCGAGCCAGCCCGGGTCTTGCGAGTTCCAGGGCGCAGATCGACCGGGCGGCTGGCCATCTCCCCTATGGCCAAAGCCAGACAGACTCCGTGCAGCTCGTCGAGATAGCGATCGGCCTGGTCAAGGCCGCTCGCTGGACGGCGGTTTTGGCGCCGCCGGAGCGCCTGCCGATCAACCCCCGGCTGCTGTGTTGGCCGTAACGGGTTTTATGGGCCAGCGGGGAGGTGGGTGGGGGATCGCGCCAGGGTTGTGGGAGTCAGGGGGCGCAGACAAGCCAAACTGCAACTTGAGCATTGGCAATATTGCAATTACATTTGTGCCATGACAATGCGCTTCGCCTGGGACGAGACCAAGAACCGCTCCAACCAGCGAAAGCATGACGGGATCGCCTTTGAGATGGCCGTGCAGGTGTTCCGCGACCCCTTTCGCCTCACCCGGCAAGACCGGATTGAGAACGGCGAAGAACGCTGGCAGACCCTTGGCGTGGTGCATGGCGTCACCGTGCTTCTGGTCGCCCACACCATCACCGAGGATGACGCCGAGGGCGACGCTGTCGAGGTCATCCGCATCATCTCGGCCCGGCGCGCCACGCCGGGGGAAAGGAAGCGCTATGAGCAGGAAACCCGTTAGCCACACCTTCGACACGCTGCCGCCCCTGACCGAAAAGCAGCGCCGGCACCTGGAGGCCCTGGCCGCCCAGCCGGACGACACCATCGACCTCAGCGACATGCCCGAGCTGACCGAGGCGCAACTGGCCGAGATGCGGCCTGCTGCCCACTACCGTCCGGTCAAGAAGCAGATCACCGCCCGCGTGGACGCGGACGTGCTGGCCTGGTTGAAGTCGCAGGGCAAGGGCTACCAGAGCCGGATCAACGCCATCCTGCGGCGCGAGATGCTGGAACAGCGCCAGGCTCAGGCTAAGGCCTCACATCGCTGACCACCGGGTCAGTTTCCCAGCAGCACCGCCAGCCCGTTGAACAGGGTCCTGCCGCCGATCGGCGCGACTAGCAGCAGCACGACATTGGCCGCGATCACCTAAAGCAGGGTGCGATCCTGCCAAGGGCGTCAGAACGGCCACCAGCGACGGCGGGTTTGGGTAAGTTCGGGCGCAGGTGGCAGGGTTTGGGATGTAAGAGCCAGCACCCTGTCCTCTGCTCTATCCAAGCGTTTCCGCAGATCGGCTATCGTGTCTCGCTCACGCTCTAGCTGATGCTCCAGCATCTCGACCTTGACGACCAGCACGGCTTCCCTCTCGCTTGCCCCTTCCCTGCCCTGTCCCGAATTGTCCCGTTGGACAGGCTCACTTATGTCCCATGGGAACACGCGGGCCAACTCCGATGGGTCTATGTCCCAGGCTCCATCATCAAGTCTGTTGCCTGATAGCTTACCGCTTTTCAGTGCCCTGTGGATGGTAGACCGGCTTGCGCCACATAGATCTGCAGCTTGCCTAAGCGTCAGTCCCATCGCTGTCCCTCTGTGTCCCTATGGGCCGTTCTATAGCGTCTCAATGGGACATCTGTTCGTCAAGGATAACATAGGCCTCTGCTGCTTTGTTGAGGCGTTCCTTCCGGCCTACACGGGGCCGCTGTATCTCCGCATAGGCGTCCCGCATACCTGTTTCATCCTTCACACCCCATCCCATGATGAAGCCTACAACCTTCCGACCATCCATGCGTGGCTCTAGCGCGACCTGGTAGGGGGTAAGTGCGTTGACCTCGACCACAGCCGGTTCAATGGCCTTAGTCTTGAGGTTTTTGTAGGGAACCAGCTTCCCGGCCTCGACGCCAAGCAAGTCCCTGATGCCTTCAATGGTGAAGTTCTCCCGGAACACATGGCGCAGCCGTGCGCGCCTAGCTACGGCCTCGTACAAAGCAAAGGCATACTTCGATGAGAACGACCGCATCACTGCATGATCCAGCTTAGCGAAGATGCTGCTGTCTCTGACCAGCGCGGCCAGCTGCGGCCAGAAGCTATAGGTCAGTGTCCCGGCGTTAGTTGTGGTTCGGATCGTGTTGGCCCCGAGAAGCTGGAACCGCATCTCTGCCCCATCTAATGCCCTTGCCACTACTATTGTCTGCATCAGGCGCTCGATGCTCTCGGCCAGCCGGGACATGGGTTCGTCGGCATGCTTGAGGGACGCTGTTGGGACAGTAAACTCACGTCCTGGTACTGCCATGTCTGGCCCCCAAGCGGCTTCAATCAGGCTGTTGAACACACGCCTGTCGTGAAGCGTCAGCGGTCCCACGCCCCGGAGTTCGATCAACTCGGCGGGCTTGAGCATCTCCCCGTCATTTGGCCGGATGGTCAGACTTGTTCCCATCACTGTCCCTTGCTGGCTACCTAATCAAGTTAGCTGGTAGCCAAACGCTTTGGAATAGGGGACATCGCTGCGCCGAATTGGCCGGCTCACCCGTACAAAAGGTAGCCGTCAGCCATACAAGAGGTAGCCGATACCCCTACAGAAAGTAGCCGTCAGCCATACAAGAGGTAGCCGATAGCCTATATAATTATTTCTTTTCAAATACTTATTGCCCCTAGAAGTAAGAAGATAAGAAGAAAAAGAAGAAGCGTCGTTGATCTCTACACCGAAGCCGCAGGGCATCAGCTCCGTGCCGGATTCGTCTGTGCCCCCTTTTTGGCGAGGCAGCTGAGACACAGGAAGCTGCGGAGAGGGCCTTCTTCAATCTCCGGCTGACCGCTCCAGCCAGAACACGCAGGCTTTGTCGCCAGCTTCGTTGGACAGGTTTTCCCCGCCTGCCCATTTGCAGAAGATGCTTGGGCTTTGCCCGAACTTGTGGGCATCGGCGCGACCTTGCAGCAGGAACATGGCCAGGAGGCCCAGAGCGAAGCCTGTGGCGCCCACGGAAGCCAACCACACCCAGAACCCGCCAAACCACCTCCAGGCCTCTCTGCGGGCCTCTCCGGCGGCCTTGCGGAGGTCTCCTGCTGCCTTGATGCTTTCGAGCTGCGCCTCGCGGATGGCCTCCTTGGCGCCTTCCGAGGCCGCATAGACGGTGTGCTGGCGCAGATCGAGGGCAGCGGTGGCCAGGCTCTGCTCGATGCGCTGCTGGACGGCCGGGCCGACCTTGGCCATGCGGTCGAGGCCTTGGGCCACCACGGCATTGAGCTTTTCTGCTTCCTTGCGGTCCAGACTGGTGCGCTGCAGCTGGTCGATCTGGCGACGGATCAAGGTGATCTCGTCGGCCAGGATCTCGAAGGGATCCTTGACGCTCACGGCTCACCTGCCCCGGCGCTTTGCGCCTTGGCATCGAGCTCGGCCAGCAGTCCCACCAGTTCCTTCTGATCGACCTCGCGGGTGACGGTCTTGCGCAGGGTGGCGGCCATCCAGCGGGCGATCTTCGGATCCTTCAGGGCCTCGGTGGTGACAACCGCGCCGACGATAATCTTGCGTCGGGTCTCTGAAGCCTTGGCCCTGGTCCTGAGGCGGTTCAACCGAGCCTGGGCTTCGGCAATCTGCTGATCAATGGTACGCGCCATTCTGCAATCCCTCGCTCGTCTAATAGTTGCCAGACTGGCCCCAGAGCGGTTACGGTGCAAGTCACGAAGTGCCCACTTATACAAACGCTGTGCGTTTGTGTGGGCAAAGGGGATGTTGCACTCCCCTTTGAACCCCTGGCTTGAGCGCGACACGGAATGGCGATCTATCACCTGCGGGCCACGATGATTTCCCGCTCGGCCGGGCGCAGCGCCACCGGCGCTGCCGCCTACCGTTCCGCCGAGCGGATCGCAGACCATCGCACCGGGCTTTGCTTCGACTACCGGGCGCGCAGCGGTGTCGAGCATGTCGAGATCCTGGCCCCCGAGCGCTCGCCCGAGTGGGTGCAGGATCGCGCCGCGCTGTGGAACGCGGTGGAGTTGGCCGAGACGCGCAAGAACAGCCAGGTCGCCCGCGAGATCCGGGTGGCGCTGCCGGCCGAGCTGGACCAGGCGCAGCGCATCGAACTTGTCCGCGACTTCTGCCAGCGGTCCTTCGTGGACCGCGGCATGGTCGCGGACATCGCCCTGCACGCGCCGGGCCGTGAGGGCGACGAGCGCAACCACCATGCGCATATCCTGCTGACCACCCGCGAAATCGGCCCCGAGGGCTTTTCCGCCAAGAACCGGGATTGGAACGCCAAGGAGCTGCTGGAAGACTGGCGCGAGGCCTGGGCGCGGGACAGCAACCACGCCCTGGAGCGCTGCGGCCACGAGGCGCGGATCGACCACCGGACGCTGGAGGCGCAGCGCGAGGAAGCCCTGGAACGCTCTGTCCAGGCGCGGGAGAGGGGCGACGAGACCCTGGCCCTGCACGAGGCGGTGCGGGCGGTGGAACTGGATCGGGCGCCCTTGCCGCAGCTCTCGCCCGGCGCTTGGCAGCTGAAGGAGCGCGGCATCGAGGTTGCGGCGGTGCAGCTGTGGCGC
>Ga0181344_1001071_pt1 | contig 10279 bp, 16 predicted proteins | sample Su13VDMLBDD_FD_130098 | JGI IMG/M metagenome (GOLD analysis project Ga0181344, IMG submission 130098) | Freshwater viral communities from Lake Michigan, USA - Su13.VD.MLB.D.D | ecosystem: Environmental > Aquatic > Freshwater > Lake | place: USA: Michigan | collected 2013-07-15
TAGGCGTTCGCCACGTCCGCGTCCACGCTGGCAGCCAACTGGCTGACGCGAGGCTTCAGAACGCGCTCTGCAAAGTCGTCCAACTGCATGGTCAGTTCAGCAGAGGTGAAATTCACGCCAATGTGCTTCTGGGTAGAAACAGTCAGAGTGGTGAACTGCTCGTTGTCGTCCTGAACCTGAAGCGCAGCGCCGTTGGTGACGAGAGCGCGATCAGGAAGGCGGATACGCAGCGTGGAGCCGATCTTCGCGCCTTCGACGGCGAAGCTGTCGTCGTACTGGCGGTTCACGTTACGCGAAAGCACCAGGTTGTTTTCGAAGATCTCCAGAGCCTTTCTGGTGATCATGTCGATTGTGAGAATGCTATTAGCCATTGGTCAGCCTTTCAGGCGTAAGAGGTTAGCGGTATTTCGACGCTTCCAGCTTCTTTATCTGTCGGGCTCGTTCAGCGGCGATCCATTCTGACGTGGTCATCGTTTTGATGGACCGAGGGTCAGTGGTGTCGTATGCGGGGGCTCCGCTGCTTCGGGCCGTAACAGGCGAAATAGGTGCAGGCGCGTTCGAAGATTTCTTGACGGGCGGGCTCGAAACCAACTGGGCTTCGATCTTGCCAATCTCTTTGGCCTGCAAGATGGGCGGCATACGGGAGATGCGGTCAGCTTCTTTCGGATTAGACCCTAAGTAGTACGCTACATCAGGACCAACGTCCGAAGTCTGAATGGTCTCGGCCATCACGGTCGTGATGCGGAGGTTGGGGTTGTACGCGACCTGTTCAAAGTCATCGTACTTCGCCCGCGCATCCTCTTCACGGTCGTGGTAGGCTTCAACGTACTCAGACCGCTGTTTCTGGGCTTCCCGTTCCTTGAGCATTTGTTCGGCGTACGCTTTCGCGTAGGTTTCGACCGAGTCAAACTGATCAGGCGGCGGTAACTCAGAAGGTGCGGCGGGGGCGGTAGCCTTTTGGGCTTGCTCCCGTTCCCATTTACGCTGTTCTCTTGCTAGGCGCTTGCCGACTATGGCGTCCAATTCTTCTTGCGTAAAGGTCTTGGCCGCGTCAGTCGTCTGTTCCTCCGGCCTTGTGTCTTCAGCAACTGGAGCCGCCGTAGCTTCCGGTTCTGGCGTGGACACCGGGGCGTCCACTGGGGCAGTCAAGTTTTCGTCGTTCATGGGTTACTCCGAGGAGTGCCTGGCTACCGGCCAGTCGGTTAAGCTGAAAGACCCGCCACTTTCTCTTGGAAGGCTTTCACACGGGCTTCAAGAGCCTGCGTAGCGGTTGCCAGATCCGCAGCGCGGGCGTCCAAAGACGCCGCAACAGCGGCCTGACGGGATTCGGTGGCGTTGCAGGAAGCTTCTTGACGGGTCAGAAGATCTTGGCGAGCAACAAGCGCAGCGTCGGACTCAGCCTTGGCAGCGTCAAACGCGGCGCGGTCAGCTTTCAACTTGTCCTGATCCACTTTCAGCGCCGCGCGGGCATCTTTGGCCCCCGCAACCATCTCGGCGGCAGTTGCACGGGCGGCAGCAAGCTCTTCCGCCGCCTTAGCCCGGTCAGCAACCGCGTCCTGAGCGGCAGACAGAGCGCCCTGACGGACGGCCAACTCGTCCCGCAACGCGGCCATCGTAGCCAGGTTTCGGGGAAGCTGGTTAAGGAAATAGTCCATGTAATCCATCGGGGCGCTATCCTGCGAGACGTTCATGGGGCACCTTTAGGCGTAATAGCTGATGTTGAGCTTGGCTCCAGCCACCTGTTCAATGAACCGAATCATGGTCAGGTCGCCGTCATACTGGAGCGTCACGCCAACAGGAAGGGGCATCCCAACGGACGAAGTGGGGGCGACGTTATCGTCGCGCCAGCGCACAGCCTGACCTTCGGGGGTGATGAGCGCGATCACGGGGCGGCAGTTCAGGCCGTTAAGATCGACATACGGAACCGTCAGCGCCGTGGAGGAGCTGAGAGAGGTGATCTGCTGATAGCCTAACCTGGTCGTGATGGCCTTCAGGTTAATCGACATCATATTCTCCTAGATTCCGTGAAGGACCGAATTTCGATAAAGTACTGCGTCGGTCCTGTAACCGGCGGGGTGAAGGGGGTATACGTGATGTCTACGGCCTGCCCGGTTAGCGAGTATAGACCGTTCTGCGGCGAAAGCAAGAACCCCCTTGTAATGGTTATGCTTTGCCCGGTAAGTGCGTAAGAACCGTTGGAAGCGGTCAGCGTATAGGCGACCGAAAGGACCGGGGGGCTTCCCGCTACAGGTGCGGCTGCAATCGGTAGTGACGCAATGCCGTATCCAGTGAGAGCGAAAGCCATTCAATTAACCTATCCTTCAGCAATCAAAAGTTGCATCTGCGCCGAGATAGCCGCAAGCTGCGCCTGAAGCTCTTCCAGCGTCGGCTTGGCTAACTCTGCGGGTGCGGGCAGAGACGCCGCATAGGCCAGCGCAGCGGCCTCTTCCTCTGGCGTGTACTGGATGACCGTGACCTCACCCGTCTCAACGTTGACTTCTATGCGCTCCATGTGCGCCCCTATTCGTAGAGAATGTTGACGGAACCGGCGTCAAAGGTGTCGGTGCCGTTGACGGACGTGATTTGTATGCGGTCTAATGCGCCGCCTAACGTAAACGGTGCATAGACAAAGTTCTGCAACCCGTTTTGAGCAGTTGTGCCGCCGCTTCTAGCGGCCGTTGAAAAACATGCCCACACATTTCCGGTGATGTTATTTAGGATCAGAACCGCAGACAATGTAGACGCGATTGTAGCCAAGCCGCCAATGCCGAAACCTGTAGTCGGTCCAGTTCCACCAACAGCGGATGCTCCAGACGAAGCGGCAAACACGGTGTAGCCATTAGAATAGCCGCTTGTTGTATATGAGCCAGAACCAATCTGAGCCATAACGCCTGAAGTTCCGCTTGTGCTGACTCCATTAAGAAGCAGCGTGATACGCTTCACCCAAGAAGGTATCCCGGTAAACCCAACTCCTGTTCCGCTTGTTGTTGCAGTTGACGTCCCTTGCACGATCTTCGCGGTCGATGACCACACAGACCCGTCCGCAGTGAATAGCACGTTGCCCGCAGACCCGACAGTTGTGAGGTTTGTGCCGCCGTTGGCAATAGGCAAAGTTCCGGTGACGCCGGTTGTCAGAGGAAGTCCTGTTGCATTAGTTAGAGTTGCGGACACTGGCGTCCCGAGAGCCGTGACGTTTCCCGATGCGTTAAGCTGGGGCGTCCGCGAAGCCGCCATAATGATGAATACGTTTTTGGTGCCCGCCGAAAACGTAACCGCAGACCCGGCGTTGGATGAACTGTAAATCGTTGTGCGGGTCAGCGTGTTGGCCGATGAGTAAGTGCCGAGCCCCACTTCCCATTCGCTAGTCGTTTGCCCCTGAATCGAATAGTAGCATGTGTCTCCAACCGACATGACAGACGAAAATGTCTGGTAACCAGCCGCAGGCGTACCAGACACAACGAAAGGCCCCGTGCCTGTAGACGTGGAGCTATCAAGAACGCGGTCGGCGGTTATAAAAGCCATTAGGGCATCTCCGCTAAAACCCAAGACGTTGTAGGCTCGTCCCAGGCGTACCTTTGACCGTCAGTTGGGTATGGAACAGGTGCGTTCCATTGGCAATCTGTCGTGTTTAGCGCCCATGACGGGTAAGGTTGCGGCGCAATGAAAGCATCCAACGCGGGGTCGTATGTGTAGCCAATACCCGCGTAATTTTTGCGAAACGAGGCGTTGTAACTTGTCTGCTTCCAAACCGTTGCGTCTCCAAAAAGCGATTGGCAAAACGCTACGCCAACGGGTTCGCTATCAGGAAAAGGCAAATTTTGGATTGTTTCGTTGTTAAGAACAACGACTTGCAAAACGATAGAGGTGTCGTTGAGTTGAGCAAAATGTGCCATCAGAAGGTAATGCTCCCAGATCCAGTGAACGTATAAATCTTGTACCCCCCAGTGTTTGTAAATGTGGGCGAGCCTGTGGTTGATGCAGCATTTGCGTTTGTATCTGGATAGCGAATAATTACAACGCCCGATCCGCCGTTACCGCCCGCCAATTGAGTGGTGCCAACAGTTTGACCGCCCCCGCCGCCGCCGCCGCCCGTATTGGCCGTGCCTGCTGTACCCGCAACGCCGGACGCGCCAGAGCTACCAGAACCACCGCCGCCAGAGCCACCATTACCCGCTGTGCCGCTGCTATAAATGCCTGCCCCGCCACCGCCAGCATAGGTTACGGATGCGCCCGAAATTGACGATGCTGTGCCATTACCGCCATTTCCGCCCGTCGTTGAAGTTCCGTTAGCTCCTGTTGCGGACGCGCCGCCACCGCCGCCTCCACCGAAGTTTGCGCTAACAAAGTTGTTGCCGCCATTAAAACCTTGACCAGACGTTCCAATTCCACCTGACCCCGTTGAGCTGGCAACAGAACCGCCGCCACCAGAACCTCCATTAGCGCCATCATTTACGCCGCCAGCACCCAGCGCATTTGAGCCGCCCCCACCGCCGCCTGTCGATGTGATAGAGCTAAAAACAGAGTCGGAACCGTTAGAACCTCTTAAATTAGAAACGGTCGCTCCATTACCGCCGCCGCCAACAGTAACTGTAAGCGCAGACCCCGGTGTAACGGCAAATCCACTTGCGGTTTTAAAACCGCCTCCGCCGCCGCCGCCGCCAGAAATACCGCCGCCGCCAGCGCCTGCAACAACAAGATACTCAACTATTGTTGGTGCCTTAAGTTGACTAGCGATAAAGAAATTTTTTGCCGCAAACATTATGGGGTGTACCCTTGCACATAGCTGCCGTACCAATTGGTGCCGTCAGCAACAAAAGTCAGAATGTCCATTTTGCCCGCAGTAGCAGTGATGGTTGGTGCGCCGGTTGCGTTCCATTTGACGCCGGTAAACGTGGCCGTTCCATTGCCGGTTGCCGCCGCTTGCTTCAACAGCAACACGAACGATTTGCCTGCGGTAGCGGTAGGCATGGTGAACGTGCAAGCCGTCGATGCTGTCAAAGTGGCCGTCTGGACTGTTCCGCTTGTAAGGCTGAGAGTGTTGCTGGTTGTAACCGTACCAATAGCCACCACTGACTCAACATAGTTGGTGACGGTTGGGTTGTTAACCGTAGGCGACGTGCCAAGAACAATGCTGCCTGAACCAGATACGTTCTGCCCCAGAGCCGTCGCAACGCCCGTTCCAAAACTGGTGATGCCTGTACCGCCATTGGCGACAGCCAACGTGCCCGCCATTGTGATGGTGCCCGACCCAGTGATAGGGCCGCCGCTGTAGGTAAGTCCGGTAGTGCCGCCGCTAACATCGACGCTGGTTACCGTACCAGTGCCCGTCACGGTGGTCCATGTAGGCGCGCCAGATCCGCCAGACGTAAGCACCTGGCCCAATGTGCCCGCAGCCGAATACGCCAAAGCAGTACCCGTACCGTAGGGGATGGTGCCTGCGGTTGGCGTCGCGGTGCTGTTGGTGCCGCCGTTGGCAATAGCAAGCGTACCGGCAAGTGTTATAGTGCCTGACGTAGTAACAGGCCCACCGCTGGTCGTAAGACCCGTTGTGCCGCCGCTGACCGCAACACTAGTAACGGAACCCGTACCCGCAGATGACCATGTAGGCGAGCCAGAACCGCCGGAAACAAGCACTTGTCCTGCCGTACCTACAGAACTGTACGAAAGGGTAGAGCCATCGCCGTAAGGAATAGACCCCGCCGTGGGTGTGTCGCCAGATTTTAGCTGAAGCGTTCGGGTCGCCGCCAACGTAATAAATACGTTCTTGGTGCCAGACGAGAACGACACGGCGCTGCCGCTGGCAGACGATGCCAACACGGTCGTGCGGGCAAACTGGTTGGTGCTGGCGTAGGTGCCAACGCCAATTTCCCATTCGGCGGTCGATTGGCCTTGAATGGCGTAATAGAACGTGTCGCCAACGCTCAAGACCGTTGAGAACGTCCGGTAGCCAAACGGCGCAGATCCAGACACCGTAATGTTGCCGGTGCCTGTTGTGGTCGATGTGTCCTTGACACGATCTGCGGTTATGAAGGCCATAGATCTATCCTATCAGGTAGCTTGGAACACGCCATTTATAGCGTCGAGCGCAACGGTAACGGTGTCGCCAGACGCTACGGTTACGTTGGACCCATAATCCCAATACGCCACGGGAGTGTTGGTTGTAGCGTCCCAAAGTATCGCATATCGAAACGTAAATCCAGCGCCAGACCCGGTCCAGACAGCCGGGCTTGCCAAGACCAATTTGTAGGTGCCTGCCGTCTGGCTGGCGGACGTGATGCTGGCGGTGTTGCCGCCTGCCGTGTAGCCGCCGCCTGTAGCCAAATCCGTGGTGCCCGCCGTAAACGTCGTGTCCGCCGCATTGACGGTAGCCGCAAGGGCTATGTTCCACGTATCCGTGCCAGCATTGATCCCCTCCAGAAGAGGCTCAATGGCAGCAGTATATTTGACATAGGAGGCGGTGGGCATCAGCGCCTCACGACAGGAACTTGAGTTTGTACAGGGTTGACAGGTACAACCCTACGATTTCGTCGATGATGTTCTGAAGCGCGGTGTCTTTTTGGTCCACTACGTCATATCGGCAATCTTCAATTTCTTGAAGCTGGTTTTCCAAGAACTCAACGACGTTGGTAGTTTTCTTGGCGGTCTGAAGGCTAATGCCGCCAATCAAGCCGTGACGGCCCTGATAGGCTTCGGCAAACTTGTCGGCTAGATCAACGATACCATCATAAAACCCCTGCAACGCCATGTGCTTGGCAAAGCTGCGGGTGTTAAGATGGACCGAGTGAGCCACATCCCGCGCAAGGAACAGATACCCTACGAAATCAGAAGCTTTCTTCATTGCGGCATTCCCTGCGGTGGCATCCCTTGGGGCGGCATTTCCATCGGCATTTCTTCGCCCGGCAATTCCTGACCAGGCATTTCGCCCGCCAAATCGCCGCTGGTGATCATGCCGTGAACCGTGCCCATGACAATGTCTTGGATCTGCTCGGGCGACATGGACGCTTGAACGGCGGCAAGGCGCTTGGTTTCGGCGTCAAACGCCTTGATTGTCGCCTCAAAGTTCTTGCGCTCAAGATCCTGCATCTCAACGGACTGATGGACGTTCTGAAGCATCTTTTGCATCATTTCCATCTCTTGGCCCATTGCCTGCATCTGCTGTTCAGCAGCTTGAAGCGCCGGAGACTTGTCATCGGTCTCAAGAAGCTTGGGATCAATTGTTTTGGCAAACCGCTGAGACATTTCCTGCGCGCCAGGCCAATCCATGTTCTTGATGAACAAATCGCCCGCAACGGCCCAGAGAGCCGGGTTAGCCTGAAGAAGCTGCGACATGGAATCGAGAGCTTCCTGACGCTTGGTCATGTAGCTCGGCCCCGTCGTGACACACACATCATATCTGCCAACGCTCGGATTGTAAATCTTTTCAATCACAACGCTGGGGTTTTCGGGGCTTACGATCTTCTTGACCGGCTCTTGCTGCATCGGGTCGATCTTAGCCATGTCCGTTTCACCGTCGATGCCGATGATGCGGGCAATGCGCTGGGTGTCGTAGATCTTGGGGATCATATCTACGATCTGGCGCGTCGTGTAGCGGATGGCGCGGGCGAGGTTGTCAACGTAGTGATATGTGCCTGTATCGCCTTGTTTTTCGCGAGCCAGAATAGCCCGTCCCGACCGCTCGTTGCTGGTCGCGCCAAGGCTACTGTCGTACTGACCAGTGGTCGCTTTGATGTCGTCAGACGCGCCCGCCTTGGCCTGAATGAGCCCCACTTGAGCCATTGGAGGTGTGGCGCGTTGCGGAAGCGGCAAAACAGCGCCAGCGCCGTCCGTAACGTCAGGATTGACCTCCAGATAGGGCCAATTGTTGACGTTTGCGGTCTTCCACTGATGCTCATAACCTTCAAACTGGCCTCCGTAACCGATAAACGGCGCTTTGGGGGCCAAAGCCAGCATCTCGGTTTCGGCAGACACCCAATAGTTGTACATTCGCTGGGCGTCTTTGGCGTTTCGCACCAATCCAGACACGAAGAGACGGCCATCGACCTCAAATTCGTTGCCAACGACGCGGATAACCGGAATCCACTGGCCCGCCCAATCGTTTTCTTCCAGCATTTCGTAGCCGTTGGTCTTGCACCACTTGACGCGTTTGCGGTTTACGTTGCGGCTTTTGAGCGGGACCAATCCAGACGCCTTGAACATGGCGTCTTCGCGGCTTCCTTCGAACGCCGTGCGGTTGTCGGGGTACAAATTGAGCTTGGCGGGCTCGTAGTCGATGTAAAAGTACTCGGCTATGCGGACTACGTCTTCGTTGAGCCAGTTGGACAGATTTTCGTCGCCCACGCCCTGCTGCTGGATGGACGAGACAGGCATGGCGTTGGGGAAAAGGCGCTCGTACTCAGAGCGCGTGAGATCTTCTGTGATAAAGCACCACTTGGCGTCAGATCCGCATGGATCTTGAATGGTGGGGTCCATGTAGACACTAAAAGAGTTGCGAATGCGCCCGATGCGGATGTCCTGATCGAACGTGTCATCGCTGCAATACTCCGTCAGCTGCGGAATGTAGCCCTCGCCGTAGGTTACCTGATTCTCGCAAGCAGTATCGTAAGCCACATCTGCGTCCGACATATACTCAATATGGCGCACGATACCATCATAGATTTCAGCGACTTCCACGTCCGCCTTGTCATCAACAGGGATGACTTTGCCGCTTGGGCGATTCTGTCTCTGATCATTCGTTACCTGGCGCACATGCTGGGGCAGCTTGTTGATGGTGAGGCAAGGCCGGGCGTTGATCGTCTGCCCCTGCACCGATCCACGGGTAGCCAGCACGTCAGCAGGCCACTGCCACTGATTGTCGGGCGACCCGGCAAAGAACCGCAGATCGTCCAACTCGTCTTCGCGGCTTTCGGAATAAGCGGCGATAGCCATCGTCAGACGGCTACGCATGGTGTCCATGACGGTAGCGGGGTCTTTCTTACGAGACCCGCCCCCGCTAGACACGCGGCCCGCTGCTGCTACGCCTGAGTAATCCATCTATTTCTTCTTTGCAGTTTTGGCTGATTCCTTGAACGCCTTGGCGGTCGGTGCGCCAGCAGCACCGGGCTTTTTCATCTTTTCGCCCGAGCCTTCTTTAATGCGCTCGCGCTTGGCGTGGATGTTAGCGTACAACCCAGGTTTGGTCGCCATGTCAGCACTTCCACCGTTTAAGCGCCGCTTTGGCGCGTTCGCCGTCCTTGGCGTTGGCAGCTACCGCTCCCATTCGCGCACAGAACGAAGCCTTGCGGCCCTTGTCTGCTTCGGTCTTGGGGCTTGGAGCGGGCGCTTTAAGGTTAGAGCCCGTCGCTCGGTTGTACTTTTCACGCCCTTTGGCGGTTAGACCAGCGCCTTTGCTGACGGGTAGTTTCTCCCCGCGCCCAACCGATAAAGAAACGGACTTAGCCATGTCAATTGCCCTTTGATGGCTTTGCTGCGGCTCGCTTGACCGAATAAGCAATGGCAACCGCCTGCTTGGGTGGCTTGCCTGCTTTTATCTCAGCCGCCACGTTAGCCTTGAACGCCTTGGGCGACGCAGATTTCTTGAGCGGCATGTTACTGTCCGTGGATGATGGCAAAGTTAATCACGATGGCCTCAGACAGCGAACCGCCCGTGATGTTACGCACGGTAATCGACGCCGAGCCTACGGCCAGTTCGCTAACCCATGCGTTGTACGAGCCGGTTGTGCCGCCAGAAACGTTTAGGATCAACACGTCACGGGGGCCAATAGCCGAGTTGGTCAGCGTGAACGTCACGTTGGTCGTAGCGCCCAACGCCGCGTTGTTCATGGTAATCTGACCGCAAGACTTGTTCAGAGTCACGCCGGTAGATTTGCTGGTGAGCTGCGTGACCGCGCCCTGCGCGTCGGTCGAGTAGCCGAGCTGACCGCCAGCCAAAACGTAATCAGAACCAATGATGTTCTGATCCTCGAAAGCAACGCCGATTGATTTGGTGCTGGTGGTCATGGTTACGATCCCATCCATGAGGTTGTAATTCCGCCCGCAGAGTACCCTCTTCTAGGCCCACGGTCAACGTACTCCCGGTGCGCTACCGGAAACGCAAACGTGACAGCAATGGCGTCCGCCGCGTCAGGCGACGCCAGCCCCCGCGCCTTCATGTCCTTCTTGCTTTCCAAGAAGATCGTACCCTTGCTGTCCGGCTTCATCATGGGGCCGATCAGGTCGCTCTTGAGGTAGCGGTCCTTGGGCAGGCTGGCCGTCTTGAGCCACGTCCGCAGCTCGCCCCACA
>Ga0181344_1001073_pt1 | contig 10273 bp, 1 predicted proteins | sample Su13VDMLBDD_FD_130098 | JGI IMG/M metagenome (GOLD analysis project Ga0181344, IMG submission 130098) | Freshwater viral communities from Lake Michigan, USA - Su13.VD.MLB.D.D | ecosystem: Environmental > Aquatic > Freshwater > Lake | place: USA: Michigan | collected 2013-07-15
CAGCGCTTGCCGGCATGGGCACGCTGACGGAAGCCGAGGCGAGCGAGCTTCGGTTTGAAGCTGATATGCGCGGCATCGAAATGCCAGCCCCGCCGGCCCCGCCGACCCCGCCAGCCCCACAAGCCCCACAAGCCCCACAAGCTCCCACGGTTGCTCCTACGGTAGCACCGCTCCCCAAGGTCCAGTTTGAATCCAAGGAGAGCCGTCCTCCCCTAGCCAAAGGCCCCACCGCGCCTGGGATGGAGCCCAGCCTCAAGCCGACTCCCGCCGCTCCGTCCGTTGAAGCAAAGCCTGAGCCCGCTGCCGACCCCCAAGAGGAGCTTCTCAGGACGCTCGACGCGCCGCCCCCTCCGACTGCGCCTTCTCCGGAAACTCCGAACGTCGTTCCGGTCGAAGAGCTTCCGAAGGCTCCGCCCGCACCTCCCGCCTCCTTGGCTCCGCAGCCCGAAGGGGTTGTCATCGGGTCGAGCAAGGCAAACGTCGCTCTCAACTCCATCCAACTTTCCGCCACGGTCATTGGCGACAGCGTCGCGTTCAAGGGAGAAGGCACATACGCAAACCGTGGACGGTTGAAGTCGTATGGCGCACGATGGAATCCAGGCTCTAACTCATGGGTTATGAGCAGAGAAGGTGCCGACACCTTCGTCTCCGACCTCTACGCTGAAGGCAATTTCGACACATCGACGCAGGACGCCATTGATAAGGGCGACGCGCCGAAGCCTGTTGTGAACGGTCGGCCGAAACTGTCCAGCGATGACACCGTCGCTAGGGCCCAAGCTGTCGCAAAGTCCATGGGCATTGTGACGACGGCCAACGACGAATCCGGCCTCATCCGAATGGATGGGGAGACTGCCGAGTACGCAAGAGAGCTCAAGTCCCTAGGGGCAATCAAGGACGATAGCGATGCAACAACCTGGAGAATCTCAAAGGAAGGATTCGTCAAGTTTGTCGAGCAAGTTCAGTCCGATGCAGAGAAGGCTCGAACTGTTCAGATTGCAGAACGAGATCGCATCTTCCGCGCTCAACGAGAGCGACACGGAGGGGCTGTTCTCGAGGGGGCCGGAACCGGAGGTCTACGACGCCCTGCTGAGGAGATCGTCTCAGAAGAGACGCGAAACCTCCTAAAGCAAGGGCTGAATCTGCGGATCCCCGCAGATATCGTCGCCTCGCAAATTGAGGACACGGCGAAGATCGTTCAGGCGAAGGAAGACGGCCAGCGGGCGTTCGTTCTTGCGCTTGAGCCTGGCAGCGGAAAGACGTTCGTACTTGGCGCCGCGATCCGAGAGCTTCGCGACCGAGGCGCCAAAAAGATCATCTACGTCACCAATAGCGAAACTCTCGTCAGCCAGATCAAGCAGGACCTTGCGGCCTACGGGATCGACGACGTGGAGTTTATGACGTATCCAAAGATCCGCGCGTCTAGGAAGTCTGGAGAGGTCAAGTCTTCAGACCTGCTCATCTTTGACGAAGCGCACAACATCAAGAAAGTCTCAGGTGGAGACAAGTCTGAGCAGGCCGTTGCTGCTCAGGAATGGATCGCTAGGGCTGGCATGACGATCTTCTCGACGGCGACTCCGTTTGAGAACCCAACTCAGGCCAAGTACCTGCAAAATACCGCTATCTTCGATTCGGCCGGCGGATGGGATAAGTGGGTTCAAATCTTTGGCGGCAAGCCGGCCTCCTCTGGAGGAAAGGGTGAAGCTCCCGAGTATATGTGGCAACGTGGCCCGCACTCGAACGAAGACGCTCGAGCGGCTCAGGCTTGGTTTGTTGGCGAGGGCGTGTTTGCCACACGGCCCATCAAGTTGCCCCCCAATCTAGTTGATGCGCGAATGGTCAGCGTCAACCCCTCTGCGATGGGGGAGATCGGGGAATACGAAGCTAGGGTGTTCAACGACCTTAGCAAGGCGTGGGAAGACCTTCTTGAAGCAGAGGACCGCGACGAGTCCTCTCCGATTGTTGGGCTTCCCATGGATTCTGGCGGTCCAGCGCGAATGTGGATCGTCAACTTCAAGAAGCGCATTGTTGAGATCTCAAAGATTGAGGTAGCCATCTCTGAGGCCGAAAAGGCCATCGAGCGCGGACGATACCCGATCATCTTTGTCGAAACGAAGTCGGAACGGGATATCGACATCGGCAAGATGCTTGAGCTCGAGGCCGAGTACCTTTCTATGTACAAGGAGTACTCGGAGGACTCGCCTTCTAGGGAGGATTGGATCTCCGGAATCAACAAGGCCCGAAAGAAGGAAGCAGAGGCTGCTGGGAAGGATAAGTACGACGAAGCCTACCTTCCTTCGTACCAGATCTGCCGACTTCTTGAAGTCTACAAGCACAACACCAAGTCAAACTTCATCACGATCCCAAGTTCCGAGAAGATTGTTCAGGATCGACTGAAGAAGCATGGTGTGTCTGTGTTCTCTGGCACGTTCAGCCAGACCGTTGCAGACAAGAACCTGGCAGATTGGCGCAGCGGAAAGAACAAGGTCATTATCGCCACGATGGCGAAGGGTGGAACCGGCCTTTCTCTGCATGACAAGGTGGGCAATCACCCCACGACGCAGATCGTTCTGACGATGCCGTGGACTGCGACGAAGGTGAAGCAGGTCGCCCAGCGCAACGCTCGCTATGGCCTTGCCAGCAAGGCGGAGATTCTGTGGCTCTACGACGGCAGCAACCCGTTTGAGCGGTCGCTCGCGGACAAAGTTGGCGGGCGCATGGCCGACATGGGAGCCTCGGTCTACGGCGACGTGCCGAGGGAGGCTGAGCGTCTCACCGAGTTCAGCCTCGACGACCAGTTGTTCGAGGGCGAGAGCGAGGCCGACGCTACGGGCATGTTCCTTGAGACTCGCATGGGCACGGTTGCCACCCAAGCCCAGGGCGTCATCGCAGCCGCCGCCGAAGGCGTCAAGCCCGAGACGAAGGAGAGCCCCACCGTTACGGTTCCGTCTCCTGACGAGTGGGGTCCCGAAAAGCCTCGCGGGCTTGTTGGCGCGAAGGCGACGATCTACCTCGCGGATCAGAAGCGCACAGTCATCGAGGGCGAGTACGAGTTTGTCGAGTTTGACGACATCTTCCCGAGCCACGACCCGACAAAGCCTGAATTCCCCAAGCGCCCTGGGGGCGACAAGAACGAACGCGCCTACGACGAGCCTATCGTCGGAGAGCCTGAGCGCGAAAAGGTCTACCGCTTTGCAAGCGAGGGTCGCACCGAGTTCTACACGTCCAACAATCCATCCGCGACAGACGGCCCGCCGATTGTCGCGCCCGATGGCCGTGTCCTTGGCGGCAACGGCCGCGCAATGTCCGTCGAGCTCGCCTACTTCCGCGGAGGATTGCAGGCCGAGACGTTCAAGGATGCGTTTGTTGCTGCGGCCCAAACATACGGCGTTGATGCCGAGTCTGTTCGCAAGATGCGTCGGCCGATCTTGGTCCGCCGCATCTCGTTTGCGTCTGCCGGAAAGCCTGGCGAACTCTCCGCGGTCCTGAACAAGGACCATCAGGCCAAGAAGAAGAAGTCGGTCGAGTTTGCCTCAAGGGGATCAAAGATCGACCGAAAGGCCGCTGAAGAGATCAGCGCCGCCATCGGTGACGGGACCCTTAGTAGCGCACTCCAATCGGATTCTTCCCGAGCCCTAATCGTTCAGGCCCTCGTTAGGTGTGGGGCTTTCACGACGGATGAGCTCGTCAGCCTCACCGAGACGGCTGGCGCTAATGAGGTCGGGCCTCTTACCGACGAAGGGACGGAGCTTCTTACAGGTGCGCTGCTTGGATCGGTCATCAAAGACCCTGGTGTGATCCAGATCATGCCGGCGGAGATGCGATCAAAGGTCATCAAGCTCCTCCCTGCGATGGTGCGTACCCGCATGGCTTGGAGCGACTTTGAGCGCGTTGTCTCCGACGCCGTCAGGATCGTCAACTACAAGCGCTCAATCTCTCGCGCCAAGAGCATCGCGGATGCTCTCAGCCAGCAATCCCTGTCCATGGAAGGGAATGCCGAGCCCTGGCGCAACCACACTCGAGCCATCTGGCTCGCTACGTTTGTCGAAGACCAGAAGCTGGAATCTTTCCGCTCTGCGATGAACAGCGTCGGAGACGCCGCTAGGGATACGCTCGAGGGTCAGGCGTCCATCTTCGGATCCGGCGCAACCGCTGAGGCCACCTTCGACGACGCCTTTGCTCCCAAGAAGGGCCGTTCTGCTCCGCCGCGTGAGACGCAGCCCATCAAGATCGCGACCGCGTTCTCTGGCGTCGGAACGCTTGAGTTGGCGCTCTCTGGGGTTCGGTCGGTCATGGCCGTCGAGTTCGATCCGAGGCTCGTCGCTGCATACAACGAGGCCCATAGCACCGCGTATGCCCCAGGGGACGCGACTGCAATCGATCCGAAGGATGTCATCAACTCTGGCTCCGTGTACTTCCACGCCTCGCCGGTCTGCAAGAACTTCAGCCTTGCGAAGAAGGGTCGCTCGCCCACGGACGTGGATGTCCGTTCGGCGCAGTCGGTCGTTCGCGTGATCACCGAGGCGAGGCCGCCCGTCGTCACCGTCGAGAATGTTCCGGAATATGCGAAGTCGGAGATGTTCAAGGACATCACCGACGCACTTACGAACGCCGGCTACACATGGCGCGTCGTGAAGGTAAACGCTGCCGACCTCGGCGCTCCGCAGTCGCGCAGCCGGATCATTGTCCAAGCGGTGCTGGGCGGCGACTTGCCCCCGCTCCCGCAGCAGAGAGATCCTGGCGATTGGATGGATGCGGTGGGCGATCTGATTGATTCGGCCCCCGACAGCCGTGTCCCCGCTGGCGAGATGGCTCTGATCGAGACGGCCGTGAAGAGCGGACGGATCGATATGGGCCGTCCCATCATCACGATGGGCGGCAACAAGGCGTTCGCCAACTCCGGAGGCCCCGCTCCGGCCCTGCTTTCCAGCCCCAACATGATCCCGCGCATCATCATGCCTGACGGTCGCCACAAGCGCGTCACGCCCAAGATGATGCTGCGGCTTATGAGTCTGCCGGATGACGCGAAACTCCCCAGCAACATCTTTGTAGCGAAGCAGGTCATCGGCAACGGGATCGACGGAGAGGTCACTCGCCAACTGATCCAGCCGCTTCTGGACGGCTACGCGCAACGTCAGGCGGAAGGCCGCATGGCCCCCGCTCCCGATCAGCCTCAGGCCCCCGCCGGCACTCGAGCTTCTGGGTGGCTTGGCGAGGCGTTCGGATCTGCTCCAGCCTCTCAGCGCACCGTTGGGAACCTCCTGTTCGACATCGCCACGAACGACGGGTCTGGCTACGGGACCCTGGCTCAGGCGATGTTTGAAACCGACTCTGACCGTCTGTCGCAGCCGTTTGTTCTCAAGCCTGCCGGACGAGAGTTCGCACCCTACGACATCAAGTTGCCCGTCGAGCTCCTTCCCTCGACGCCGACCTCTCTCGCCCTGCACGAAGTGGCGCACGTCCTGACGATGAATGCCCTATCGTCGGAAGTCCGCGATGTACCCGACCGCATGGAGGCCGGAGAGTACATGCGCGTCATTCGGAACGTGCAGGCCCATGGCAATGCGGCTTCGGCGGAGGCGCTCGGAGCCTCCACGTCCAAGGAGCGGGCCGATGCTCTTCGCGAGGGAACGCTCCAGCTTGTCGATGTCTACTCTGCTGCGTGGGACGAATACCTCAAGGAGTTTGGCAATAGCGCGACGCACGCCAACGGCAAGGTAGTTGTTGATCGCTCGCGTTTGCAGGGCGGCCAACTGAACTCTGAACTGAGCCTGAGATACACGGGCCCGTTCAACTACGCGATGTCGAACGTGGAGGAGTTCGTCGCGACGGCCAACACCGACAAGAGTTTTCAGGCGTGGCTCAACAGCAAGAAGTACTCTGGGGCGCGAGGCAAGTTCACTTCGCTCTGGAAGGCGTTCGTTGATGCCGTCGCCAAGATTCTTGGCGTGGATGTGAAGCGAGGGTCGCTGCTGGAGGCGGTCCTGCAAGCAACCGAGCAGGTGGCCGTCGCTCAAGGCAAGGCGCCGATCAAGCCGAAGGAGGCAAAGGGTGCCGCTAAAGAAGGGAAGCAGCCGCAAGGTGGTGTCGAGCAACGTCCGCAAACTGGTCCGAGAGGGCCGGCCCCAGAAGCAGACCGTGGCGATAGCGCTGTCGCAGGCACGCCGCAGCCGCCGAAGCAGAAAGTAGAGAAGCGCCGACCGGAGAACACTCCGGACGGGACCATCGACAATCCGCCGACTGAGCTCCGTCCGCTTTCGGAAAGCGACATTCCGGACCCCCTCAGCCCTGTCGTCGATGCCGACCCCGCCTTCGATATCGAGTCCTACCCCGAGCCCGATCCCGACTCGATTGGCATTGCCAACGCTCGCATGATCGAGCAGTTGAAGAAGATTGGCATCGACGCCGACTGGACTCGGATGTCGGTCAGCGACCTAGAGATATGGGCTCAGGTCATGCAGAGCTATAAGGAAGATCCCCGCGTCGGCGCGGCCCTTGTAGCCGAGTTCAAGGCAAACCCTGCCCCTCCGACTCCCCTGCAAACCGCCATCCTGGCCTTTGAGGCGACGTACCGCTTCAATCAGCGCGACTTCATGTACGGCGAGGTCGAACGCGACAACTCGGAGTCCAACAGGCAGCGGCTCGAGGAAGCTGAAGACGCGCTCCGCGAGATCTGGGATGTCACCAACCGAGTCGGATCGGAAGCGGGGCGTGCGTTCCGTCTGCGACAGCTTCTGGTGAAGCGCGACTACTCGCTCGACGTGATCAAGCGTAGGGCCCGTGCCGTCCTTGCGGAGGCTAAGGAGCGCCTTAGCGACGACGAGTACAAGGCGGAGCTCGACCGCGCCATGAAGGAGGCCGAGGAGAAGTACAAGCGACTCGTCGAGAGCGAGCGTGCGCTTGCTCGAGAGCAGCAAAAGGCCGAGGACGAGTTCCGCATCAAGAGCCTCGAGGCCGAGATCGAGCGTCTTGTCGAGGAGGCGAAGAGAAACGTCACGACCGCAAAGACGCCTATTCCTCCGAAGCCGAGGACGCCGCGGCCTACGCCTCCGGCCGGAGAGCCTCCGCCCAGCACCGGAAGCAAGGCCGCAGACGCCATGCGGAGCAAGGCCGCATTCCTGGCTCAGGCCCTAGCGATGGAGGCTAGGGCCAAGGGTCGAGCCGCACCTGGCAAGACTACTCAGGAAGAGTTCGACGAGACGATGGTCGCGTATGCCGCGGAGCGGCGCTCTGCCGGCCTGACGCTGGCTCAATGGGCGGATGAAGTACTCCCTGCCATTGGTAGCGAGTACGAGCCTCGGCTCAAGGGCTACTGGGTCCGCTCGATCCAGGCTCAGATGCAGGCCATGCATGCGGATGTCGCCGACATCTTCAGCGCGTACTCGTCCACCAGCTTGGTGAGCCTGTCGAAGGCCGACAAGCGCAAGCTGCGCGGCAAGTCCCGCTCCTACGCTCGCCTGTTCATCGAGGAGCAGCTTGAGCTCAATGGCGTCGTCCCGAGCACGGACGCTGTTCTCGATTCGGTCATGGAGAATCTTCGCCAGACCGTCCCCGACATCGACAAGGAACTGACCAGGGAGATCATCTCCGGCTACGGAGACTACACCCCTCCCACGACCGACGATGTCCTGCTGACCCTTAGCGCGGTCATTGGCGAGTCTCGCGAGGCCAAGAAGCTCGCGGACGTTTCGCGTGGCGTGTCGCCTAAGCTGACCGGAAAGGGACGGCCGAAGCCTACGGACGAGGAGCGCCGCCTCACTCAGGGCTGGCGCCGACTCGCCAAGCAGCTTGGGATCAACGCGAAGAGTGAGTACAACGTCAAGGGCGCTCAGGACGCGATCAAGTCCCGTCTTACCAACGAGATCTCGGACTACGAAGCAGCCATCGCCGCTCGCCAGGAGAGGCTCCCGCAGACTCGCGACGTGGATGATGACGAGATCAGAGCCCTGCGCGAGAAGCTCGAGGATGTTCGCCAGCGGCACAACATCATGTTCGCGGAGAACATCCAGGTCCGCGATCTTGAGCGCCGAGTCAAGGCGAAGCGCGATGAACTCGCGAAGATGGCGCCCGTCCGCGAGGCCAAGGAGTTTGTCCCCGCGGGCGAACGCGCAAAGGAGTTGTACGCCGAGCTCCAGGAGCTCCAGCGTCAACTTGCGGAGCAGAGAAAGAACGATCCCGCCCGCAGAATGCGCCGGCTCGAGGCGTACATGCGGGTCCGCATCCGCAGCAAGAAGGCGAAGATCGCCGCGCGGGACTTCAAGAAGAAGGGCCGCCGCACTCCGGAACAGATCGAGGCCGACCTCAACGCAAAGCTCGAGGAGCGTCGCAAGATTGCAGCGGAAAACCCTGAATACGCTGCACAGCTTGCCGAACTGGAGGAGCTCGACGCCGAAGCCAAGGCTATCAGCGCGGAGATGAACCCTGCGCTCACTCCGGAGGAGCGTGCGATCAACCAGTACCTTGCGCGTAAGGCCAAGGAGCTTGTGAAGTGGCACCAGATTGCCGCGCAGGTCAAGGCAACTGGAAAGGAGTGGGTGCCCGCTCCCAAGGTCAAGCGTGAACTGACCACACGCGAGCAGGACGCGATGATCGCGGTCGAGAAAGCCAAGACCGAGGTCATGGAGCTCAACGACGAGATCGAGCGCCGCAATCGGAGCGCTTTGGGCCAACTTGGCGCTGCGGTTGGTCAGCTTGGCGGCATCGCTGGCGCCCTCAAGTCGGCAGCAGACTTCAGCGCCGTGCTCACCCAGGGCGCGTTTATGACGTTTGCGTCCCCGAAGCAGGCCCTGACATACTGGGGGCCGTACATGATTCGAGCGTCTGTGGACGAGCAGTTCTATCAGCGCCAGATGATAGGTCTGAAGGCATACGCCTCGAAGTACTTCCCAGACCTAGAGATGGGCGACGTTGATGGCTCTCTGACTGGGGCAGAAACGATCATCCGCAGCAAGCTCATTGAGCGGCTCCCCTACATCGGGCAGACCATTCGAGGCTCCAACAGAGCCTTCATGCTGTACCTCAACATGCAGCGCGTTTGGGCGGCGAAGACCATTATGAACTCTTCGCCCATCCCGCTGTCTGCTGATGAGGTCGCAAACCTGACCTCGGTCATCAACGTCGCCACCGGCCGTGGAGAAACCAAGGAGCTCGACCGCGCCCTAGTCAAAGCACTCAAGATCAAAAACAAGCGCCAGGCCACGAACGTGATTCAGTTCACGGGAACTGCTCTTTGGGCGCCAAAGCTCTACCTGTCTCGACTCCAGCTTGTCCTTGTTCCGCTCCGCGTGGCTGCCCCGCAGGCGGTCCTAAAGGGCAATACGGCCAGGGCCCGCAAGGAGATCATCAAGTTGTACGTCAGGGCCTTCCTTGGGTACTTGGCGCTCAAGTCTATCGCCGCATTGATGTCGATGGTCTTTGACGAGGAGGACAACCTTGAGTTCTGGGACGATCCGCGCTCGAGCAACTTCGGAAAGATCAGGTTCGGTGACTACGTCATCGATGTGCTGGGCGGCATCTCGCAGTTCACAAACCTAGTGGCCCGAATGACCACGGGCGAGACGATTCGCGGCCGAAAGGTTCAAAGCCTGCGCGAGGACGTTGCCTTCGGGATGACTGATGCCCAAGGCACGTTTGTCCAATTCTGGAGGGCAAAGCTGAACCCGCTTGCTCAGTTCTTTGCGACCATAGCCACGGGAGAGGACGCCATCGGACAGGAGGCTGACTTTGGCGATGCGCTACAGGCGTTGATTACGCCCATCACACCTGGTGAAATCGTCAACACAGCCATCGAAGAAGGCGTTGGCGAAGCTGTTCTAAAGGCGCCTATCCAAGTCTTTGGCGGACGCATCCAAGAGTACCGATGACCATGAGTCTCCCCCCCGAAACCGTAACGATGTCCTGGGAAACCGTAGCCACCATCGTTGGACCGATCTGCGCCGGAGCCCTTGCGGGTGTGAAGTGGATCATCAGTCGCAGCGACCGAGATCGCGACGCCCTGCTTACGCGCATGGACATGGATCGACAAGCGGCCGACGAGGACCGTCGCACGCTTAGGGACAGCCTGCACGCGCTGAAGAACGTCGCCCAAACTGCGTCCCTATCATCCGAGGCGCATGAGCAGACGATGCAGCAGGTCGTGCAAGCGCAGCAGCGTATTGTCTGGACCCAGGAACGCATCTTGGCTCTAATCGAAAGCGACCTGAAGATCGCACACGCCAAGGAGAAAGAGGTTGTCTAGTGCCGAAGGACGCGAAGAGGTTCGACGTTGCCGACTGGG
>Ga0181344_1001074_pt1 | contig 10272 bp, 15 predicted proteins | sample Su13VDMLBDD_FD_130098 | JGI IMG/M metagenome (GOLD analysis project Ga0181344, IMG submission 130098) | Freshwater viral communities from Lake Michigan, USA - Su13.VD.MLB.D.D | ecosystem: Environmental > Aquatic > Freshwater > Lake | place: USA: Michigan | collected 2013-07-15
CGGGGATGAACGTCATTCCCACGTCGTCCAGCTCGGAGATGATGGTGGTTGCCCCTTCGGCGGACTGCCTTTCCGCCGCACCGAGGCGCGGGTCAATGAGCCTTTCTTGAATCGTTTCACCGTTCTCACATTGCTCGATAAGCTCGACGTAGTCACGGATGCCTTTCTTTGAGCCTTTCTGGGCTGGACCGGCTTTGCCTTCGGGTCCGCTGCCGGGGAGTGCCCAGTCGTCATAGTCGGGCCACTCGCGGTAGACCCACCAGGTGCCAGCGGCGTCGATGGCGACCCAGAGCATAAACCAGTTCTTCGATCCAGCAGGGTCCAAAGCCATATACCGAGTGACCGCATAATTTGGGTCACGTACAAAAGGCAGCGTTTCATATGGGATTACGTTAACCTCCTTATTGAATCCAGGGAATACGGAAGTGATAGACTTAGTCGGGATACCGTAGGCGCGGGCTAGCACTTCGTCTCGGGGACGACCTAGCAGCTTTTTAGTGAAGTCGGACGTATCGAGGAAGGCGTTGTCCTCCGTCCAGAAATAGTAGATCGCCGTGTTAGGCCGGGACAGCGACTCCTGCATAATCGGCAGTTCCTTGCCTACCAGCGGGGCAAACCGCTTCTTGAGGGTCTTCGTCTTGCCTAGGATGTCCTGCACCAGCGGCGTCCAGCCCGTTAGGGTGGTAAACGTCAGCAGGATGCGTCCGTGGAAATCGCTCGTTCGGTATTGCAGCGTCTCCCACATCTTCTGCGGGCACTCCTCATCGCACCAGATCAAGTGGGCCTTGTAGCCTTCCGCAATCTGCGCGTCGTTGGCGTAAGCCCGGTAATTACTGAACTTGATCGACCCACCGCGCACGGCACCGGACAGCGGGGGCAGAATGCAGATGTTGTCGGTAAACCCGTTCTTCTGACTGTACTGGACGGAGTGATTGAGTCCTTTCTTGGTGGGCAGGCGCCGGATGCCAATGGGCAGGGCATCATAGATCATCCGCTGCTGGTCCTCGATGCTCCGGTCTTCGTTGACGTGATAGGCCCGGACCTCGGCAGAGGGGATGCTGCCGCAAGCCCACACGCATAACCGGCTGGCAAAAATCGATTTCGACGAGCGGTTGCCACCTAAGATGATGTGGTTCTGGTACTTACCCCAGTTTGCCATCACCTCCTGCCACATTGGCAGCGTCCAGCCGGCTCCAACCGGGTTTTCAAGCGCCTGTTTGTTGCGCTCCTCCCGAAAAGCGAGGTACTCGATCAGCTTTTCCTGCGGCCAAGCTGCCAATTCCTCCCGCTCCGGGATCGGCACCCACGGGATACCGAACGTGGGCGTGAAATCATCCGCAAAGTGTACGTCACCGAGTGGCATTGCGCTTTTTAAGGTTTACGGCGTAAGACTGACGGGCGGAAAGGAGCTGTTCCCACGGGATAATGCCTTGGCCGTCCACGTTTAGGCCGGCGGGCTCAGCGATGATGGACAAACGGGCGTATTCCCGCGCTCCCTCCACGTCCGGCTCAATGAGCCACTCATCCACGCAGCGTTTGGTTACCATTTCCATCTGCTAGAACCGGCCTGGGCTGAAGCAAGTGGCTAAAACCGGCCATAAACCTTATAAGATACGCTAATATCCATAGAAATGCCTGACTTTAACGTTTCCGGCACTGCGTCCGTGGACCACCGTGCAGTTTCCTCTATGAAACGCATCCTTATTGCCACGCCGCTCAAGGGCGACATCCCCCGCAGCTACTTCCGCACCAGCCTGCAGCTCGCTGCGGCTAAGGTTCCTGACGTTAAATTCGACTGGTGTATGCTGGAAGGGCCTGCGGTACAGCAGGCGCGCAACGAATTGGTCGCTTACGCCTTTGAGCACAAGTTCGATGAGATGATTTGGTGGGACAAGGATGTGCTCGCTGAGCAGCACGGCGAGGATGTGACGGCTGGAGCCATCCTGCGGCTGCTAAAACACGATGTGGACATTGTCTGCGCGATCTACTCCACCCGTTCACTCAAGACCCATTGGCATATGCACCTCATTCCTGGCGAGGAAGCCAACGAGGAGGGGCTGCAAAAAGTGTCTAGGTCGGCCCTTGGCTTCTCCAAGATGAAGATGGATGTCTTCAAACGCGTCGCCCAGATGAATGCGTGGCGCAAGGGGGTGTTGGTGGATCCCAATCACCCGCCGCATCCATTGCACGAGTTCTTCCCGATGGGGCTCCAGGGGCCGAACACGCCGGAACGCCGGCTGGAAACTATCCGTGAGACTCTAGGTGAGCCTGCCAAGAACAACGACATTATGATCGAGCGCATCAAGCGGCTTATCGACCTCAAGTACGATGAGCCCAACGTGTTTGTCTCGGAGGACTATTGGTTCTGCGATTTGGTGCGGAAGGCGGGCATCGACATTCACGTTGATACCAAGCTCATTATGTCCCACTCGGGCAAGGTAGCCCTGCCAATCGAGACCCCGCAGCTCCTAGAAATGCTGTCTGAGCCGTGGCGCAAGGACGAGATCAAAGCCATCAAGGCTGAAATGCTGGCGCAGAAGGAGGCTTCCAAATGAGAGAGTTCACCAACAACTGGTTTCAGCAGACGGCGGAAACCAACTTCGCCAACAACCTGCTGCCAAAGAAGGCCGAGTTCAAGAAAGCGATGGAAATTGGCTGCTACGAGGGCCAAGCCACCTGTTGGCTGCTCGACCATATGGCGTTCGATCAGATTCATTGCGTCGATACGTGGTTGGGCAGCGCCGAGCACTTGACCGTGCCGATGGTGCAGGTTCACGACCGCTTTGTCCGCAACACCAAATTGGAAGACGGCGGTCCCGCGCAAACTTGGGTTAACAAGTCGATTTACCACCTTGCATCCTGTGTGGCGCATAAAGATCGCGGGCACTATGACTTCATCTACGTTGATGGTAGCCACATCGCCAAGGATGTGCTGACGGATGCGGTGCTGGCCTGGCAGATCCTGCGGCCCGGTGGGTACATCGCCTTCGATGACTACACCTGGACGGAGAAGCCTCGGCAGGAGGCCAACCCGCTGGACAACCCACGGCTGGCGATTGATGCGTTTTACACCATCTTTCGCCGGGAGGCGGTCATCCTGCCGTCCACCCAGCATCAGGTCTGGCTGATGAAAGTATGAGTCCGATCATAACGGAACCAACCCGCTACGAGATTCGTGAGACGGAACGGAAAGCTCGCGACGAAATAGCTAAGACCTATGGCCGTCGTTCACGAGCTGAGGCTGGTCAATTAAAGTCTCGCGTGCAGCAGCTCTACAAAAACGGAATGACCCAGCAGCGGATTGCCGACCTGCTGGGCATCAAACGACACCTAGTCCACTACTACCTAAACAAGTCAAAAGCTTAGACAGGATCCTCATCCTTCAAAGCCTCTGCCATCATCTGCTGGCGGCTAGGCTTAGTTACGGCGGGCGTCACTACTTCAGCCTCCACAGTCGCGGGGGCTGGCTGAGAGACATCCGCCGTAGCCATTTTACCAGTCAGCTTGGCAAGGATCTCCTCCTTGCTCATTGAGCCATAGTTGTTGACCTGGATGTTAACGTTGGCGTTGCCCACCGCAGCCGCCCCAGCCATCCGCTGACGTTTGTCCATCGCCACGGACAGGTTGAACCCCAGGTTGTTGAGTGGGGTCTCGTCCACGGTATCCAGCATTCGGTCGAGGATCTTGTCGGCCAAGCAGTCGAGCTTGCCCATCAGCCGCTGGTTGAACTCCTCGACGCTCATCCCCACCACCCGCTGGAGCATCAGCCGGTCGTCCCGGCTAACGTCCTTCAGCAGGCCGTGCTTAGCCAGGCCAATGCCCTTGGTCTCAATGGTGGCCTGAGCCACTGCATTGATCAGCTTCTGGGGCTGGTAGCTCTTCTTGGGACTGTGCGGGTTCTTCTTTAGGCTCATCGGCTGTAAGCGGCATACGCGGCGTTCCTGGCCTGCTCCATAAAGTCAGTCGCAGACGGGTTGTAGTCGGGCCCAGCCGCAGGCTCCTCAGCTACCACCACTGGCTCAGGCACAGCCACAGGTTCAATCACGGGCTCAGGCTCCACGGGCCTAATCTCTAAGGCAGGGCTTACGAATTCATACTCCGCATCCCGCCCATCCGCACTGACCCACACTCGCCGCACCATCCTCTTCTCCGCATACGTCAGCACCCGCCCCCCAATCTCCGCTTTCGCCCACTTCTTCTCCCCCACCTGCACCTCCACATACCACTTGTTCCTGCACCGAATCCCCACCACCCCCTCAGCCTCCAACGGCCACCCACCCAAACATTCTTCTACCTTAACCTCCTCAGTATCAGCACCACTACTACTTCCAGCTTGACGACCTGCCTCAACCCCCTCCACCTCCCCCTTAGGGGAGGCAACGATGAGCGCCAGCGAATCGGCAGGGAGGCTTAAATGAGCCTCAGCGGCTACGGCAGGCCCAGCAGCCATAGCAACTAACTGGATTTGTAGCCCAAGGTCCACAGGCCCAGAAGCCTCCGCATCTAGTTCGCACTGCAAAATTTGACCTATAGGGGTGGAAGTATGCCCATTCTCCGGCCCCCCGGCCTGGCTGACCCCCTCCCCCCCTGTCGGGGCGGCCGCAGGGTTGGTAGGGCCGGCCGGGGTGGGCGCCGGTGCGGCCGGGGCGGGGGCGGGGTGGGCGGCGGCCGGGGTCGCCCGAAGGGCGGGGGCGGCCGGGGGGACGGGCGGGGGTAGTAGGTTGCAAGCCTTCGCCCAAGCGGCCGCTTCCTCCAGCCGGCCGGCCGCTATAAGGCGGCGGTGCCAAACCCGCTGGCCGGCCTTTTGTCGGTTGGACGGCCTTCCTTCAGCCTCTGCGGGGGGAGGGAATGATTGAGAGGGGAAAGGGGGGAGGGTGGAGGACATCGGCCGGACGTTGCATAGGATGGGGGGAGTCTGTCGAGGTGAAACTTATGGGGAGGGGAGCCTGGCATAAGGCTATCTACTAGGTAGCCTGGGCGCAAGGGTTGCGCTGGACTAAGGGGTGGAGGGGTGGCAAGGTGGCGGAGATGAAACACACTAACCACGGGATATGGGAAGAGGCTCGGGTCGCGAATCACTGGCGGGCCATTGGCGCGCAAGCGCGGGCCATTGCGGCGGAGTCCGCCGGGGAGCTTGCGCGGTTGCAAGCGGCGGTAGATGCGGCGGAGGCAGCTTACCTCGCGACGGTGGCCCGCAATCGGGCGGAACGGGAGGCGGCCCTATGAAGCCCGAACCCGAAAACGTCACTTGGTCCGAGTACCTGCTTGCCGCGCTGCTTTGCGCGGCCCTTGCCCTTGGCTTTGCCTACGCTGCCTGATCCTTTGTCCTACAACCCATAACCAGAAAACCGAAAACCTATGAAGATCACCCTAACTGAGTCCGAGTTCGTCAACCGTTTCCGCGCCATCCGGCCGGACCAATTCTCGCGTCCGGCGCTTGTCGCCCTCTTTGATTACCTCGACAAGCTCGAAGATGACTTAGGCGAGGAGCAGGAATTTGATGCCATCGCCATTTGCTGCGAGTGGACGGAGTACGCTTCCGCCGTCGAAGCAGCCGAGGCTTTCGGCTGGGAGGACGAGACGGAGGAAGGCGAGGAACGCGATAGCACGGCCGAGCGTGCTGCCTTTGAATTCCTGCAGGATCAAACGGCCGTAATTGAAATGTCTTCCGGCGTGCTTGTTCGCGATTTCTGAACCCTCAAAACCCGATAAAATGAAAAACGAAAAACCCACCCTTCAAACCGCTACCGGCGCCGTGCTGCACCGGGGCAACGTCTCCGGCCGCGATTACGTCGCGATTGCCACTTTCGAGACCTCCAACCGCAAGACGGGCAATATGGTGCAAGTCTGGTTTTTGTTGATGGAAACGAACCCCGTTGCGGCCGTGCAAAGCGGGGTTGACGCGGAAACCGTTTGTCGCGGTTGCCCGTTTGCCAGCGGCAAAGGTTGCTACGTGAATGTTGGCCAAGCGCCCTTGGCCATATGGCGGGGGTTCCATCGCGGCATTTACCCCGAGGCAACCCCGGCCGATTTCGCGACCCTATTCTCCGGCCGCAAAGTAAGGTTTGGCGCCTATGGCAACCCTACGCTGCTGCCGCTGCCTATCGTTTCCGCCATTGCCGCCGTTTCGGACGGATGGACGGGCTATTTTCACGACTGGCAAACGAACCCGCAAGCGGCCGAATATGCCCGTTACTTTATGGCATCGACTGAAACGGCGGACTCCTTCCGCGCAGCAACCCGCGCCGGTTTCCGTTCGTTTCACGTTAGCCCAATCCAACCCGCCGGAACGGTTGAATGTCTTTCGGACGCGAAGGGATTGACCTGCGAAAAGTGCAAGCTTTGTGACGGCCGCTTTAGGACGGCCGGTCAAGCTTTCCGGCCGCCAACCGGCCGCACGTTGCCGAGTGTCTGGATTAACCCGCACGGTTCGCGAAGCGCGGCCGCAAGCGCCGTTGCCCTAGCCTAAGCCTCGCGACCCTTAAACCCTCGGGGCGCCCTTCGCCAGGGCGCCCTTACTTGCGCCCCGATTCGCCAACCCGCAACCCGCCAGCCAACCCGCCAGAGCCAACCCGCCAACCCTTGCACCGTAGCTGCGGCCGCTGCCCTGGCTGAATTCACCTGCAGGGATTTACCCTGGCTCATTTTGCCCCTGGCCATTTACCCCACCCGATTTTGCCCCGTTCAATTTACCCCGCCGGATTTTACCCCGGCGGATTTAACCCAAGAAAAAACGACATAATGAAACCCACCCACTACGTTATCACGCCGGCCGGGCACGTCCTAGCCAGCTTTGCCAGCCTCGCCTGGGCTGTTGACTATGCTGCGTCCTTAAACGCGACCCTGCCGGCCGATTGGGACGAAAAGGAACGCGCCTGGGCGTCCTGGGCACGTTGCCCATACGTTCCGTCCCGCTTCACTGTTTCGACCCAGCGCGATTTCTGAACCCACCTTTTAACCCGATAAAAAACCATACCTATGTATCCAGAAAACATCCTGCACCAGACGGGCGACACGCAATGGGAAGTACGCACGTCGAAAGGCGACTTGCTCGCCTGCATTACGTTCGACGAAGAATCCGGCAACTATTACGTTTCCGAGGGCTTGGACCTGGAATCCGAATTTTTCGGCTCTAGGGTCGAGGCTTTTCACTACGCGATGACGGGGGCAGAATTATGAATCCTCCCGCCGTTTCCGCCTCTTATTCGTTCGCGGTCTACCTTAAAAGTGACACCTGGGTGCCAGCGCACGGGGGGATGGAATTGCCCTTCACCGCCCGCACGGGGCGCCGTCTGCTTTACTGTTTTAACCCGAAACAAGGGCGGCACGCCTACCTGGACCTGAGCGAGGACCGAATCCTCGAGGATGACGAGGCATTTGCCGCCCTAGGGCACGCCTAAGCCTCAATCCAAGGCCCCTGGGCTTGCGCCTGGGGGCCTTTCCTTGCGTTTTCCAAGGCTTTCCGGGCCTAGCCTGGCCCTTGACCCTGCCCGCACGGGATCGCCCGTTTAAACGCACGCAATCGCCTTAGCTGATTTACCCCAGGCCGTTTTACCCTGACACTTTTACCCCAAAGGATTTCAGTAGCTGGACTTCTACCCGCGCAGTTTGTGCGCTTTTGATTTACCCCAGCCGATTTTACCCCAAGATTTTTGACCCAAGAAAAAATGATATGGATCATACCGCAATCACTCACCTCAGTCTGTGCGCCGGCTACGGCGGCATCGATCTCGGACTTAGAAGCTGCATCCCGAATCTGCGAACAATCGCTTATTCGGAGGTCGAAGCCTTCGCCATCGAGCTTTTACTTGCGCGAATGGAGGGCGGGCAGATTGATGCGGCTCCAATCTGGCCTGATGTCCGGTCTTTCCCGTGGGAGCAATTTCGCGAGCGCGTGGATATCCTCTCTGGAGGCTATCCGTGCCAGCCGTTCTCCGCAGCCGGCAAGCGCCTCGGTCGGGAAGACGAAAGACACATATGGCCCTACATCGCAGATGGAATTCGGATTCTCCAGCCAGCCCTGTGTTTTTTGGAGAATGTCGAGGGACACATTACCCTCGGGTTGCGTGACGTTCTCGACGACTTGGGACGACTGGGTTACCGAGCGACGTGGGGCATATTCTCGGCGTCGGAAGTTGGCGCTCCCCACCAGCGGAAAAGGGTTTTCATCGTGGCCCACCGCAGCGGCGCGGGATTGGAAGGACTCACCGGGGATGGCGAAAGAGCGGGACGGCAATCCCTTGGGTCGAGTGGATCAACTTCCGAGGGCAGTCTACCATCACTCTGGCCAAGTCTCCCTGGCCAGCCCCAGTTGGGATGGGAGCCGCCCCGCGTCGTGGGCAACGCCGCGTCCACCGAATGGCGGGCAGACGACCTCTGGGGCGAAGGACAAACAATCAAAACGTCAGGTGCTTTTGCAGCACCAGACAGGCGGAAAACTCAACCCGCGCTGGGTCGAAACGCTGATGGGCCTGCCGGTGGGCTGGACTATGCCCAGTTGTGCGTTGCCGGTGATTCCAGGGTCGACGAGCTGCGCCTTCTCGGGAACGGCGTCGTCCCAGCCACCGCAGCACGAGCTTTTCGAGTCCTCCTAACTGACCTTTTCCAATGACCTTTGCTCAACAACTCCGCCAGGCTCGGCTCAAGCTAGGCTTCAGCCAGTCCGAGACCGCGCAGGCCCTCGCTTTGTCCCGCCGCTGCTACCAGTACTGGGAAAAGCCTAACGAATTCAATCCGGCCCCGCACATCCTGATGCAGGAAGCTGCCTTGGCCCGACTTGCCCGCATCCAAGCGATGCTGGACAAGATGCAGGCATCCTAGCAGCTCCAAGCCTTCCGGCTCCAGTAGTTTGCGCTGAAGATGTTGCTCGTATTGCCCTGTCCCTTGGACCTGGCGCAGTAGCTCTTCTTGCGGGCAGGCTGGTCTTTCTTGATCGACAGCTTGGGGTCGCCGAACCGCACCAGCTTCACCGTGCTGCCCTTCTTCGCGAGCACGGCCGACTTCTTCTTTCCGCCAGGGGTCTTTTTTGGCTTGTTATAACCGCTGAACTTTTCGCCGCGATAGGTGATCATTTCTTTTTCTTGGGTTGATTGCTGCGGCGCCAGCGGGCCACTTCCCGCCAGTCCATAGAGATCGAGTGCCAAACGTCTTGCGAGCCGGAACGCAAGATCACCTCGACGGGCATATCGTGCGTGGAGGGTAGGCGGAAGTCGGCGTCTACCCAGGTCACGTTAGGTACGGGTCAGGCGCGAGGATGACCGCTGGGTCCAGGCCGAGCTGAACACACATCGCGTTCACGGTCGGATTGTCGTTCCAAAACCAAGCGAAGTTATTCCAAAGATACGCCTGATCCTCCGGGAGGCCGTTGGTCAGGGTGATGAGGTCGTCAAGCTTCTGAGCAGCCACAATGCGGCTCACGATGGTGTCCTTGGAAACGCGGTAGGGGAACACGTACTCGGTCGGATTCCAGCCGGCCGCACGTAGAGCATTAAACTCCTCCGTGCTGACTTGCTGCCAGTCAGCGCCGGGAGGTCTTTGTTCGCCGAAGTAGTACTGATTAGAAACGAGATTTACCCAGTTCATCGTTAGAAGTGCGTGATGATAACAACCTCGCCATTAGCCCCAGCCCCACCCGTACCGCCGGTGCTGCTGGATGCGCCACCGCCTCCACCGCCGCCACAGGGGAACCCACCAGCGCCGCCCGTGTAGCCAGTTCCGGCATTGTTCGCGCCACCGCCTCCACCACCGCCACCAGCAGGGTAGGTAGTGCCACCAGCGAGGCCAGCGGTGCCCGTTGCAGACGCCTGACCTTCCCCGCCGGGAAGAGTAGTAGTGCGTGCGGCAACAGCGCCGCCCCCAACGTAATACCCCGATGGGCCTCCTCCCGTTCCGCCCTGCACAGCCCCAGCACTACTTAAACAGGTACCACATCCGCCGCCTCCACCACCGTACATACTACCACCCCCAGCACCGCGAAAGCTGGCAGCGGCCCAGCAATTCCCGCCCCCACCACCACCCCACTCAGCGCGGCCACCGTAGCCGGTTGTTCCGTAGCCACCTCCGCCCCCCTGTCCGCCAATGGCTGCGTTCGTAAATGCTACTGCGGGAAGCCCGCCCGCTACGGTTGTCGCTCCGGTGAATGTGGTGCCTTGCCCATTAGTGCCACCACCACCGCCGCCGCCGATGTCGCCGGTGCCTCCCGGTCCACCACCGCCACCACCGCCAGCAACGCAGAGCGCGGTTGATGTCAACGGAGGGTTGCTGTTATTCGTC
>Ga0181344_1001076_pt1 | contig 10267 bp, 21 predicted proteins | sample Su13VDMLBDD_FD_130098 | JGI IMG/M metagenome (GOLD analysis project Ga0181344, IMG submission 130098) | Freshwater viral communities from Lake Michigan, USA - Su13.VD.MLB.D.D | ecosystem: Environmental > Aquatic > Freshwater > Lake | place: USA: Michigan | collected 2013-07-15
ACTATCCAGTAAGTTGCTGGCGTGAGTTCAACACAGTACATAATGAATGTAGGCTGATATATCTGAATATATATCCATTAGGTAGTAATACCTAATGATTTAATGCACCATAACTCACTTCCCAAGGGTGAGCAGTTGTAAGTTTGACCTAATAATAGAGACAATGCATCTATTTCTTACAACTGAGTGCAGAGGGAATCAAATCTTTATCAACTAAAAACTTATATGATGCAAGTTATCTATTACGCTCAGTTTGTACTACTCATTGGTAACAATGCTGTAGATCTGTTTGATTATTACAATGTTCAGGAGATGCATGGTGTCAGTAAGGACAAGTGTATTTCCCGAATTGCTGAAGGTGGTACATACATAGATGGCTTTTGCAACTATGATCCAAGAGATAGTACCCTTTCTAAAACACCGCTGCCTTTTATATTTATCAATAAGTCTGCTCTTAAGGGTGACTATAGAGATATTACCCTAATCAATCATGAAATGGCTCATATGTCATTGCTTATCCATGATTGGGATGTGACCAACAAGGAAGAAGAAATAGTCACATGGGCTGAAGAAAATACTAATCTTATATACATTCAAAATTTTCATTAATCATCATGGCAAAAAAAACATTATTCATCCTGCTAGTATCAATGACATTACTAGCATGTAAGAAAGAGAAACATGAATGTCCTAAACTACCAATGACCAAGTGTTACTGCGGTGAGATAGTTGAAATAGGTACTATACCAGACCAACTATTTAATAATCACTATGTTGTAGCAATTAACAACTGTACTGGTAGATCAAGAACATTCTACAATTCTACTCCATTCTCTCCAGATATGAAGACTATCTGTTTGGGAGATACTCTAGAAGCTTGGTAATCAATCAAAAACTAATCAAAATGGCAAAAAAACAGAACAAAGCAACAAAATCAACTGCTCCAAAGCTTATTCAAGAAGAATCATTGAAAATAGCACTAGCGGAAGCTGCAAAGCAACTAAAAGCATCAGAAGTTGAGCGTGGAAGTCTTGTAAAGAGCTTAGAGCTCATTAAGGGACATCTTACTCAGTGTAATAGTCAAACCGGGAAAATCTATCCTGAAGATGTTGACTACTGCATTAAGCTAGCTAAACGTGTAGCTGAGTATGCTAAAGAAACATATTTAAAAACTGCAGATAACTAATCTACTAACCAATGCCACTTCATCTACATACTACTGCAAAACCTACTATTGATGTATCTCCTACAAAATTCTATGATGTTTGTCTATTAGATGTACCAAATGATAAGAATGATGGAAAAAGACAACTAATCTTTCTTACTCAACAATTACTAGAAATACATCTCAAAGAACAGGAGAAATACAGAAAGCTCAAACAACTTTCAATTGAAGATCAGACATTCTATTACCATAAGTCAGAACACAATTTTCTTAAGCATGGTACCAATATCTATTCAAGATTTGAGACAGATAGCTATATATACTGGTCTTGTTCTACACTTAAGTATAAGTTAGGCACATCCGGGATATATCCAAAATACTCAGGAAAATCAGGAATAAGTTATTGTAAATCAACTAAGAAGATTAAGTGTTGGTATGGTGAGAAGTATCAGATGCTAGAAGCTCCAATTACCAGAGATATCACTAATACATTTAAGTTTGAGTGGATCTATCAGTTGAACAATAGCATCATAAAAGAAATCACTACTTCTGTTATTCAAAAAATCATAAAGGGTAAGATAAATAACCCTAGAGAATGTATAACAGCTATAGTAAAAGGAAATCCTTTACTTAAGAATCTTGGCCTTAGTACTGAAGTACTTTGGAATTATTATAAATCTGATAAAGGTCCTTTTGCCGATCACATAGGTTGTGATGGTTTATATGCATTAACGGCAGCACTATCTGTAGCAACAAACCCAAATGATATTTTTTGTAATAACAGTCTAAATATTCATGATCATGATATAAGAGATCTAATTGATCAAGCTAGAATGCTTTCAAAGAAGATCAATTTCAAATGGTCAGAAAAGAGAGCTAAACAAGTTCACTCTGAATTTACTAGCATTATCATGGACAAAGAGCTTGAGCGTCTTGAAGATAAAGTCTATGATTATACTGGACATCCTGAATTAGAGCCTGAGTATGAACTGATCACTACAAAAAAGCAATTATATGCAGAAGGTAAAACAATGAAGCATTGTGTTTATACTAACTATGAGTATAGTATAAATACAAACCGCTATTTTGTTGTTAGATACCATGGTTCTGTTAGGGCTACAATAGGTTTAAAGATTATTGATTCCTATGATATAAGCAATACTATTGTTGTAGATCAAGTAAAATCTTATAGAAATGAGCAGATACCTGAAGATGAAGAACAAAAAATCAAAGAGTATTTTGCACGTCCTGAGATTAAAACCTGGTTTCTAAATAATTCTGCTAGTTATTATCCTGATACTGCTGTAGGGCATGGTTATGTAGTATCTTCAAAACAAGATATTCTTGACTGGTTATAAAAGGGACTGAGATGGGGTAGGCAATTATGTTGTCTACCCTAATCAGTTAAAAATCAAAACATTATGACCCAATTTCATTTTTCAGCTACTGATGATGACCTAAAAGATATCATTACAAAATGTATTGATCCATCCATTATCAATAAAGAAACTATAGTAAACACACTTCATAGTATTCTTGCAACTGATAATACAAAAGCTATTAGATTTTTTCATGCATACTACGGGCTCTTTAAAAAGCATGTGTATCCGGTTGGCACAAATGTTTTACTACATCCAAATGATCTACAGTATTATTGGAAACTAGATAAGGATTTATCAGAAGAACAAGGATACATGCGTGATGGAAATGTTCTTGGTACTGTTATTTCTCATGTACATTATGATCTCATGATGTATAATGTAAAATACACTTTTGTAGCATCTGATAATAGTTTGTCATCACATACATGTGCTGTTTCTAGCTCATCAATTATTTTAAATAGGGAGATAGCATTGCCTCCTCCCATAAATCTTGGAGATTTCTTATGATCGGTATTGATAAAAGACCTGTATACATGAGTACATATAAGAAAGATTTGATTAAGATTGAATCAGACTTATACTCATTAAAGAACAGAGTCAAAAAGATGCAGATGCTTTTTTGGTTTTCTACCATTATCATTAGCTCTTTACTCGTTTATTTATTAGCTATATAATGCATCTATTTAGATGTAACATTTTGTATATTAAACATTTTTACTTATACACAACTATATTTGTGTAACACTTATGTAAATGTTATATCAGCTTCCTAATGGCAAGACTATCAATCTAGACATCAATGATGTTCTAACCATGACTGATGCTGATATACAATATCTCCTATCTATCAATGCTGGAGATGTTATTATAAATCCATTTCACGGTTCTGCTTTAAAAGGTTCACATAAACCTGATACCGAAGATGATGAATACTCTTATGATGAAGAGGTTCATGAGTCTTACTATGAGGAGTATTTTCCTGATGAAGCTGATGATGAAATTGATTTTGATATCAATAGTCTGGATCCTAATCTAGACTAATTATGTAGGTTTATACTGTTCCTACCAAATTCCACTAACAGTACCAATTACCAAAATCTTATTTAAAATGAACACAACTGTTCGCGTAACTGCTAATGCAGAAAAAGAAGTTATTACCCTATCTAAAGAAAATCCAGAGTATGGGTACTTGCGTGTTGTACAAGACCGTGCAATGATTGATGACAAAGGATGGGCATCAATGAAGATCTTAAGTGCACTTGTTTACGGTAAAGTTGAGCACTTGCAAGCCTTTGGATACAAGGAAGGTGATGTTTTACCTGGTAAAATTGTCATCAAAGAATCTTTGGAACCATTCAACACATCAAATCCTGACCGTGATCTTAAGATTGCTGGTAAAACAGGTATCATTTGCTGTATTGATGGCCAACCAATCTACCGCAAGACATTCTATAATGTTTCCGGTAATGACACAGATGAGCTTATTGCTCACAATAACACTGATGCTATCAAATCTGCAGCAGTAATTGAAGTAGTTGAAACTGTTGAAGATTCAGCAAACTTTGATCTATAATCTTAATAAGGGAAGGTGTAAAAGCCTTCCCCTATTCTTCTATCAATTGTAAATTAAAAACCAACACCCACTATGAGCACCTATCAAAAAGTAATCTATGAAGGTAATCTGGCATCTTATCAGAGATATGGTCAGAACTACCACAGAACAAAAGTTCAATTTGAGCAAGACCCATTCACAGCTTATCAAAATTTCTTGTATAAGCGTGCATTGTTTGGCTTAACTGTTTATACAGAAGAAGAACTTATGAAGATGCATGGTGATAAGAAGAAGCGTATTGATAAAGTACACAGACGTGCTCAAGAAGTATTAAACATTTGGAAACAATCAATAGCTGATAAGTCTGCTATGGCATTACTTTCTAAAGTATTTTGGCATAGTAGTCTAATCAAAGACTGTAGTGAAAAATTTGCCAATGATCTTGATACTGGTTATATTAGCAATCTAGAATTTAAAGATTTGGGTATCAGTAAAAAACAAATTATTGATAAACTCATCACTGAGAAAATTCTACCAATCAACTTTTATCAACTAAAAGAAGCAGTATGACTATCAATGAGCTCACAAATGAAGAAGTTTTGTTCATGTACTTTGAAAACCACAATTGGCTTACTAGATACCAGAGTATCATAAAAGAAAAGGCAATTGTAGATCAAATGAATATCATTGGTCTTACAGAAATCCGTGTCACGGAAAAACTAGAAGATGAAGATATAGATGAAATATGTAATGCTCCACATTATAAGATGTGTGTGTCTGTACATGAAAAACTACACCCAATTGTTGAACTTATTGAAGAAGTTAATCCTGAATTGTACAACAAGGTACAATTATACTTCACTGAAATTCTTATCTAAAATGAAATCAACTTTTATTGTTAATGGTTCTAATTCTCTGGTTCTTATACCAGAGACTGATGCTGAGCGTGTGCTTCTAAAGGCACTTACTTCTCAGCAAAATATTGTTTCAGGTCTTAATGAAACAAGTGTGTATGGCATGACTTACGGTGCTGATTCAATAATTATCTGTACATCAGGTAGTTCTGATAAATTATCACATGGAGAGAAAGAAAAAACTGTGTAGTGGATGTAAGTTAGAGACCTTCATTTGGAAGAAACAAGGCAGTGAGAGATATTGCAAGTCTTGCTGGAGTTGCCATTCTGGTAAAGACATAAAACCAACAATGCAAAAACCTCTTGCTGCCCGTTCTTCTAAAAAGGAAAAGCTAGATGCAGCCTACAGTGTTCTAAGAAGACACTGGTTAAAAGAACATCCATTCTGCCAAGCATCACTTCCCAATTGCTCAGTTGAAGCTCATGACATTCACCATAAACATGGTAGAATTGGTGAGCAGTATCTAGATTCCAGAGACTTCATGTCTGTCTGCAGATCTTGTCATACAACTATTCATGAAAATCCTAAGCTTGCAAAAGAACTAGGATTCTATCATGGAGAGCGTACTGAAGATGAAACTGGTGGTTAATCAAATTTAAAATGACTAGAGAAGAAATTCAAAATGATGCATTAGCTACTCTTAAGAATGTAAATAGAGGTACTGCTGCTATTAGTATGGGTGTGGGTAAAACCTTGATAGGTTTGCAACACTTGCATGCTAATTATTCTGATACCATAATGGTTCTTGTAGCGGTACCTAAGAAAGCTGTCATGCAATCTTGGATTGATGATGCTAAAAAGTTTAATGTTGAACACCTACTTGAGCACATCAAGTTTACTACCTATAGGTCATTGCCAAAGCACAATGCTTCTGATTATGATATTGTTTATCTAGATGAATGTCACAATCTTTTATCTTCTCATGTAGCATTTTTGAATAATGCTAAAAGGATTATTGGTCTTACTGGTACTCCACCAACCAATGAAAAGTCAGAGAGGTATCAGCTAGTTGAAGTATATTGTCCTGTCATCTACAAGTATGAGACAGATAATGCGGTACAAGATGGTATTCTTAATGACTACAAAATCATTGTACATAAGCTTAAGCTAGATGGTAGAAAGAACTTTATACAGAAAACAAGAAAGGGTTCATTCCCCACATCTGAGTTTGCTGTTTACCATTACTGGACCAAGGCAATTGGTGACAGCAGCGGTCAACAAGCTATGATGAAGAGGATTCTAAGGATGAAAGCATTGATGACATTTCCAAGTAAAGAGCTTTATGCTAAGAGACTATTTGATAGCATCAATGAGAAGGTTATTCTATTTGCCAATACAACAGAGCAAGCAGATATTCTTTGTAAGGATAGTTATCATAGCTCCAATAAGGACTCTGAGTTTAACCTATCTAGGTTTAAATCTGGTGAGATTACTAGGCTTAGTTGTGTATTACAGCTAAGTGAAGGTGTCAACATACCCGGTCTCAAGCAAGGTATTATCATGCACGCCTATGGTAATGAAAAGAAAGCTGCTCAAAGACTAGGAAGGATGCTAAGGCTTAATCCAGATGAGACTGCTACAATCCACATCTTATGTTATGAGCATACTGTGGATGAAGAATGGGTAAGAACTGCTCTTGAGCAGTATGATAAATCAAAGATCACATACTACAAAAATGGAAAATTGCAATCTGATGATTACTAAAATAGTAGTATAATTGCATAAACATATGAGCATGAATGCACTAGTACTTATCTTCTTAATCTGTTCTGCAATTTGCAAAGGTTTACTTGACGCAATTGCTGATGAAGGCAACAAGGATCTAACTTGGGATAACAAGTATGATCTTACTAAACCTAACTTTAAACCTTGGTGGTACCTTGGTCTTCATCAACCTAGATACAGAGAGAAATTTCCGTTTAGTTCAACTGCTCTAGTGTTTCTAACAGATGCTTGGCATTTCTCACAGTTCATGATGCTTAGATTTATCTACTTATCAATAACTGTGGGATTGTCATCATCTATTCTTGTAGTACTTTTAAATTCCTTTATCATCTTGCCAATCATTCATGGTGTATTTTTTCAAACTGTGTATGAGTGGTATAGGAAACAACTAAAAAATCAAAGTAAATGAAATTCTGGAAATGGTTTTTAGGTGAAGCATGGTTTCACGCACTAATAACTTTAGTATGTGTATGCATAGCAGTGTTCTTTTGGGGACCCGGTTTAGATAGGACTATAGCCATTTGGTGGTTTAGTGTATTACTCTGCATACTTGTCCTTTTAAAGTACCTAAATTTTAGAAAGCAATGATTGATCAGGATAATCTACCATTAGGATCTGATAGAGATTCTAGAGCCCCTTGGAATAGCTCCAAAAGGTTATGTAGATATTGTCACCATGATGAAATAAAGGAAGAGCTTTTGTCTAACTATTCTAATGAGGAACAAGAAGATGAAACAATTACTGAACAAATTGAAGAAGAAATTCTTACATATCCTTTGTGTCTTGCATGTTATAAAGAAGAATTCTGGGAAGACACAGATGATGATTATTGATGGTGTTAATGTAGATGACATTCAGATAGATTTATCCTTTCTAGAAAAGGATAGATTGGTACTACACAATGATGACCACAATGGTTTTTACCATGTAATGGCCTGTCTTGTGGTTATAGTTGATATATCTGCAGCTAGAGCATATGAGATTGCTATCCGCACACACTCATATGGTAGTTCTATAATCATGTATGATGATTCAGATAAAAATCTTAGTGAAATTGGCTATAGATTAACTGAACATGGATTATCTTGCACCCTTGAAAATATACACAAAAACCAACAAAATGGATAATTTTATTAAAGTTTTAAAAGGAAAAAGACTTCTGGTAGAGAAGCCAGCTAAACCTGAGTCACAGGTATTATTGTCTGAGGAAGCTGAGGCTTCAATGGAAAAAGAAATGATGATAAAATGGAGCAAACTCCGTGTTGCTACAATTGGAGATGAAGTAACTTCTATCAAAGAAGGTGATCTAGTTTACATTGGTACTAATCTTAAGCATTGTGAGCTTATTGAAATCAATGATAAGCACTATTTCATTGTAGCAGAGTCAGCAGTTATTGCCATCTGGTAATCTAACATGTAGAGAGTGTCGTGCTCTCATAATGGTGAGTCTGTCTAGGACTCAAGCGTTAAGTTTTTAGTTTTTCAGTTTAATCAGAGCAGAAGGAGGATAACGTTTCTCCTTCTCTCTACATGTTTAATCAAAAATCATAATCATGACAACAAAACATGTGTTTATCTATGCTATTGCAATCTTATTTGTTGTAGTACTACTTGAGTTTAACCAGAAGGTTGATGGTCCTATTAAACTAATAGAGCACCAAGCAGATCAATCTGAGTATGAATCAGATATTAAAAATCTACAAGACAGTGTAAAAGATCTAGAAACAAAAGCAAGAATTCTTAATAACTACCTGAATATGAAACATTTAGAGTATATAGAAATCTGTGACTTGGTTGCTAAAAGAAAGAGAAAATGAAAAAACTTATAATACTATTGCTATTTGTTGTTATAACAACTAGTGCTTTTTGCCAAGAGACTGTGTGGTTTGAAACTACTCAGGCTAACATTGGTGTGAAAAAGGAGTATGAAACTGAATATGATTGGAGTCCTGCTACCTATCCTGCAATTAGGATTGGTATAGAGAAGTCAAGGGTAATCATTTATGCTGAACATTTGTACATTATCAACATTGATGGTACATACAATCAAAACTCTAAGTCTACTACCTTCTATGGTAAGGATGATGAAGGGATAAGATGTCATGTTGATGTTGGACTTAATAAAGAAGGTGATAGAGCTTACTTAATGGTTATGTATGCTGATCTGGCTTTCTTTTACTACATAGTTTCATTATAATTTATTGTACATTTACTGCACAAAATCATTAAGTTATGTCAGTAATATTTAGAGCAATCTGTATAATGATGCTTTTTGTTGGATGCAAACTGTATTCACCTGAGCCTGCTATTTTTATCAACTCCCACTCATCTGACTACCTCTATCAGATAGAAGATGCTGGGAGGAATGTATATTACACAAATGATTTTAAACAGGTATCTGCAACATGTATAGTGTTTACAGCACAGGACAGCACCCTAAAGAAAGTTTGTGGTATTCATACTATAACACTACTTAAATATTAAAACTCCCTGTTAGTGTAACCAGGAATAAATACTGGCATTGAGAGTAACACCAGTCATTATTGACTGAATGTGGGTTCAAATCCCACACAGGGAGCAATACCTTTTAGGGTATAATACCATGCATTTACTAATCCATTATACCTTATAGGGTATATAAAACCAACTACAGTTTATGGCAAAGAAAAAACCAGCACAAAAGGTAGAAGAGATTCTATCAAATGAGCAAATCTATTTTGTATTAGATAAAACTAATAATGAACATGAGATAGAGTATGTTATCAAGACATATGATACTAAAAAAGGTACTCTTGTACAGATGTTTATTGCAGATAATGGTTCATGGAGTCCGTCAGTTGTAGGTAATATGGTAGCTTCTGCTACTGATACCGGTGAAGGATATGAATGGGACATGTTACCTGTAACTAAAGAGCATGATTATTCTGATGCATATACTATGCTGATTATGTTGACTTTCTTGGATGCATCAAACTCTGGAAGATCTAGTTATCAGATCATTAAACCAGAGGTAAGAGTTAAGATAAATGCTTAGTTTGTAATATCTTTGGGTTCTAAATAACCCAAATAAAAATGAAAGTCTCCACCCTGTTTCTTTTGTTGCTACTAACTGCATGTACACCTAGTACATGGTTTGAGGATATTCCTCAACAAGTGCAGAATCAAAACTCTGTTGATCAAGTTCCTCCAATGCTACCACAAGACATCTTGTATGATGAGAATGGTAATGTGATTCCCGATTTTATTCCTGCTCTACAACCATTTGTAAATGAGGGTTGTAACACATCATGGGCTAACCTTTCAGCTATTGTACAACCTAATGGACAAGTGATTTATTTCATTGGTCTTCCAGATTACACTGCTGATCCAACTGACTATGATAAATCAAGATTTACTTTTATCTATCAGTCAAGAAATCCTTGGTATGGTATCTTCCCAGAAGAGAATCCTTATACTATGATGCAGGTTAATTGGTATACACTACCTATTGATGACTATGGTTCTCTTACCTGTCAAGGTGTACAAGAG
>Ga0181344_1001078_pt1 | contig 10230 bp, 16 predicted proteins | sample Su13VDMLBDD_FD_130098 | JGI IMG/M metagenome (GOLD analysis project Ga0181344, IMG submission 130098) | Freshwater viral communities from Lake Michigan, USA - Su13.VD.MLB.D.D | ecosystem: Environmental > Aquatic > Freshwater > Lake | place: USA: Michigan | collected 2013-07-15
TAACAGAAAGTAATTCTCACTAATGTGGAAAACATAGTTAAACCCCCACCTTTATTTGGTGAGGGTTTTTTATTATATTTTAGTTTATGAAAAAGATTATTTTTATTGTTATGATGTTATTGGGTTTGGGTGTTAATGCTCAAACTATGGAAAAGGATTATGTGAATTATCTATTGGATTTGGAAAAGGTTCAAGATAAGAGAACACAGTTGTTCACAAATATAAAGAAGATTACTGTTCGCAGAAACAGATTGGTGTTTGTCTTTGACCGAAAAACTTTTAGACGTAAGGTTCGGGTGGGTTCTCGGTAAGATACCTTTAACCCTTTTTTTCTAAATTTATATATTTATTGGTATGAAACAAATATTGGCGGAAGAATTAAAGCGAATGCATACAATAATTTATGGTGAACAAATTGTTGAGCAAGAAGATTTTATTAGTAGTTTTTTGAAAGGACTCGGTTTTGAAAAAGAAGATGATCCCGAAAAAGCTGATTTGGTCGATAATGATGTTCAAGCATTTTATGATACCTTAGAATCCGCGGCTGAGGGGGGAGGAATTTCCGAACAACAAGCTGGTGGGATGGAATATCAAAAAGATGTAGAATCAATGCAAATTGGTTTGATTCTCCTCGGATACGATCTTCCAAGATTCGGAGTTGATGGTTTGTTTGGACCCGAAACCGCTAATGCGGTTAAAAAATTCACTAACGATCATGTTTCTGAAAATGGAGATAACAATATCAATGAAACAGTTGAATTAGTAGGATCCAATACAAACCTTATTGGTAGACCTGGCCAGGGAACACACAGTGCATCTGGTTGGGCAAACAATAACGCTTGGGATGTCGCAGCACCCGTAGGCACTGATGTTCGTTCGTTGACAAGTGGAACCGTTTCTGCGGTTAAGAAGGGTGATGGGACAATTAAGAAAAGTGGCGTTAAAAAAATATATGGTGATCAAGTAATAGTTAAAAGCAATGATGGGCCAGAAGTTTTCTACACACATATTGAAAGCAGAGTAAACCAAGGTGATAGTATTCAAAAAGGAGATGTTATAGGTAAAATTATGACATTGCCTGGAATGCCTTCACACGTTCACGTCGCACTTTCATATGGTAATTTATCTGATTATACTACGGGATTATCAAATGCAACTGGTGGTTCTGGTTCATCATCAGGTATGGCTAAAGCTTCAAAGGAAATGTTACTTAAGATGGTTGAACTACTTAAATCCAAAAATATTACCTCAGAAGATTTGAAAAAATTGGTTGACCCATTGGTTGGCCGTGGGAACATATCTTTATCAGGTAGTTGGGTGGAAATGACAAAACAACTTTTAAGAAAGTATGAAACTTTCTCTGATACAGCCTCTTGGGATGAAAATGCTTATCGAGGTGGATATGGATCGGGCAAAAAATTGGTTAATGGAAAATTGGTTGATGTTACCGCTAATACCACGTGGACACTGCAAGAAGCGGAAGATACTTTGGATTATGAATTGAAAAATACTTATGGCCCAATTGTTGCCAATCAACTTGGAATTAGTAATTGGGAAAAATTGAACGACAAACAAAAAGCTTCTTTGGTTAGTTTGGGGTATAATGCTGGCCCATATTATTTGACCGCAAGAGATTATGGAAAAAATATAAAAAATGCGATTGAGAATGGAGATATGGAAGCTGCGGCCGCTTATATTGCTTCAGGACCAACAACTGGAGCAAGTACTGGTCGGTCTTATTCTAGTTTGGCAAGACGAAGAGCATTTGAATCCGAGGTATTCTTGAGCTAATCATTTAAAACATTCTAACAAACCCCCATTCTTCTTGGATGGGTTTTTTTCATCCATTGATATTTATTATTAAATAAAAAGTATAATGACTAAAGTTATAAAATTAACAGAATCGGATTTGACAAGATTAGTTAAACGTATAGTCAAAGAACAGCTAGAATTGAGTAAAATGAACCCTATTGATTGGGTTAAATCAAACCTTGATAAAATAAAAAAATTTTATGAGGCGAAAGATATTGTTGAAGATAGGGCGAAAACCCTTTATAACTCAAAGGTAGTTAGTGTATTACAAGGTAAAAATTCGTACCCATATCGAGCAATGGTAGACAAAGAAGACGCTTTTTGTCATCAAGCAATGAGTGCATATTCTACCAATTTATTTGGTGAAAATATTTCCGCAGTTATAGGATATTTGAATGAAATAAAAGGAGGTGCTAGAATTTTCTTCAAGGGAACTTCTACAGTACCAAGATTCACACAAATATCCAGTGGTTACGAAACAGATGTTAAAAATAATGAGATTGGGAGACAAATTGCGGTTCAAAATCCTAATAAAACATTAAACGAATATATAAAATTGGTAGAAAACAACATTAATTCTAAAAATTATTACAACAAGGAAGCACAATATGTTAAAAATTTGAAATAATAAAACGTTTTATAAATTAATATGAAAAAAGTTATAAGATTAACAGAATCAGATATCACAAGAATTGTGAACAAAGTTATAAAAGAACAGGAAACCACTGAAGGTCCTTTAGACTCACTTGGAGACATATATAGAGGTGTTAAAGGAGTCAAAAGAGGGTATGGAATGGATTACTTCCAAAATATGTCAAAACTCGATAGATTGGTTAAGAAGTTAAAGAAATTGGACGAACCAAATGTGAAAGTTATGACAGAGTTGGCAGACTTGAAAACTAAAGTTTCTTCGTTGAACATGCCCCAACAAAGAAAACAAGCAATTATGAATCTGATTGATAATTCAGTCTATCATTTCAATACTTACAATCGGATCAATGATCAAATCATATCTCAAATTTCATCCTTGAATTTGGATAGTTGGAAATAAAAATAATTAAAATAAAAAAATCCCCAATCTGATAAAAGGTTGGGGATTTTTGTTATTTTTGTATCATAAACAAAAAAAATTTATTCAGGGTCATTTGAACACGGTCAATAAATGAAACATTATGAGGTAGTTGTAAAATTTATTTTACATCAAATCGGGGAGCCAATCGAGTCAGAAAATTTAAGTAATACACTCATATTCAAAAAATATGGGGAAGAGGTAGGAATCTTATATGAGAATGTGAGACTACAAGCCTACCAATTTTCGATTGACAGAAAATTATATGAAACTATACTTGGTATGTTTTACTTAGATAAAAAAGAGTTGAACGAAATTTTGAAAAAAATTTTATATAATCTGACAGGAATACAGGTTTCAATCATTGAAGCCAATATATAAAAATTATAAAACAAATTTATTATGGTGTCTTTGACTAATAGAGCGTTAGACAAATTGGTTTCTTTGATGTTAGAAGATGGAGTTTCACCAGAAACCCATAATCTGAGAGTTGGAGTTGTTGGAGGTGGTTGTAGTGGATTATCCTATACGATGAAGTTCGATGATAAAGTTGATCCCACTGACACTCTTATCGATTTGGAATCTATCAAAGTTTGTGTTAATAAACTATCCCTTCTCTATTTGGCAGGAACCGAATTGGACTATCAAGATGGTTTGAACGGTAAAGGGTTTGAATGGATAAACCCAAATGCCACAAGAACTTGTGGTTGTGGGGAAAGTTTTAGTGTCTAATTCAAAAAGGGGTGGTTACACCCCTTTTTGATACTACAATTGATGCCATTTCATTGGCAAATAAGATGGATTCTTCAATATTTTTTGTCTCGTGATATTTCAAACTGAAGAATGCTGTAAATGTGTCACCAGCACCACTAACATCTATGGTTTGTTTGGGAGATGGGGAGTCATAAATGGTTTCATTGTGCTTCGCACCCTTCATACCCAACGTAATTATGAATTTTTCTTTATAATTGCCCGCAATTACCTTGTTTCTTTGATATTCATGTTCATTCAACTTTATGAAGTCAAATGACTCAATAATGTCTTCAGAAATGGTTTTTTTGGTGTCAATTACGGAAAATTTGGACATTTTTCCGATTTTTACTATAGTTTTTTCGTCTAAAAACCCTTTATTGTAGTCACTAACGATTACAATGTCAGATTCGATAATTTCTTCGACTTTTTCGGGAGTGAGGACTAATTTGTCAACATCATCATCACCTTCATCGACTCTCAAAAACATATGATTAGTTTTTTCGTCAACATATCTAGTTTTTCTGATGGTTTGTTTTTGATTGATCAACCTTGTCTCATAGGATGGATTATATGACAGAATATTTCTTCTAACGTTTCCTGCCATACCCATGTTTGTATCCAAACTTATATTTGTCAAAATTGGAACTGGAGCTTCAGGGCACATTCTTTTTACTTCTCCATATACAAATATGTCAAAACAAATTTCACCTATTATTGTTACTATCATAACTTAAAATATCTGTTGTAGAAAACTTCTTTAATCGGTCAAAAATTACAACTTGTTTCGCAAATTCCTGTCCGATTATTTCTTTTCCAACATAGTCCGACCCAATGATAAACTTATCTGGTTTATATCTCTCAAGAAGTTTTCTCAACATATCATCTGAATTAAAAATGACTACAGCATCCACACCTTTGATTTGTTTGAGATTGAACGCTCTTTCATTTTCGGAATGGAATGGTCTTCCTTCCCCTTTAATCTTTTTAACTCTTTCATCTGAATCAATTCCTATGATTATTTCACCACCAAATGATGCGGCGTATTGTATCAACTTGAAGTGTCCATGATGTAAGATATCAAAACATCCATTCAACCATATTTTCATTTTGTATCTCCTTTCCAAATTCTGTAAGAGTCCGAATCAAAATGTTGCGTTGATACTTCGAATATAACTCCTTCGGTTAATGCTTCGAGTTGATGCGGTTGCCCTGGTAGTTGTCTCACAACATCTCCCACATTGAGAATCTGTTCGTGAACCTCAGCAGTTTCCGTATCAATCCATCTGTAAATAAATTGTCCTTTATCTACATACCATGTTTCATCTTTGATCATGTGATAGTGCATTGAAAATTTCAATCCTTCTTTGAAGCATAATAATTTACCACAATATAATTCATTATTTGTGATAATGATTTCTTCTCCCCATCCCTTGGGTATTTTACATGAGGTACATTCAATTACATTATGAACTTTAGGTTTTTCCATATTCAAAATTATAATAAAAAAAAATCAAACCTCCATAATAAACTTATTCCGTTATCGACGAATTATGGTGAGTTAAGACATCTTCCACACGGAAATAGTCTGAGTTATGGGGAGTTGTAGTCTCAATCATACTTGATAATACCTGATGAAACAATGTTTCTTGAATGAAAATTTGGCTGTCGGCAGAAACTCCTTCAGCATTCAATATTTCTTCCACCTTAGTTTCTTGTCTCAATTTTTGACGGCGTGTTGAAACAGGCTCACTTTTCAACACCTCTTCCACCTCCATACGGAAGGTGGCAGGAGTCCCTTGTGTGTAAACCACCTCACCATTCAATATTTCTTCCATCACTAAGTATTCAAAATTTTGAAGGTCTTCCGTTGAAACAATCCCACCATGTAATACCTCTTTCATCCAAGGACTGTAACACTTTTGACCTGATTGAGATGAAACAACCTTGCCATTTAATACCTCTTCCACCCACTCAATAATTATTGGCACAAACTCACGTTGTTCCATACTGAACAATGTGAAAAAATTTTCAAAAAAATCTAATCTCCACCATAGTGTTTTAGTTTTTTTGTAAAGTTCAAGATACCAATATTTTGATTTTGCATCGATGAACCAAATAGAACCACTATAGTCGACGATGCTCACCGAAGACAGATCATTAGTAAGTTTTTTCTTGATGATATTTTTAAGACGAGGATGCATACTTTTGTTTATTAAAACAAAGATAGTATTTATATTCAATAAAAAAAATATGTCAGGAATTTTTAATTATGCCATAAATTTGGAATTTGTATCTGAGGACAAGTCAAAATTGTTGGAAAATATTTATCGAGAGTTGGATGAAGAAACATCTGAATGTATTATCCTTCGGAAAGTTTTATTGACACCTGAATTGGAAAATGGACAAATTATATTTTCAGGAATAAACCTTCAAGATTGGGATTATCAATGTGACGAGGAATTGGTTAATAAAGTAATGAATATATCCAAAAAATATAATGGGTTATTTGTTGGGAAGCTTAAATGGTGGTTTAATGAACATAACTTACTTAAACATATCACATTCTACGATAATGGTAAAATTTCAACTGAGTATCCCTATGAATAATGTCTAATCCCCAAACAATAGGGGATTTTGTTTTTATTAGGTATTTATTGTAATGAAATATATTCTCACCGAATCTCAATATAAGTTATTACAAGAACAACAAGATCAAAAACCTTTTTTGATTCATTCGATTGATCATTTCGGAGGATGGGATGGATTACAAAAATTTTTGAAATATAAAGGAAACCCTGATTACAGATTGGGTAGCTATTTGAATCTAACTGAAATGAAGATAAAATCTTTGGGGAATTTAATTTCAATAGATCATGGAGGATTATATCTCTCACTTTCCTATCCAATTAAAACACTCGGAAAATTAAGATATATCGAAGGTAGTTGTGATTTGTTCGATTCGAGTATCGAATCTTTAGGAGATCTTGAATATGTAGGTGGATATTTGGATTTGAGAAAAACTAACGTCTATTCTCTTGGAAAGTTAAAAGAGGTGAAGGATCTTTATTTAGCAGATACTGAATTAGCCCGCATGTATACAAGAAAACAAATTCGTGAAATGATAAAGATAAACGGTGAATTGATCATGGTTTAACCATGGGTTTGTATTTATGACTATGAAATTAATTTCGGAAGACAAGAAACCTGATGAACAACAATCTTCAGAATCAAAAATCAAAAAAGATTATGTTTTAACCGAGTCCCAACTTCGAAGAATTATAGAATCGGATTCCGAAGAAAAACTGCATTCTTTAATTAAACAATATTTGTTGAAAAGGTATCCACAAATCAAAGATGTTTATTTCAAAACGAAAAAAGTAATGTTTGCAAATACCGAGGGCAAGCCAATAGTTGATGTCACCGAACTACAAGTAGTTTTAGATTTGTCAAAGTTGACTTATAAAGATATAGGAATGATTGATGGAGACATAGTACGTGGTGTTAATGGAGTATTCGATTTGAACATAGGAAATGGATATGAAAATAAATGGCACATAAACTTTCTTAGTAGCGGAAGTTCACTAAGATCCGATAATATTTATGAACCAAATGAGTCTTAAAACAAATTATATTTCCGAGTCAAATGTGGAGGGGAGAATCACTCCTATTATCATCAAATTATTTAACTTCTTAAATACAAAGAAAAAAGAAGCTAAAAATAAAACTGAACTTTTGAATTTGATCCAAAATTACTTGCCATATTTTGGTATACCAAAAGAATATGGGATTTATATGCTTGATCTTTATACTTTAAATTTCAGGCCAGATGGAGATTATTCTAATCTTACGGAAGATAATTTTATAGATCCGAGAAAACAAGAGGGGAAAAAAACTCCTAATTATAAATCTGATCTCTATACCAAAGCTTTATTACCATTTCAGGGATCTAACTTAAGAGGGTATTGGAAAGGAACTGTTGACGGCCCAATTTATATTGTGGAATCCTATGGATGGTATCCAGTTTATATTCATAAAAATGGAAAATGGTATGAAGCGTCTGAAAGATACTCTTCTTCTACATCGAAGCAGATGTATCATAGTTTACCATACACCTATGATGAGCGTTTAGGGTCAAAGGTTTATTTAGTAACTCGTGATGAAATGGATATGATCGAACAAGGAGGAACTCATCAAGAAGTTATGAAACGAAAAATGGAAAAATTTAAACAATTTTCTCCATATTTAATTTCTAACAGAATACAGACAATTAAACAACAAAGTTTCAATCCTAACATACCAAATGTGAGCATTAAATTCAAAATTTCTTCAGTTGATCAATCTGATGATGCTAACATTATAAATGTTGATATATATGACGTGGTTAAAACCGAATCAGGAAAAGAAATTCCAACACCACAAAATTATCTCAAAGGTGAAATACCAAATCTTACTCCCGAACTAATCGAAATGAAAATTAAAAGCAAATTGAAATCAAATTTGAAAGATTACTTGGGATCAGTATTTGACAATGAAAACGAAGAACAAAAGATCAAATTTAGATTTAATCACTTGAAAAAGTGAAATTAGAATTAATTGATATTTATAAAAAAAGATTAACAAATGAAAAACAACTCAAATATATTCGAAGAATTAAATAAGATGAAAAATCTTATTCACGCCAAAGCGGGAACTGTTATTTCGGAACAGGATGCCGCAGTTGCTGGAACAGTTGGGGCATCAACAGGTACGGCAACTGCAGGAACTGCTGGCACTGCTAGCACGGCAGGAACCGCTGGTACGGCAGGAACTGACACAGCGGCTGCGAGAACAAGACAACAAAACGTCAATTCAATTTATTGTTCTGTTAGAAATGGTATTATTACGAACAAATCATCACAATTCAAAGGAACGAAGTGGGCTTCTTGGGTTTCCACTTTTGCGGTAAAACCTGCGGAGATTACTGCGGCTGAAGCGGTATGTCCAAGAACTGCCACTCTTACATCATTAACTCCAGCTCAAGTAACACAAAAATTTGCGGATTCTGCAAAAACTTTAGGGATACAAAATCCACAAATGGATGTCGCAACTCTTCAAACAATTTTGAATACGTTGAATCAAGGTGGATCAGGTCTAACTGAATCTAAAAATCCAGTCAATGAAGAATTGAATATGATGAAATATCTTTTGGGATACCAAAGAGGGAAAGTGATTTCTGAACAAGATGCTGCAGCGGCGGCACAACCCACAGCGGAACAACCTACAGCGGCACAACCTACAGCGGCACAACCTACAGCGGCACAACCCACCGTAACACCTCAAGATTTAATTGGGCAAATTCAAACATTGTTGAATACAAAATTCAAGGAAAAATTGACAGTAGATAAAAAGTGGGGAAATATGACTCAAACAGCTTTGGAAACTGCTTTGAAATCAATGGGAGATTTGTCACAGAGAAGAGCTGCCGAAACAAAACAAACTACAACTCAAGATGCGGCAATACAACAAGCCGCTGAAAAAGGGAGAATGGCAATACCTCAAACAAATAATTTACCACAGGTGGCAGGAGTTCAAACAAAATAATAAAAACCCCCATTCATCAGAATGGGGGTTTTTATTTTAAATTTTTTTATTATATTTTGGTATGGAAAATGTAAATTTAGTCAAAATAGAAGATCACAAAATCACTCTCAAATACCCGAATGAGAAATTGATTTTTGAAACTCTGAAAAACCATCATTACGAAGTTGGAACTCAGTTCATACAGTATAATGGTCAGAAATTTTTTCTTACGAAAATTAAATCTTGAATCGAAACCCTCACATTTAGTGGGGGTTTTTTGTATTTATAAATTATGATCAAGAAATTTTTTGAGTGGGTTTTAGTTTTTATACTCGTTTTCGGGTTTTTCTTTTGCACGTATTTTCTTTATGTGATTTATTACATATTTTTTTCTTGGTGGATATAATTAAAAATAAAAAACTTACAAAATTCATTCATAAACGTCTTTTTGACGAGCTTTCCAGTAAAATTTATCATCCTTGTGGGAACGATTTATGGATTATAGATGTCGACAAGCCACAATGGTATTTTCAAGTCGGAAATAACGGCAAGTTGCAATATAATCGTATATTTTTTGAAGATTTTTTCAGAATTTTTTCTTTTGAACGTAATGTTTACGAAAAAATCCTGATTTTTTGGATTGAAAACGTTTTTAATGTTCGTATTACATCTATTTCACGAAGAAATTTTGATTTTTCTTTCTATGTTGATGGTATTGTGAATAATTCATCAAAAAAATGGTCGATGAAAGATAGATATGGGTTTTCTTACGTTCTTGTGAAAAGATTTTTGGCCCTAAAAAACGAAAGTTCTGATAAAACAGTAAAGTTAAAACATTTTTTAGATGAAAGTAAAATTTATAAAGTTTTTGATCAGGTGGATTGCTAGTAATTTATCAATTCCTTTTTGGATTATTGGCCATGTGCACTTAACAACGAACATTTACCAAGATTTACACGAAATTTTGATGTCTTTTGGTATGAATATCATTGTAGCCACAGGTTTTTGGATAGAATGGAAGGAAAAATCCTCCAAAA
>Ga0181344_1001080_pt1 | contig 10224 bp, 14 predicted proteins | sample Su13VDMLBDD_FD_130098 | JGI IMG/M metagenome (GOLD analysis project Ga0181344, IMG submission 130098) | Freshwater viral communities from Lake Michigan, USA - Su13.VD.MLB.D.D | ecosystem: Environmental > Aquatic > Freshwater > Lake | place: USA: Michigan | collected 2013-07-15
AAATTCACTTTTTGGTAATTAGTTAATTCTAATTACCTTTGTTATAATAAACCAATAAACCAACATTATGAGTTTTACTAAAGTAGAAGGCTTTCTAAAAGAAAAAGGAGCAATCACCATTAAACCGTACTTCAATGATCGCGTAGAAAATATGGGATTAGAGAAGTACGGTTTAGCTCTTTACGACGGAGTATTCCATGAAGAGCAATTAGCATGTCTAGAAAATAACGGTATTAAAAGATACCTTACAGGACTTAATGAATTTGCACCAGATGTAAAGAATATTAAAGATCCGGAAACTAGAGAGGCACGAATTAAAGAGATTAGAATTGCAGTAGCTGATTTAGAAAAAGAACTTGCTGCTAATGTTATTGAAGTAGATGATCCCCAGTTCTGGAATAAAGTAAAATTACTCAAGCCAGATAATGATGAGTTTTGGTCTAAGATCACTATTAGATGTGGTAATGAGCCATTATTCTTGGATCCAAAGAATGACCCATATGACAGAATTAAGTTATATGCTATAGAAGCAGGAGGATTTAGCATTGTAGCTAAAAGCTATGAGGATGCTAAAAGTAGAAGTAAATCATCTAAGTTTTTCTTGGATAAGTTTGAAGAAACAGTATCTAGTAAAACAGAACTTAAGAAACTACGTAATAAAGCTTTATCCGAACTTCAGAAGCTTTACGAAAAGAATATTAGTAAGTTGATGTATGTAGCTAAGATTGTAGATATAGCTTCTGCCCAATATAAGAAATCAACTCCACATGATGTTATTTATGATATCATGGATAAGTATATCACGGGAGAAGGTTCTGAAAGAAGTGCACAAAGAGCAGCTCAAACTTTCTTAGATACTTGTAACTTAGACATGGAGACTTTGAAATTAAAAGCTATTGTAAAAGATGCTTTATATTATAAGTTATTTATGACTAGAACTGATGGTTTTATCTACTATAAAGAAAAACAAGCTATGCTAGGAAGAAACCAAGCCGAGATTGTTGAGTTCCTAAAGAATCCTTTGCAAGAAGAAATTCTAGTAGACATTACTAAAAAGATAGAGAAGTACTGGAATAATTAGTATATTATTAGTATGGCAGCAAAGAAAGGTTTATATGCAAATATTCATGCAAAAAGAGCTCGCATTAAAGCGGGCTCTGGTGAGACAATGAGAAAACCTGGAACTAAAGGGGCACCTACTAAACAAGACTTTATTAAATCAGCAAAAACTGCTAAAAAGAAATAATATGGCAAAGATTAATATATCTGCAGATGAAAAAAAGATGCAAGCTAGATGGGATCTAGATACATTGCGTCAAGCTGAAGAAATTAAAAAGAATCAGCAAAGATTAAAGGCTGCCCAAGGTTATGCTCAAGAGCAAATTAAAGCTTTAGGTGGTATTGTTAAATCACAAACTCCTACACGTAAACTTAAGAAATAATGGCAAAAATAAAAAAAGCACAATTTGGTAGAGAGGTAACAAAAACAGAAGGTAGAACAAGAAATTCTGATGGAAGTTACAATAAAGTAAAAACCAAAATGGTTTTTAATAAAGAAGGTGATATCATTAAGACTAAACAGAAAAGTACTAGTTACGAACCTACTGGACAAATGATAGGTAATTTATCTGTTTATGAACCTGGTAAAACAACTGTTACAAAACAAAAATATGCATCAGGATCACAATCTCCTACCTCTGAAAAAACAAGGACAGGAATTATTCCTGTTAAAAAACAAGGTGGTTCTGTAAAAAAGAAGAAGAAATAATGGCTAAGAAAAAAATTATTGAGTATAAAGGTACTAAAGCTGAAGAGCGTTACTCTTCTAAGTCTGCTGCTATGAAACATGAGAAGTCAGAAGGTAAGAAAGAAGAAACACGCGAGAAAATGCTAATGCGTAAAAAGAAGAAGTAATGGCTAAGTCTCCAGCATGGCAAAGAAAAGCAGGAAAGTCTCCATCTGGAGGGCTTAATGCTAAAGGTAGAGCTTCCTATAATAAAGAAACAGGAGGTAATCTTAAAGCACCACAGCCTGAAGGGGGACCTAGAAAGAATTCATTCTGTGCTAGGATGGAAGGGATGAAGAAGAAACTTACCTCAGCTAAGACAGCTAAAGATCCTAATAGTAGAATTAATAAATCACTCCGTAAATGGAAGTGCTAAACTAAATATATTATGGCAAAGAAATGTATGAAATGTGGGGGATCCATGAAGTATAAAAAAGGTGGAGAAACACATCCTGGATTTAAAGCAGTAGCATCTAAGATTGCTGCTAAACAAGGTGTATCTAAAGAAGCCGCTTCTGCTATCTTAGCATCATCTTCTCGTAAAGCATCTCCCGCTGCTAAAAAAGCAAACCCAAGATTAAAGAGAGTTAAAGGATAATGAATAATACTACCCTACAGTTAAAGATAAAGCAACGTCTAAATAAATTAGATAGCTCTGACTATGACAACTTTGAATGTTGGCAGATAGTAGAAGCTTTTAATAAAGGACAGTTGCAGTGGTGTAGACGCCAGATAGAAGGCAATAATGCTGCTAAGTCCGGTGGTGAAGCTACTACTGTAAGGATAGATGATTTGCAAGTTATTCTTAAAGAATTACCTTTAGATCTTTATGATCATCCTAAGTTTGTAGATGCTGTATTACCTGAAGATTATTTAGGTTATAAGCGTCTAGATACCTATGCTGTATCAGAATGTTGTCCAGATAGTATGCATATTAATGTTACTTACTTAGCTGAAGAAGAGAACATATCTATTCTATTAGATGACTATCTTAAAAAGCCAAGTTTTGAATGGGGTGAAACATTCTGTACACTTATAGCAAACCGTATCAGGATATACACTAATGGGGAATTTGGATTAACAGATACCAAGTTAATGTATTACCGCATGCCTAGAAGAATACAAGTAACCGGATGCTTGGATCCTTACACTTTACAAGTAGCAACAGAAGATGTTACTTGTGAGTTTAAAGAAGATATTGCTGAGATTCTAGTAGACGAGGCGGTTAAAATATTATCCGGTGATATTGAATCTATTACTCAGTATCAGTTAGCACAATCATCAGAACAATTAAATACCTAATGGAACCTACCAGAATGTTAAAAAGAAACCCACAAACAGCTCCTGCTGAAATGAAAGTGGGTAACAAAGCACCAAAAATGATGGATGCTTTAATGTGTGACTTATTAGAAGCTGTTACAACTGTACATAAATCTCATCTTAAAATTACCGGAGAAGGATCATACGCTGCTCATAAAGCTATGGGAGAATTCTATGAGGAAATTGGCGGACTAGCTGATGGTCTTATTGAAGGTTATCAAGGTTTGACTGAAACTCTTTTAGAATTGGGTCCTTGTGAAGCATTCAGTTGTTCATCAGCTAAAGATTGTGTAAAGTATTTAAATGCTTTATATACTAAAGTAGATGCTGTTCAAGCAGTATGTACTTATTCTGAGATTAATAATGACTTGGATAATGTTAAGTCTTTGATTAACAGTACTAAGTACAAACTTATTTTCTTAAAATAAATTTGGATCGTATATAGTTTTATTACTATATTGATTATATATATTTATAAAAACAAAAAATTATGAGTTACTTTAATCATGCTTTTAAGAAAACCTTTGTAGGAACAAATGGTTTTACAATTGGAGATGGTATTACTACTACCGATCTAGGAGTTAATCAATTTAGTTTTTTTAATCCTAACACTTGGGTAGCTCCAGATTTATCCGCTATTACTACGCCAACTCCTTTGGTGTTAGTAGCAGGTTCTTTTCATTCTAATGATAAGATTGGACCTTTTGCTGGTGGATATAAAGAGTCTATCAAGTCTAAGATGATCAATCCTAAGTATGTTAGCAATGTCTATCGTGTAGATTACAATAGTGTATCACAATGTCAAATTACTGTAGGTAATGCTGACTTGGCTACAGCTGATGGTCTAGACTGTAAAAAAGAATTCTTGTGTGGTAATAACTACAACTTGCGTATTGATGTTAAAGGTTCACCAGTATTGCGTACCTTGACTCACAATGGTTATTTGACAGTTACGGCTTACACTGGATGTTGTGCAGATCCTGCTACAATTGAAGCAGTAGATCCAGCTATGGTTTATAACCAATGGGGAGCTTATATCAATCAGCATCCTATTATGTCTAAGTTTATTCAAGCTAGAGTAACTGTTAGTACTGATAGTGGTACTACTTGGACTTATCCTGTACCTGACGCAGATTATGGTAATGCTAATCCTGCTAATGCTACTACTGATGCTTACCGTGTAGGTTTGGTTCTTACAGCTGCTTATTTTGATACAGAGTTTGGAGATTGTACTTTCTATCCAACAGATTCTCTTATTTCTCGTCTAGAGCCTTTGAAGATTTATGCTTCAGAAGTAGACTTGAATGGTGATCCTTGTTTATTCTCAGGAGTATGTGTAAATACAGCTTGTCCAGGATATCAAGCTAATGGTTTGGGAGAAACATTTATTCGTGATATAATCATGACTGAAGCTTATATGCAACAACCTTTCTACACTGGTAAAGACTTGCGTATTCGTGAAATCACTGACGGTAATAATGTACTTGATAACACTGGTATTAACCGTCAACTGCTTTATACTTCTTATAATATTCAGCATAGTGTTCCTCGCTTCAATAATCCATCGGGTACTTTTGACAATGATCAATACTTGTTGCAAATTATTGTTCCTGGAGATAAATTTACACCATCAAATATAGCTTTTGAAGGATTTATTCAAGACTGGTTGGATGCAGCTAACAATGGTGATGTTTGTAAAAATGCAGCTGGAACAGGATTCAAAGTTTACGGTTTTGATTCTAGTACAACTTGTGTAGACTTGTTAGACTAATATTTTTAAACTTATCTGAAAAGGGGAAGGGATAACAAAATTCCCTTCCCTTTTTTATTTTTACATAATATCTTTGTAACTTAGTAATATGGCAAAACATCAATTAGCTTTAGATATTCCAGATACTCTTAATACATGTGTACTAAGAGTCGTGGATATGAGTACTTATGATCCTAATATCACACCAGAGTGCTTGACATTAAACATCACTGTACCTGGATTTACAGAGTCATCTGTGGTAGTACCTACCTCTATTGATTTTGCTAAAAATATTACAGCTTGTGATTTAGGTATTCAAGCAACAAACTGTGAAACAACCCGTAACAATATTCCGGATGGTGTATATGTAATTAAATACAGTATAGCACCTAATGATGTTGTTTACGTAGAATATAATCACTTGAGAATATCTCAAGCTTTAAATAAGATTAATAACTTACTTTGTTGCTTAGATCTACCAGTTTCTGAGCCTCAAGGTTTGATTAGAGATAGATTAAGAGAAGTTCAGCTTTTGTCAGTAATGCTTAAAGCAGCTAAAGCAAAAGTTGAATATTGTCATAACCCAGCTCAAGGTATGGATATTTATAACTACGTTATGAAGCGCCTTACTAAGTTAAGTTGTGGTTGTGGATGTGAATCATGCTAAACCAATAAAAACCAACAGATATGGCAAAATGTAGTAATTGTGGAGCAGCTTTAAGTTGCGGATGTCAAAAGCGTACAAGTCCCGGTGGAAAACAAGGATGTGCTAAATGCATCAATGCTATTATGAAAGCAGAAGAAATTAATAAAGCAAAGAAAAATAATTCTCAATGAGTATTGTAAAAAGTTATTATGTAGCAAGAGCTGGTAATAAAGCTGGAGTTAGTTATGACTCTCAAAACTTTGAAGATATTGCTTCATATAATGGAGTATTTTCTGGAACAGTCCCTAGTGTAGGTGTTGATCCTACTAATGGAAATAGAGTCATATTTACAGGAGCTAGTTCAGGTGTTGATATAATTAGAATATCTACAGACTCTGGAGTTACATTAAATACTCCTGGAGGAAACTGGAGTAGTAATTACATCAACCTAAATTCTAACAATGGAGCTTCTATTTCATGGTTAGATTTAGATAATATCATAATTTCCGGAAACATTGGTATTTTCAAATCTACTGATGCAGGTCTTACGTTTAATTATGTTGTAGGTACTCAGGATTTTCCTACTCTATATGGAGACAATGTTACTGTAGCTAGAAGTTATTTTGCTACAGAATCATTAGGACTATTAGCACTATCTAAAGCGGATGGTTTAGTACCTACTAAATTATATAAGACTACAGACGGTGGTATTAACTGGACATTGATGCTTAGTTATACACCTGCCGATATCTATACACCTATCACAGACATGTGGATGAGTGAAGATGGTCTTAAGATTATAGGGGTTACTAAGTTAGGAGTATTTAGATCTACAAATGGAGGATCTGTATTTACTTATCCTCTTACATATTCTGTAGTTAATAATGCTGGATATGGTTCTAAATTATCAAGAGTATCTGATCTAGTATTATATGCATCAGGTGGTGCAGGTTCTGTTTATAAAACTATAAATGGTGGTGTTAGCTGGACCCAACAATACATAGGAGCTTTATCAGATACTGTATATGGTTTAAATTTTTATAATAGCACTTCTGGATTTGTAGCAATAGAACAAAACTTATTTCATACAACAGATAGTGCTAACACATTACAATTAGTAACCAACAGTGTTGGTACTACTATAGTAGAATTAGTATCTATAGAATATAATTGTGGTGATTGTCCTCCGGGATATACTAAGTCAGCTATTGATACTTGCTCAGGTGTAGATGTAAAACCTGATTCATGTGGACCAGGTTTTGCATACATTGAAGAAATTAATGCTTGTGTAGGACAAGGTGATTGTCCTCCTATAGATCTTGTATTTTCTATTGACCTAAGTAGCTCGGTAAACTGTGATGCAGAATTACCTGCTGTAAAAGATCTAATAGAGGGTATTCTTACTTATCAAGATCTTGTCGCGGATCCTCCTATTGATATTCCTGGATTATTAAATGATGATAAACTTCGTGTAGGTATTGTTACTTGGGGACAAAACTCACCTGCTAGATGGACGGGCAGTGGAGTTACGCCTAATGGTTGTGCTTCGACGAATACTAATACTAATTTAGATATCACAAATGATTATGCTGTAATTTCTACAAATCTTAACTCAATTGATGGTTTAACAAGTGCAGGTACTAATACACCTTTAGGATTATGGGAAGCTAGAAATGTTATATTGAATAGTCCTAATTCAAGACCAGAAGCTGTAAAGAAAATCATCATGATTACAGATGGTATTCCGAGTGCTGTAGATAATGTGCCAGCTCCTTATAATAATGCTATTAGTTGGACTACTAATACTTTAGGAGATGCTTCAATGGCTACATATAACATAGCAAATCAAGGTGTTAATGCTATACCAAATCAAACTACAGGAGCAGGTTTTCCTATAGGTAGATGTGCTGGTGCATCAAGTTTTACAGATTGTGCAAGATGTTCTGTTTTTGCAAGAACTATGGAGATTGCAAACTTTATTAAAACTGTAGATAATATTAAATTAAGTTTTGCAATTTTAGCTGAAGTTACTGGAAAAGATTGGAGAACAGATCCTACATTAGTAGCATATGATTTTCCGGGACCATCATGGGAAGCTGTAGTAACATATAAAGCTTTAATTGAAGGACGTATCAAAAATTTGTCTGATATGTTTCCTCCTTCAATAGATCCCGCATCTCCATATTATGTAGCAGCAGGTTATCAAGCAACAAATCCAAAGTTAAATGGTAATATAAATAGATTAGGTTTAACTAATCAAAATCCTGCTACACCAGGTGCTGTTGTAGGAATTCCTTTAGGAAGACTTATTACCGGTCCTCAAGATTCTACATTAGGTTATACTCAATTTAGTAATGACTCAAGTGGCACATGGCCTGATATTAATACAATTTGTGCTACTCCTAATGCATATGGTACAGGAGCTACTTACATAGGTGCAGGTACTACTGATTGGAATCCGTCTACATTTATATGGGATTGTCCTGATGCTAATCCGCAATATGTACCAGCGTGTTCTTTAAAACCAGATGGTACACCAGATGTATATGTATCAACTTTTGCAGAAGCTGTTAATGAAATTGCACCGGCACTAGCTATAGGATTATGTGATGCCACATTTCCAGTAGTATGTGATGAAGGATGTACTATAGTAAAAACTGTAGAGAATGTAAGATGTGAATGTCCTAAAAGTTTAAGTATTCCTCCTTGTGTATATAATATATATTCTTGCGATGATCTAAGCATTCCTATTTACTGTACAACTAATGATCTTTCTTTAGATGTAGGAAACGTAGTTAATATAAGTATTGATGGATCACCTATTCAAGGATGTTTTAGAATAGGGTTCTCTGATAAAGACTACTGTGATCAATATACAAATATTGGTGTAGTAGATACTTTTATATCATGTGATGCTTGTCAACCTAAAGCATATAAACTTACTACATGCGCAGAGAACTCAAATATCTCAATATATACAGAACAAGAAGATATGTTGGACTATGTGGGTAAAGTAGTTGTACTTACAGATTATCCTAAACTATGCTGGTCTGTAACAGAAGAATTATTAATAGGCGGAGAAACAATTCAGACAGTGGTTGTATCACAAGATTATCCGGATTGTCCTTGCTGTTTTGAATATCAACATTAAAAATAAAAAATTATGGCTGGAGAACTTCAATGTTATAGATATTGTTTAGTAGGTAGTGACTGTAGTAACTTTGGAGGTCTTACAGTTAGTATTCCTATAACAGTATATGAAAGTACACAAGATGATGGTTACCCATCTGAATACAATACTTTATTTCCTAATATATATAATGACATTAATCCTCCGGATCCATCTGTTGTAGCTTACTATCTAGTTGATATAACAGATTCCAACTTTGCTGTAGAGAACTTTATGGTAAGAGCTATAGCAGGCGGTCTTTGTTCAGAAGCTACTTTCTTTGATGGATGTGATGATCTTCAAGTAGGTGATATTGTTCTAGATCCTAATAGCATAATTAACATAACTCCGTTTCCTAATGGTGCTGCTTGTCCAACATTAGATTGCCGGACCTTGACCAATTGTGTAAAACCTACAGAAACTATTACTTTAAGTGGTAATATATCTTTTTATGAAGGTATGGTTGTAGCATTGCAAGAATACCCCGGTAAATTTTGGTATGTAGGTGAACCAGATTTATGTATAAACTCTATAGATGTATATACAATAGTTCAATCTTATGCTAATTGTGAAGATGCTTTACCTCCTGTAGTAGAATCATATACTAGAGTTGAACCTAAAGCAGATAGAAATTTTTCAGCTATTACTGTATCAGAACAAGATATAAGAGATAATGTAAGATTTGGAAATGCTTATTATGACTTGTTTAGATCTTTAAAATATGGTATCAACAACTTCTGTGATAATCTAACTATTGAAAAAACCTGGATGAGAAAAGAGTTATCTGATATGAATCAATTATTAGATCCTACAGCATGTACTATTACAACTCCGGTCATACCTGAAGTTTGTCCAGAACCAGAGGGAAATCCTATCCCTCCTGAAATACCATTGACATAGTTTTGAAAGTAAGTAAAAATGAATTAAATTATATATAAGATGGCAATACCAATTACCCCTCAAGATACTCAGAAAAACTGTGCACCTGTTTCAAGTAACTGTGTGATCTGGCAAGGTCCAGATATTCCTATGATTAACTTATGCAGAGGAGATAGTATTTCTGATGTTACTGCTAAACTAGCAAGTGAACTTACTACACTAGTAGAGCAATTAGATATCACAGGATTTGACGTATCTTGTTTTCCTCCTATTTGCCCTAAACCAGAGAATATCCATGACCTTATTCAGTTTATCTTAGATACATTGTGTGCTTGTTGTGTCAATGGTCAAGGTGGCACTGGAACAGGCAGCGGAAGTTTTACATGTGATGATGTAAAAGCATGCGAGATGCCGATAGCATCATGCTTCCAATATGTAGATTCTTTTGGGAACAATGTTACTACTATGACTTTAGCTGACTATGCTCAAGCTATTGCAAACAAAGTATGTAGCTTTACATCTCAGATCTCTACAATCAATAATACTCTTACAGATCATGAGACTAGATTAGATACTCTAGAAGCTTGTGTTCTTCCTTGTAATACAGAACCTGTACAACCTACAGTTCCTTCAAGTGTGTGTGTGTTTCCTACTCAAACAGATATTCCTATTGT
>Ga0181344_1001084_pt1 | contig 10199 bp, 7 predicted proteins | sample Su13VDMLBDD_FD_130098 | JGI IMG/M metagenome (GOLD analysis project Ga0181344, IMG submission 130098) | Freshwater viral communities from Lake Michigan, USA - Su13.VD.MLB.D.D | ecosystem: Environmental > Aquatic > Freshwater > Lake | place: USA: Michigan | collected 2013-07-15
AATCAACCTGAACATCTAGAATCTCATATAGCTCTGAAGGCTTGTCATATCCTTCTCTAAAGTTAACATATGTCAACTGGTTAGTAGGGAGGTATTCTTGACAATTAGCTACAATAGGAAGGCGGTCGTAGTTTTTAAATACATCCGTCGCCGGTGCAGTTGATACATTCCCGTAAAAAGAAACCGTATGAATGGTGTTGTCCGCAATAGAATCTAACTCCTTGTCAAGCTGAAGAAAAACGGTAAAAGGAGGTTCAGCGCCAAACGCATCCTTGCTGAACTGCTGAACCGCAAGATTGAATTTCCTGATAACCTTTGGACCGCTATTAAATTGAATTCTTATGCCATTATCATTGGTTGGCAATGCCCAGTTAGTGCCTGCAACCAATTCAGACTGTTCAGGTAGGTCCAGATTAGAATACATCGACCACACCCCTATCTCCCCGTTCTCGTAAATTGGCTGGATGATAAACTTAAAAAGTTTGTTTCGCAGCTTATTATCCTGTCTGTTGGGGTCGGTAAAATAATCTACGGTCGGTGGATCAAGAGGCCATTTGATGGCATCAATTGTCTGCAAGTCTATATTGGTATAATAACCATCAAGAGCCTTTTGCAGGTTTATTTGATATGGGGGGTTAAATAATCGAACACCATCGATATCATACATCTCTGGATTCCAAAGGCCATCTGTCCACTTGAGAACATCATCAATCACGTTTGCGTGATATATTGGATAGTCTCTATTAAAGTTCAAACTGGGGCTTGTCAATACAAGCTCGTGGGCTGGGTTTTGTTTGGTGTAGTAGGCCCATATTTCATGATCACCGCTAGGCTTATAGACAAAGTAAACAATAGCTGACTTCTTGAGCCATATAGCAGTTCCTATAATTCTATCAGTAACAGAGATGTCCGGGTTTTCAATCTCAATCGTACCCAAAGACGTGACGACGGAGAATCCGTGTTCAGACGTGTTACCTAACCTGCAATAATGAAAATCGCGGTAATCTCCTTTGGGAATTGACCGCGTATCATCGTCTAAGTTGATGCCACCTGTGAAAATTATTTCGTCCTGAAACTGCATTATCCTAAGTTAAGTTCTGAACTTTGAGCAAGTGCGTCAATCATTTCGGTAAGTCTTGGAGCCTTGACAAGCAAGTTGGCGCTCCACTGCGCGGCCTCGTACTGGATTTGTAATTCTTTGTACTTGGATTTATCTTCACTAGTACCCTTGTGAAAGCAATACTCACTCATCAGGTACAAGCGGAATGGCTCGGCGTAAGCCGTATCAATCAATGTGTTCTCGTCAACAGAAGCCCCGTTGGAGAAATACTCTATAATCAGCTGGCCATCAGGTATGTTGTGGTCAAAAATAATATTGTTACCGTCGATTCGATAGTAGTTTTCATTCTTGCCCCCTCCTACCGTGTAATTGGGGTAATTGTAGAAATATCCAAAATATCCGGTGGGGAAAAACCCATTGATAACCGTTTCATCTTGTTGGTCAGTCTCACATCGAAAAAACTCTTCTGGATAAGTCAGAGAAGTATCAGCTGTCAACGTCCAAATACGACGACCAGACTTCAGTCCTACTTTAGATATTCTCATGCAATCTCCTGGCATGGTAAATACCCGCGCCCCCGTATCAATCTTAGCGTAGATAGTTCTAAGCGAAACGTTGCCATCTAACGGAGACTTCTCGCTCAAATAATCAATAGCCACCTGAGTCATCCAAGTCAATTCACGACCCGCAGGATTCTTCCCTAAACGATATAAGGCCGATGTGGCGATGTATTTTATATTCTTAATGGTCATCCGTTATTGTATACTCTTGATGTATCTCTGGCAAGTCCTTGAATATCAATGCCCTCGTTATTAACGTCGTCTTGGAATTGCTGCGTGCTTAAAATCTGCAAACACATCTGGAACAACATCATCTCACCCTTACCGGTCTCGTCACTAGGAATGATAAGAACATCATCATCCTCCATTTGGTACACATTGGGAACCATGGTCACGGTGACGTCGCCCGATGGAATCTTGTTGAATCGGAGTTTATCTTTAAAAAGGACCGCTGCCGACTTGTTGCCTCCTCGCAATACATTAAGTGCGCCTGACTCTGCCTTGGTCTGAACCGAATACGTATTGAACCCCGAAGACTCGTCCTCTACACTAAAAATAGCCATAGTCCCCGCAATTGGCTGTGGACTCAGGGTTACATAGTAACCATTGGCGTCTGTGACTGGAGTGAACGTGTATGGCACAGCCATATCACTTGCCTCATATGGATCGCGAGAAACGATATCGGCAAGGGCTAGATTCAATACACGTGAGATAATCGATCGCGGATACAGGCGGCGCAGATCTTCGGGAGTGTCGCCTCCGGACAACCTGTGCTGAATAAGTTCTATGGCCTGGCGCTTGGTTATCATATCTTACTTGGCATTTGAGTCTGTATATCCCACTGATCCTGGTTACCAACACCAATATAGGTCTTGAGCATTTCGATCAAATGATCCACGCAGCTTTCCGGGTACTCTAACTCTACGCTTAAACTCTCACTGCCTTGATCCTCTACAGTGCTATTTACGTGAACCGATCCCGGAGGTAAATATACGGGAATTCCGTTAATAATATCGTAGTCAAAATAAGGAACTTCAGGCTGTCTGATGTAAGTAAAGGTGATTCTTGGTAAGAATGGATAAATGAAATACTTATCATTCCTTGTAACCAGCACAGGATCGTTCTCATCAGGGTTATCAACTGGACTTGTGATTGAGCTACGCATCTTGGCGTCGAACTCGTGTTGACTCACAAACTCAACTGTTCTGTAATTACTTTCGGAAACACAGTTTACATTCAACAATTCAAGATAGCTGGAATTAGCCTGATACCACATATCAGCCGGAATCGATGCATAACCACCCATTTTCGGCTTGCCAGCCTGTACAGGGGTAAACTGTAGGCCGGGATACTGAGGACTGCCCAGAGTCTTAATAAAAGTCTGAAGATCGCTTGTTACCTCCCTATTCTTTTCAAACACGTCAACCAGTTGGTTTAGATAACGCTGGTTAACGGTTTTAATAGCCTTATTGAAAACATCAGGAGTAACATAGCCTCCGCGCAAGTCCTTACCGGCCCTGAACAAAAGCTCCTCGTATATTTGACCTAAGTTGGTTACCATTATCTGTAAACCTCAATAGTTAAGTAGCAGTTAGTAGTCGTAGTTGTCTTTGATCCAGCAGCGTTAACAAACATTACCTGTACAGTTGACGCGCCTGATCTCTGTGCCTTAACCGTAATACCGTCCTCTTTTACTTGTGGACTTACCATAACGGTGGAAAAAGTCGTAATCACAGATGCGGGGAATGCTAATGTATATGTCTGATCAAGTTGCTGAGTCAGTGTTGGCGCTGTCAGAGCTGGGTCATACATATTTTGACTCAAGAGGGTAACCCCTCCACTATCACTAATTCGAACAGCTATTTTGCCAGTTATGATTTTATCTAACGTATTCTCTACATTCCCGATACCGGAATAATACAAAAGATCATTATCGTAATTAGACTGACTAACCCTTAAAACTTCCAAAGCACCTTGAACAGTGGTAATGGTAGTCCCATTTATGGTTGCGTTGTAGACAACGTTACCAGCGCCTGGATTGCCAACAACAGGGTTTTGGGGGTCCGTATTATTTACAAAAACACCAGTAACGCTAAAAACAGCATCATTTTGAAGGTCTGTGATATCTGCATTGAACTGAGTAAGTGATGGGTCGACATTAGTAACAAGATAGTTATTAATGCCATCAATGTTAGCCTGTACGTTAGTACCATTAACAATTCCACCGACTTGAGGATTTGAAGTTACACCCGAAGCCGTAACAATGATTGATCCCGGATCGTAATATGGATCCCACTGAGCATTGCCAGGAGTATTGTCGCTACAGCGATAAAGGATTGCAGTTGTTGTGTCCTGCCAGATAGCTCCTTCTAATACACCAGCAGTAGAGTCGTCATTTTCATCTGGCTCACCATCTTTTAAACGGTACTGAATGGCGTTAATAAGACTCTCTATGGTGGCGTTAGTATTAACGTTAACCCACTCGTATACTTCGTCATCGCAGCAACCGCAATCACATCCGCTAGAATCAAGTTGTTCTTGAATGCTGTTCAATGCCCGGTTATATGCATCAAAATCCCCGCAAGCTCTATAAGTTTGAGCTTCAGCGTAGTACATCAAAACGTTGTCAACAAAAACTTGATACTTTGAAATACGGTTTCGCTGCAACTCAGCCATGTGGGCGCTACGCAAATTCTCTATGCAAGCATTTAGTCCGCAAAGAGACCCCGTGCAGCTTACTCGGTGTTCTCCAGTTGTACTAGCGGTGTACTGCAATATCAATCCGTCATCTTGGATTGAATGAATAACCTGAGACAAAGAAACTGTATACGTACCTGTAGCAAGCGTGTTTTGCGTGTACGGAAGTGAATTAACAACAATTCTAGGATTGAAGTTTGGATTAGCCGATGTCCAAGAAGGGTAATTAATTACCGCACTTGTAGACACCAGCACCTGACCGTTCAATTGAGTTGCACTTGATACAGAGAATGTTCCGGTCGGAGCAACCTCGCAGTCGTATACAAAGGTAACCGCAGCTGCTGATTTAGTGCATCCGGAATACGTGTAAGAAATGCTTGACTGAGCGTTAATTAGATTTATACCCCAAAATGGATACGTTGGATCATCAATTACGGTATCCGTTTCCAGAATAAAGTCTGGGTCAACAAACTCGCCAGACGCATACGGAACAAACTGTTGATCCAATGTGATTGGGTTATACAACTTAATGTTGTCACCAACTTCCAGAAAATCCAAAATCCACTCAAACCCAGATCCAATGTCCATTGTTCCTGGAAGAGTAATCGTAACTGGGAAATTGGTAGTTAAAGTGTTAACTCTCAAAGAGTAGTCAACTTGATAAACACCATTGGCTACTTCCCCATTTACATCTAATTCAAGCGGGAAATCAAAATAAGTGTCCCCGTCTTGAAGATCAATCAGGGGATCACTTACAGTCATTTTTGAGACAATCTGTTGTCCCTGGAAATATATAGTACCTAACCCCTTCGCTTCAAACGTAGCAACGCCAAGGTTTAAGGCCAAGTAGTTTGTGGTGTCGGTTACACGACCTGTCTTATTCGTTAGGTCTAGCGTAAGGGTTACAGTACTTATCATTTTATCACAATTTACTTAATTTACCTAATAATTCTTCATTCACTTTGAGGTGGTCAATCAACGCAAATGCATCCTTTTCTCCTGTTGATTCGAAGAATGGATTCTTGAGCCACTTTGTTCCATCACCTCTACGGTCGCGAAGATACCAAATTCCGTCTTCATTTTTAATAAAACCTTCAGAAGAAAGTCGATTAACTAACTCGTGAATAGTCTCTTCACTATTTACCACTTGTTTCTTCTGAGATGAGTTCAAAATTTCAAACGCATTCTTGCGGAATGTTTCGCTTCCGTTCTTAACCGAGTCGTGAAGCATTACACGGTTTTCCTCTTCGCTTTCCTTTTTAGTCAAAGACAAACCGTCAATTGCTTTTAGGATGACCGCATATGGAACGTCGAAGTAAATCATATTCTCCAACTCACGAGCGCTGCGTGCAGCCTCGATCTTATTCTTGGCTTCAGCCTCAGGTTTGTCAAATTTGAACAGCTCGCGAGTCTTTCTGTATGCTTTATTGCCTTTTACTATTGGACACAGATATTGCAAGTAAAACAAAAACTCTTTTTCGTGAGGCTGAACGCTCATTCCATGACGAATGGTTACCTTTCTAACATTTCCGCCAGCCGTGTTGATGGCTGTGTCGGAATATTGGATATGCATTTGATAACCGTCCTCTTTATCAAACATGATCGCCATAGGCTTAATCGCATAATCCCCTGGCGGTTCAATAAAAAGTTTTGGTTCTTGATTGTAGTCATGAGAAGGGACTTTCATCGAAGCATTCATAAACTCCGGAGATGCAGAAAGTGTTAAAGGCTTACCTTTAAAAAAATCTGCAAAATCTTGTCGCATTTCTTCTTCAGCCCATTCGGGAATTCCAATCAGTTGGTTTGTACTCAGATCGTATAACATATTTCTATTTGTTTTATGGAAACAAGGGGGCTTTTGGCCCCCCTATTTCTAGATTTTACTTTGATTATGCACCAGTCCAGAACATACCGTATTTGTTGGCGTTAATAAACTTAAAGCCAATTTCAGATACGATGTGAACTCCCAAGTTCCATTGGTCGGTTTTGTTAGCCGCTGCACGACCACCAGTTTGCCACATATTCATGAAGGCTCCTGGCTTGTGACACATACGGATATACTTACCCATATTACCCAATCCATCGTCGATTCCGCGTGATGTCATTGGAAGGAAGATGGCATAGTTAGACCAACTTGAATCAGTTGTATTGAATATCTGAGGATTATCAAACACACCCATACGAACGAGTCCAAAGTTTTTGCCATTGAATACTACGTTATTAAATGAGTAGGTACGATCCATCAAATCAGCATACGCACCTTCACCCCAGAAAGTCTTGTTCATCTCAACTTTGTTGATTTGTACGTTCTGGTTAGCAAAGTAATTAACGGTAGTGCTTCCGCCACCCAGCGCCTTCTCAATAGCCTGAGAAGTAGCAGCAGTAGTCCAAACCATGTAATTCTTCACAGATGCATCTTGCTTAGTCAAAGCAGCTTCAAGATCATAGAAGTCTAAAACTGTAATGTCAGAAGCAGCTGTTCCGTAGTCAACAACCTGTCCTTGAGTGCCAGCCGCAATGATTGATGGGATCAAACCGTTGGTGGTTTGGAAAGACTGTGCAGCACCAATGTTGGTGGTGTTTGTAGTTTCCTGACCGGCCAAGAAGGTGTTTACAATAGCAACTTGGTGTTCACGCTGCAAATAGATGATGTCGCGTGAGTTAGAGTATGGAGTTTGAACCCCGTTCTCCAACTGTGAGTACCAAAGTTGGTTGTAAAGTGCCTCAGAACTTGAGTTAGCATCGTGACGGAATGTTTGAAGCTTTGCAGTCTTCAAGGTATCAAACACGTACTTAGACGCCTGTGAAGTTGAGTTTTCTGGAACAGAAACACCCACGTAGAAGAACTTATCGTTTGCTACGATAGAAATACCAACACCAGCAGTCGTCAATGGCGTGAGGCCAATTGTCTGCGGAGTAGCCTCAGCTTTTGCGGTAATCTGGAACAATTGACCAGACTTAGCGTGACGCCAAATCTCGTTCTTTGCTGGCCAGGTGTAAGTTGAGCTTCCAAGAGTCTGGATTTCACCTGTAGGAAGAGTGATGTTGAACTGAGCCGCAGTAGAGGTTACCGCGCCATTGCTGGTCATCGGCACTTCCATACGATTCATTTCAAACCACTTTACAGAAGGTTGCTTGGCAATTTCACGGTTACCAATACCATTCATGATTTGGTTCATAGCGTCCCAGTATTCGTCACCGAATGGGAGGTATGCTACCGCATCGAAATCATCTTTTAAAGCGTCCCAGTTGTTTTGGATGCCACCATAGGTCATCCCCGCCTGGACGGCAATATTTTTAATATCTGCCATTTTCTTGAGTTTTTAAACTGTTATTAACTTTTTAACTGTTGTGACGGCAAAGGAATCCCTCGTTCCATCAAATCTCTTTGAGCTGGACTAAGGTTCTTTGAATCCATCGCATTTTTGTCTACACGATTAACCGTTTTAGGCTGACCGTTGTAAACTTCGCGCACTACCTTTTTTTCGGTTTGAGCAGAAAGTGATTTAGCAATTTGAACTCCGATGTCCCCAGACTGAACCTTATGAATGAGAACTTGGTTCGATATCCAATCACGTACCGCTTGTTTACCTTCCTTTGTGGTAGCATCAAAGGCTTGACCTAAATAACCTGCATACTGCGACTTCAAAATGGATTCAACTTCATCGTTTGAAACTTTTAACGAAACCTCCGTATCACCAAATTTGTAGGGGACTTCCTTTAGCTGTTTAGCGTAGGACTCTGCCTCGCTAAATGCTACTGTTTGTCTTTCCGCAATATGTTTTTGAGTTTGGCTCTTTAGCTCTTTTGCAAAGGTAAAAGGATTTTTAACATCCTCAACCTCTTTTTTAGTTTTATTTATCAGTTCAATCGCATCGATTGCATCTGACTTCATTAAGGCTGTAGCGTAATAATCGCCTTCTCCCAAGTTGTATTTTTCACGAATCGCTTCTTCAATAGTCTGTTTACCCAGCTGCTTGAACTTAGCCGGGTTTTTTACAGCCTCAGCAAGAATAAGCGCCTTTAAAGGGTCCTGCATTAACGCCTGTTCGTCAGACGATGCAATCTGATTGGCAACATTTGAGTCTATACCCTTTTTGCCGAAAGCAACAAGAGTTCTAGCCTCTTCAATACCGCCAAACGGATCATCCGCATCTTGCAATATCGCAAATCCTTCGTCAAGATCCCTTTTGCGATCTTCAAGCTCTGATGCTAAACTCTTGTATGAGCGAAGCTGCTCAAATTCGCTTTTGAATGAATCTTCATTGTCGTAACCATAGGCAGCAAACCAAGGAACGTCTTGATGCGCTTCTTGTTCAACTACTGTTTCGTTAACTTGATCGTTTGCTTGAGCAGTTACTTGTTCCTTCTGATTTTCTAATTCGTTCGTTTCCATATGTTTATACTATTCCTGTTATTTCATTTCCCATTTCGGCCTCTAAAGTAGCCTCTAAAGTTATCTGGTCAAGCACCTGCTTGCCTTTCAAGAGCTGAACTTCGTAGTTTGAATCAGCCTTTATGCGCTGTATTTCCTGCTCCTTGATCATATCCATGTTGGCCATCTCTCTGTGTTTAGCGATGTCCATCTGAGCTTTCTGCATCATGGTCTGGCGTTTAGCCTCCTCAGTCATAAGGGCTGACTGTTGCTGACCTTGGATTGTCTGTTGCATCATCATCTGAGCGTTTTGTTGCTCACGCTTACGTGCAATAGTCTCCTCAGTAGCCATAAACCATAGGGCCTCATCAACATCGCCGTTACGCAACAATTGAGCAACACGCTCAACGCTCGATGGACTCAAAAGAACAGAGCCGTCTTTTGTTGGTATCTGTGACATCTGTACAGCACGCTGAAGAATCATGCCCTTCTCCTTTTCGTTAGGAAGAACCTTGCATGAAATAGCTAATTGATCCAAAGACAAGCCTTCTATTTCTTCAAGAGCGTTTATCATATGTTGACCAATGATGCTCTTGTAAAACTCTTTAATCTTAGCGTCAAATTCTATATCTATGCGAGCCTGGTGGATAATTCTCTCACCAATCTTTTGCTTAAACTGACGCTCTGACTCACGAAGAGGCCAGTTGGCGTGATTTCCAGCCAGATAATCCTGCTCTATTACTCCCACCAATCGCTCTGCTGACTGATCCGGACTCGCGGCCATTGCGTCTGGAATGCCCATCAAATCCTTGATCATCATTTGAAGATTCGCAATTTGAGCCAGCCATTCCTGCCCTTGTGGGCCGAGACCGTTATCCATTTCAGCTAGGGGCTGAGATACGTATTTACCGGTTGCTGCATTGAATTTAGTAGCAACAATTTGAATACCGTTCTGACGGTGAACGTGCATGAGGTCGAACAAGTCGTACTCTACACCTCCAATTTTGATGTTAGCAGCTTCACCCACATCAATTCTATATCCCTTTGGAGCAGCAGCCCATACAGCTGCGCGTAATTTCAATACAGCGAACATCAAATCGTCCAGCAAGCCTTTAACACTGCGAGTGGGAGATTGACCGTTGATACGATGAATCACATAAGAACTCATCGGAGACAAGCCCTTCTGCATTTGATTGGGCTTCTTGTTCCATTCGTAAATGCGATCCTGGCCAGTCCCGGAAATGATGTAAGACCCTTCATACCAATAGTTACAACTTACTTCATCATAATCATCACTAGGGTTTTTCTTCTTCTCTTCTACCGGCTTATTGTTTCTCAGGTATGTTGGATATCCCTGCTTGTTGGTTCTCCCTACATATTGTTTATAATCCGTAGAGAGATATTCAAACTTCAACACGTAAACCTTAAAGTCCATCCACACCCAGCGATTGGTTGTGGAGTCCTTGCGCTCAAAAGCCCATTGAGGAATCGTTGATATGTTAGTTTG
>Ga0181344_1001085_pt1 | contig 10195 bp, 10 predicted proteins | sample Su13VDMLBDD_FD_130098 | JGI IMG/M metagenome (GOLD analysis project Ga0181344, IMG submission 130098) | Freshwater viral communities from Lake Michigan, USA - Su13.VD.MLB.D.D | ecosystem: Environmental > Aquatic > Freshwater > Lake | place: USA: Michigan | collected 2013-07-15
CTTTTTCCAATATTTTTTATAATATTTCCTTTTTTTTTATTTTTTAGTGTGTTAATTTTTAAATTTTTATTATCTTACGGATAATTAAAAAAGAATTTAAACATTTAAATTATTAAATTAATTGTTTTTTTTTAAGAATTTCATTAACCGAATTGTGAAATTTCGATTTTAAATGATTATAACGATTAAAGACAACATATTCTTTTTCGCATATATCACAAATTTGACGTTCGTTTTTATGATTTTCAAAATATAATCTCATCATGGCACGTTTACGTTCTTTATTATAACCCTTTTTAATCTCATCATTAACTTCAATTGTAGAATTCATTTTTTTATTCTTTATATATATATAAGAAAAAAATTTAAGTTGTTTTTAATAATCCGTAAATTTATTTTCTTTTAATAAAATAAATAAAAAAAATGTCAAAAAATAAATTTCACACTGATTTAGAATTCTCTAGAATATTCGAATTAGAATTATTAAAACATGTTAATGATATTGATAGATTCGAACAAGCCCCTTGTAATGAAGTATTTTCAGATTATGATATTAAAATATTTAAAAATGATGGTTCAATAGAAACTCATGAAATAAAATGTGATAAATACTGTAATGGTTATAATGGATATTCTACAAATAACATAGCTATTGAATATAAACAGTTTAGAGAAGGGATAATGAAAAAGACGGGTATTTCTAAAAGTAAAGCTAAATATTATAGTATATTTTGTTTAAATGCATTAGATGGTTATGAATTATTTATTATAGAACGTAAAAAATTGAAAGAAATGATAAACAACCAAGAATTTATATCAAACAAAAAGACATCTGACGGAAGTTTTTTCGTATTATTTCAAAAAAGTAAAATTAAAAACAATTGTATCATGTATAAATCTATTTGGTAATCTTTTTTAAATCATAGTAATCAAATCTTATCTTTTAAATCATGCCCTTTTTTTATTTTTTATCTTTATATAAAGAAATTATTTCTTATTATTATTTAAAATGTCTTTAACAATAGCACAACAAAAAAAGCATTTATTACTTTTAAATAAATTACATCGTAATGCTTTAAAAGCTGAGCTAATCCCTACACCTTCTAAATTATCAGATGATAAAGTAGAAAAACTATTTAATGAATTTTTTAAGAAGAAAGAGAATTATTATATCCCTAAAGTATCATCAACTATATTGAAAATTGATGAAGAAGAATTTAAAAAGCTATATAAAGAACCAAAACAAAAAAAAGAGGTTAAATCCATGAAAAAAGAAGAAGAAAAAATGAAACAAGAAGAAGAAAAAATGAAACAAGAAGAAGAAAAAAAGAAACAAGAAGAATCTAATCAGGAAGAAATTTTTAAAAATTATGGTTTAAAAGTAAAAAAAATAAATGAAGATATAAAAAAAAATACTGATAAATATTCACCTTTGATTTTCAAAAGAATGGATGAAATCATAGATGAAAGACAAAAGAAAGGCGAAAAGATGAATCAAGGAAAGGTAAATAGAATAAGGGATAATATAATAAAAAAAGAATTTACAGAATATACTAATATTAGAGATAAATTATTAGAATTAGGAGAAAAAATAAAAGAAGAAGTTCAAAATATAATTGATAATACTAAAGATAGAACTAAAGCGAGAGAATTAGTATCTATATTTCAAAAATATGGAAAATAAAATAATTGGATTATTTCTTTTTATTTTTAATTTTAGCATTTTTAATTTTAGAAATTTTAAAAGGCATGTTATTAAATCTTTATATTATTATAAATAAAATAAAATGGAATCTATAAAACAAATACAGATTTTAGAAGAAATAGAACAATTAAGCAAACAGATCCAAATTATTATTATTGAAAAATCACAATCCAATAATAATTATAATGAAAAATTAAAACTCCTATATATACGTATGAATAATTTACATTTAGAATTTAAAAGACTGATACCCTCACTTAGTATCCAAAAAGATGAAAATTAATTTAAGAATTTATCCATGATAATAACAATCCCTCTGGACATATTTTGAAATAATTCAATATCAACACCCAAAATCAATTTTAAAGCAAAAACTATAACTCTCTCTTCATAATCTTTATTATTTAAATCTTTATAATCGGAGTCTTTAAATTCATAAATAAAAGTAAATCCAATATTTGGGGCTTGGATATCCGCAATAATCAAATCTTTAATTTTCATGGCCACAGCATACTGAGGGCTATTTATAATTTCATTTGTAAATAATGTTTTAATTTCTTGGAAACTTGACATTTTAATTTTTTATATTAATGTTAGATTTTTTAAAAGTATTTTACTAAAACAGTATAATATAAATATTTAGATGTAGGTGTAGTAGATGAGGTTGAAAAGCAAACTGATTCGAGAGGCTGGATAATGCGGCCTATACCTTCGGGTGATGCTCTAAAATTATTAACACCTGTTTGGTAAAAATATCCAGCATAAACAGAACTTCTTGCTCCGCTTGAATCATATATATTCATAAATAATTGTTCTCCTGCTGTGCTAAGATTATAATCCAATGAGGTAACGACGGCAATAGCGTTAGACGGGCAAGTAAAGACACCATTATAATGATTACGAATGTTTAAAGAACCAACATTATTAACAATTGCCGAATTGTTTATTGTTATATAAACTAAATCATTCGTCCCTGGATTTACATTGCCATTAAATTTAACTTCGTTAATTCCTGAACCTGTAAATAAAGTGGTGTATGTGTTTGTTGCTGTGATTGCTGTTGCCGTCGAACTTTCCACTCCGGAAGAATTAACATAGGTATATGCGATTGTTCTAAGGGTTGAACCGCTTGGTATATATCCATAGAATGTTTTTTGGTTCGCATACCCAAAACTCGTTGTATCAACCCGTAATGTTGTTGTTGTTCCACCAAACAGAGTATCAGCAGCGCATCCATTTGGATTAGTACCCGCCATAGCAAACGATTTAGTTTTTGGTAATATCTGATAAACGTTTAACCCACTTGCATTATATCCACCGATTATTGAGTTCGTTGTGCTATACTGCTGAACTAATTTAGAATTAGTTGATGTAATCCCTGAATAAATTTCAGTTAGTGTGTTGTTTCCTGATGTTATTAATCCGGTTATTCCTGCATTTCCGGATGTTATTGACTGATTAATATTATTTAAGGTTGTATTTCCTGATGTTATTAATGCTGTTATCCCGGCGTTTCCGGATGTTATTGACTGATTAATATTATTTAAGGTTGTATTTGTTAATGTAACTAACGTGCTAGTTGTATTGTCATATACAAGAAGATTATTTCTATTTCCTTGCGGTGTTGATTCTAAGATAGAAAGACCCACACCACCACCGGGTGCATCTCCTAGAGAATACATTACAGAAGCCGTGTTGAGCGATGAATTGCTGGTTCCTAATTGAGTCCCATTATTTAAAGTTGTAAATGTATAGCCTGTAATTGACAGCGGATTACTTATATATGCTGTAATCCCGGCTTGAATTTGTTTAATATTAACATCAACATTTTGTTCTTGAGCCGCTAAATTAACTGAGAGAGCATTTGCCGTCCCTGTTCCCATTGGATATTGTTTTGAACCAATATCATTTCCGTCTCCGTCCTGAGTGCTGCTATTGACTAGGAGATGACCGTTTGCTGCTCCTACTAAATCAACCCAATTTCCATTATGTAATACTTGATTATGAACGGTTAAATAACTATTTGATACATGCGCAGTGATTGATGAAGGAAAACTTATTGGTAAAGATGTATTGACTATGTTCGTGTTAATAGCTTGCTTAGCCCCGTTATATGCTAAATTAATGTTGCCGTCCTGTGTAGCAATAGCGCTTGTGTTGTTTATATATACATCAGCTGCATTTTTGGTTGATACGGCGGTGTGTGTTTGGTATTGTCCAGTAGAGAATTTTAATACTGAATCAACTGTCCCAGAAACTGCTTGAGTTGCTGGAAAATTATTTATATCGACTGTTCCTGAAATTTGTTGAGTAGATGGATAAAAAGCACCAGTAACCGCGATTGAAGAATTAGATATATTAGCATTAACTGAGGGAGTTCCTGTAATACTAACAGACCCAGAAATATGTTGTGTTTCTGGATAAAAAGCACCTGTCACAGATACAAGGTTATCAACCGTCACATGTCCTGTTATAGATTGCAAAGAAGGGTAAAAATCCCCCGTAACTGACACAACATTATCAACTGTCACATGTCCCGTTATAGATTGCAAAGAAGGATAAAAATCACCTGTCACAGATACAACATTATCAACTGTCACATGTCCCGTTATAGATTGCAAAGAAGGATAAAAATCACCTGTCACAGATACAAGGTTATCAACCATTACATGACCAGTTATAGATTGTAAAGAAGGGTAAAAATCACCTGTTACAGATACTAGGTTATCAACCATTACATGACCAGTTATAGATTGCAAAGAAGGATAAAAATCACCTGTCACAGATACAAGGTTATCAACCATTACATGACCAGTTATAGATTGCAAAGAAGGGTAAAAATCACCTGTTACAGATACAAGGTTATCAACCATTACATGACCAGTTATAGATTGCAAAGAAGGGTAAAAATCACCTGTTACAGATACTAGGTTATCAACCATTACATGACCAGTTATAGATTGCAAAGAAGGGTAAAAATTCCCTGTTACTCCTAAATAACCATTTATCACCGATAAATTAGATAAGTTAGTTTCTGCTTTTCTTTCTCTTGAATTTATAAAATTCCAAGTGCAAATATTATCAATAGTTCCTTTAATAAAAGAAAAACCACCATGGTGTAAAGTATAACGAACACTTTGAGAATTAGTAGGTGTATTTATGCTTATATACCCTATAGGTAAAGTAGTAAAATCTGAACCATTAGTGCTAAATAATTCAAGCTTAATTCTGCGTATTCCAGGGTATAAATCATCAGGGGGTGTATAAGTTGAATAAGTTCCGATATTAGCATATATTAAAACTTTTTCGTTTAAGATTAATGTTTCAGTTGAAGGTATTATGTAAGTTTGAACGCTATGACTGAAACCAGGCTGATAATCATTGGTTCCAGTTGGTTGAGTTCTTATGACTAAGAACGGTAAATTTCTCTGTGGTTCTGTTCCTATATAGTCTAAATCAATCACCGAAAAGATACTTTCAACTGTATTATAAATAATATTACTTTGAACAAAAAGCGCATTATTAGCATAATAATACACGTTACTAGATGAAGCTGTATTAACAGACTGATAATACCACCCATTATCTCCTTGAGGATTCTCAACGAAACCGGGGGATGAATCAGCCCATAGTGTAGAGCCAGTCAAATCTAAATCATAATTATTATTATTAATAATTTGACTTGTTCTAATAATATTATCAACATTAACATTTAATAAATCATTGTCAATATAAACATGAGTGATTCCAGATGGAAAATTTGACACGGCGACATTTAAATTATTAGATGCATCACAAGTTATTAAATTTCCGTTTGATGCTTGAATACGTGTTCCTGTAACTAAAGAATTTAGAGATGTTTGAGCTGTAACTTGATTAGCGCTTGTAGCAAATCCGCTAATTGTTGATACTCTTAATGTTCCTGCATCTGCTAAAATATCTCCTCCATTACTGTCTTTTATATTCACGGATGAAATAGTTATTGGAGGTATAACTATCGCTGGCATACTTGTAATTTTACACTGAAGGGCGCTTACCCCAGAGTCTGATGTTAATGTCTGTTCTAATCTTGGAATGCTTACTTTATCGTTTGTTGTTAGTTCTCTAATGTTTAACCCTGTCCCCCCTGCGAATACTGTAATTGTATCATAAGTAGCATTAAGTATAGCTTCGCCTACTGTAACATTTAATTTACAAAAAAGATTGAAGACTGATTGATTTACAGAACCGTTTAGATAACGAATTTTAAAGTATTTTCCTTTAACTGATACTTCAATTGAATGACTTCCTGGATTAGTTGTAAAATCATATATATCGGCATAGTTTGAAAATGCGAAACCGTCTATAGAATGAAAAAATTCTAGAACTCCTCCGACGTTTGTATTGAAGCTACATGTAACTGATATGAATTCTTTATCAACTGCGACGGCTTCCCCGGTGAATTCTTGATTTGCTAATAAAAGTGTATTTGTGCTATTAGTTGGTAAATATGCCATTTGTTAATTTTTTTATCAATATAATAATTATATATTTATTTTATATATTTATAATATTAAAATTAAATATTATAGTACAATAAATATTAAATCAAAAATGAAATTAATCAAATTACAAAGTGAAGAACATTTGACAGAGGGCGTTTTTACAAATAATTTATATGCTGGTGGTTTAACTTTACCAGCTCACGCTGAAATATGTTTGAAAAATTTAAGTTTAGATTTTGATCAACCAGTCTATGAGATAATAGCATCAGGAACAGAAAAAAATAATAATTTTGAAATTCAAACTGCTAAAACTATTTTAGCATCTAATCATTTAATCGAATTAACCCCTGGAAAATATAGTTTACGTAATTTAATGTTAGAAATAGAGACAAAATTAAATAACTGTTTAAATACATCAGTATCAACAGATTATGGCTTACAGTGGAGTATAGGCAAAAATATGAATAATAGAGGAGATATTAATTTAATTTTTTCATTCAAAAGAGTTGATAAAACAACATTAAATGGAGCGACAACCCAATTAAAAAATATAACATATGACTCAGGAAACGCTTATTTTTATAAAGACACAACTGATAACGGAACCTATAACGCTAATTTATCAAGTAATGTTTTTGTAAATAATGGAGGTTTAGAAATAAAATGTGTTATTAAAAATGAAGCAGGAGGTAATCCAGCATCATCTGATTGGGTTTGGGGTATTGATGAATCTAGATTAAGTTTATTAGAAACCAGTAAAACTGGTATAATAGCATTAATGAAAGCATGTGTATCAAATGATGCGGGTTTTTATACTTTTAAAAAAGGGGCTGTAATGATTCAACCTGCTACACCTATTGCGATTCAAGCGGATGATGTTTTGACAATTGGCAAAGTAGATGGAAAAATCCGCTATACAGTTCTTAAAGGCTCAACAACTTCTATTGTTGAAGGTGATGTTATTAATGAGGTTATTCCTTTATTAGGAATAACAAGATTAGCGGCTGTTATTCATATAGGTGATGATACCGGAAAAATAGCATTTAATACAGTATCTATAACACCGGACTGTTACACTCTTATAACATCAGGAGTATATTCAACAATACCTCCCGAAGATGTAGAAGATGTATATTTAAATACTAATTTGATAACTATCCCAGGAAATATTAAACAATTTTTAAGATTTCCAAATATCCAAACTAGAAGATTATTAGGGTTTTCATCTGAAGAATATTCTAAAGAAGGCCCTACAGGGAGATATTTAGGAGATTCTGGTTTATCTGTTAATTTCTTAACAAATGACTTAGAAGTTGAATTAATTGAATTAGGAACTATGAACTCGTATTCTCAATCTTCTAAACAATTAAAGGGTATTGTTAGCGTTATCCCTGTTTCATCATTAAAGAATTCAACCATTGTAAGTGGTACTGGTAGTTATGAATTATCATATGATGAAACGGCATCATGGGCATGGTTAAGTATTGACAACCCCGCTCCCCTTAGACTTAGTGCTTTAACTGTTAGATGTACATCTAACAACGAAGTTGTAAAGGTTAACGGTAAAATAACATGCTGCTTTTTATATAAAGCTAGTTCTGAAACAAACTAAATAAAAAATTTCTTTTAATAAAATAAATATTAAAAAATGAATAAAGACTATTTAGAAAAAATTAAAAACATGTCAAAAGATGATATTCGAAAAGAGCTTGAACGTATATCATCATCTAAAAAAACAACCGTAAAACACACTAGCAAAATAAAGGATAAAAAGAAACCCGACTATACAATCTTCGAAAAACCAAAAAGTAAAAAACCCGAAGATTATTTTAGTTTAGAATTTTTAACTGAACTAAGGGATTATATCCAAGATGTCGAAGCTAAAAAGACTTTAATAAAAATGATAAAAAATAAAATTGATTCTGATGATTCTTCTTCAACTGATTCAGATTAAAATTTAGAATATGTATTTAATGCTGTTCCTACACTATGCCCCTGAATGTATGCTAGCTTTTTAAACTTAGCAGTATCTATTAAACTACTAGTAGTTATTTTTCTCAATATAGTTGTTGATATCTTTTTTCCTATTTCATTTTCAAATATACTAATTAAAAATTTAGTTAAAACGTTACGGCTCATTTTAAGATAGTCTCTTTTAAATAAGAAATAATGTTTATAATCTCTTTCATTATATTCGTAATATTTTTTACATGCTAAATAATAATCATATATCATTTTAATTAAATCTTTATCTTCGATAGCAAAATCGATAACACCCTCTTTTTTAGTTTTAAAATTATTAAGTATAATCTTACATGTATTATTCTTAGGATTAATAACCATATAATTGACATCTTTATCTTCTTTAATATTATCAAATTCACTATTAGAATATATCTGCATGTCTGACATATCATTACGCATAGGATAAGAAGAATAAATTTTAACACATAAATATTTCATCATCTTTTCAATAGATTTAAAAGTATCCATGTCTTTAGGTAAGTCATCCCGCATTCTAGATAGCATAACCATTAATTCATCCATGCTAACAACTTTTTCTTTTTCCTTTTCATTCCATTCCATAGAACTGGATTTAGCTCTACCCTTACCGGCTAACATAAAAATCTTATCATTATAATCTATGATAACATCATTATCATAACCCATGGATTGAAGATATAAATATACAGCAACGATTTTGTTTTGCTGTGTATATATAGATTGATGTTCTAAAACCTTCATAACATCTTTTATATTTTTAAATATAGATGGTTTAATATCTTCGGGTTTAACTCCTAATAGTTTCGCAACTGACATAACATTTCTTGTATATAAAGATATCGAGACATCCGTCGCATTCTTATTGAACTCTCTTATTTTATTAAAAATTATTTTTTCCATTTTAATTTTATAAAAGAAAAAAAACAAAAAACATGTCAATTTATTTTTTAATAAAAATATTAGAAGAGAAATATTTTACGTAAAAAGATTTAGCCGAAAAGGGGTTTTTAAAAAGTTTATAATGAAAAACATTTTACATGAAATAAATTAAAAAGAAAATGTTGAAATGGTTAATTAGCATGTTTTAGGGTGAGAGTTAGCATGTTTATGGCATATAGGATAAGTAAAAAGAGGGGCTGGACGAAAGTTTCGGGCGCATGAAAGTTTCAGGCGGCCTATAAAATCATAAATGACGTCATTTATGAAATTATTGGGGGTTTAAAACTTTTGGACGAACCCCTTTGCCCTCCTTGCCTCCTTTTTAATATACAGGATTGTGACTAGCTCCGTAAAGGGATTTTAAACATGAGATAATGAATTGATTTTTGAATCCGAGTAAGCTCAAAAGTTTTGAACAGTCACTTTTTTACTTATCAGATATGCCATAAACATGCTAATATAAACCTAAACATATTATTTTATTAAAAAAATTAAAATGATAAATTAAACGCTCATGGTGTCATTATGTTTTTCATCCTTAAATGATACTTTCTTTTTTTGCTCATGTTCAGGATGCGGAGAATTTGGGGGAGTAGATCCTTTACTACATTCTGATTGACATGACCCGCATTTTATTTTACGAAGATGAAGAGTATTAACTATGCTATTAAATCCTGATAGCAATGCTATAATTAAAGCAGCACCTGAAATGGGATCCGTCATTTTATTTTAGTTTAAATTAATATAAGATTATTTTTTTATAGTTGATTGATCTTCTATGGTATGATGTTTTACTATCTGAAGATACAGACTGCTGTTTGAACCCATTATATAATTAGGAGGTGGTTCCTTTGTTATTGGGTTTAATATACGTATGGATATTTGAGTCAGTGATAATGGAACCCCGTAATGAGTATATATTAAGGAGTCTGGCCCTAATGTTTGGCTGAAAGAATTACCATATAAATAATTTCCGACGAGACATTTTACCATCATTAATTTCTCTTCATTTACATAATCAGATAGCCATCCTGTTATCTCTATAAGCCAATGTCCAGCATTA
>Ga0181344_1001086_pt1 | contig 10193 bp, 22 predicted proteins | sample Su13VDMLBDD_FD_130098 | JGI IMG/M metagenome (GOLD analysis project Ga0181344, IMG submission 130098) | Freshwater viral communities from Lake Michigan, USA - Su13.VD.MLB.D.D | ecosystem: Environmental > Aquatic > Freshwater > Lake | place: USA: Michigan | collected 2013-07-15
CATCTTTCTTCTCCCCTAGTGCGGCGCGGGCTGGAACGGTTGCTGTAAAAAAAGCTGATCCATCATCAAGAACCGTAATTCCGTTACCTGTTAAATGGTCGTGCATCGCCATCATGGCATTTGCAAACCATCCAACCATAAACCCCTCATCACGGAAGGCGTCACGATCCAATTTGTTTGTGCGTTCTACAAAAAACTTTGCCCATGCCATAGCGTCTGGATTGGTATGGATGCTCATATCGTATTCATCCATCTTTCTTCTCCCTGTAGATAATCGTAAAGCATTCATGCGTCATTCCGTGACTATCAATGATGTAGGCGATGTTGTCTTTCTCTCGCAGCGCCGCTTCCAGTTGCTCAATCCGATCAATCAATTTCAACACATCATATTCCATATCGCAGTAAACACAGATCATTCCATTTTCTGGGTCGTCAAACCAACCATGCCCGTCTTTAGAACAATCATGCTTGGTCATCTTTCTTCTCCAGTGCAGCGTGAGCGTCTTTCAACCAGTCGAGGTGCATTGGAGTGCCGACCAAAATTGAAATCTCCGCATCAGCGGCTGCTCTGTTGATCAGCAATTCCAGTTCTTCAATGCGACTGGCGCCCTCGTAACATTTTTCTATTGTCGGAACGCCAATACGCAGCCGCGTCACAAGATCAGACATCGTCCTCTTCCTCCTCTTCCCCGAGTGCAACGCGGGCAATCTCATCTGGATAGCTGGCTGCGTCCCAGCATCCATCCGGCCCCCAGTTGCCGTCATCTGAAATGCGCCGCAGCGCCTCTTCCATTTTCTCAATGCGCGCAAGCATTGCTCCAATAGCTTCGCCAGACGCGCCTATGAGTTGCATCTGGCTCTCAATTCGGTCGGCGGCTTCTGGCCCATCTGGATTACGCCTTTTAGTAGGGCATCCGAAAACAGCAATCTCTTCGCGCAGCCGCTTTACAAGATCGTCGGTCACAACATCTTCTACTGTCATATACACATCTTCCGTCGGCACATGCTTGCCATCGCGCATGAAGCCTGTGCCATGTGTGAACGCATCACGCGCCGCTTTTGATATTTCGTCATCGGTCATCACACGCCCTCGCACATATAAATTTTGTTGATCTTCGCACATTTAGGGCAGATCAGCCGTCTCAGGATCGTTTCAGCTTTCTCAATCGTCATAGGCAGATGCACAGCAATCCACCTATGCTCGCAGTCGCCACAGCGGACCCAGATGAAGTTCTCGCTCATGCGCTCCTCCATTCCCATTGCATCAGGTGCTTCATGAGAAACCGTGTCAGCCAGCGCGGCTCAGATGTCGTTGCAAATGACACGGTTCCACAAGGCATCTTCCAATAACCAACGATTGCCGGGGGAGGCGTGAAAGCGGATCTGGAATAATTGCCCTCTGTCATTTTATGCCTCGCAGTGCTTTGCGGGCGATTTCCTGCGGTTGACCGAAAGGCGGCGTGTCTGTGATCTGAAGCAATGCTGATTCCAAATGCTCAAGGCGCTTGATCAGCTTCGTCACGAGATCATGAAGCTCATGCAGATCCTTCTTGTTTACAGGATACGTCGGCCACGGATCACGGTCGATTTCATCAAGGTCGATCATTTGCGTTGCTCCATCATTGCGCCTGCCCAAGACCATGCGGATTCTTCAATCCAGCCGCCCATAGACCCGCCTGTTTTTAGAATGTGTTCTTGAAGCTTCGGGTTCGCCAGCAAGCCAGTCAGCGCAGCCATCGCGAACTGATCGCGGAGAGTGACTTTTTCTTCGATGGGCGCGACAGGTTTTTTCAACGATGCCGCAAGTTTTCTATTTACATATCTAGAAGGGCCTAGTTCCAACCATGCTTGTAAGCTGTCATCGTGTTTGAACTTCAATCCTTCACTTGCAAGAGCTTCACGAAACTCACGCAAAGTTCCTATCCCGCAGTTGTCCCAAAACATGCACTCCAACCAGCTCATGTTGGCAAGTTGCCGATAATCTTCGATGTTATTGTGAAGCAGTATGTATTGTGCGCGATCTGTCATCATTGGTCTGGGCTCCGTTTAATTGGGTGAGCAGTTTTTACACTTGCTCAGGTGCTTTGCAGTGACGCGAGAAGGGTCCGCCACCGCAATTCCTTAAAACGGCGCGTCTTCTGTCTTCACAGGAGCTGCGCCCTTCTTGGCTGACACAGCGCCGATCCAGTTGCCGACTTTCGTCTCAGCACCGTCTTCGATCTTCCACTGCATCACCTTGATGACCATGGGCTTGTTGATCAACGCATTGCCAAGCGACGTTTCTGTCGGCTCGACACCCGCCGCGCGGAGCTTGCCGCCGGCGTTCTGGTCAATCGCGGCCAGCATGCGCTTGGCCTTCTCACGCTTCTTCTCGGCGTCCTTCGCCTTCGGGTCAGGATCCGCAACCCAAAGCTTCTGAAACACCTTGCGGTTTTTATATTCAGCAGGCTGGAGAACATTCCAGCGCAACGAAATATAACGCGCGCCGTCTTTCTCGTCCCACTTCGCCTCGTCAATCGCGGCAAGGCACGACGTGTCCGCCGGGATCGGCGCGATGTCACCGCCGCCCATTTCGAATTCGCCGTTGGTGGATGGTTCAAAATTCCAGAAGTCACTCATTTCAGGGCTCCAATGTAAGCAGTCAGGGGATTAACGCCGATCTCGACGTTGATGGGTTCAGTGATGCCAAAGCGGTTCTTTGAGACGTTCGCTGCGGTCGCATGCGTGATCAACACGCGCGTGCCGTCAGAGATCGCTTTCTTGCGCTCGCCTTCACCTGTCGTGAAAGTCTCAAGCTTCAGGAACCCGACCACATCGACGTCATCGACATAGGCTGGCATCGACTTTTCGTGCAGGCGCAACGTGTAGCGCATGTACGCATCATCATCCGGCGGCTCGATGCGGCTGGTGTCGGCGTGAGCCACGAACACAGTGTTCATGTCACGCTTCTCTGCGAGAATTCCCGCAGCTTTGCGCAGACGAGCATGCATGGCTGCGATTGCATCGCGGCCGGCGCCGTATCCCCCAAGGGCCTGTTGGATCCCTTTGGGCTTCTTCGGGTCAGTCTCAACCACATAGGCAGAGAACATGCGTTCAAGCGCCGTGACCGAATCAACGATCAAGGTCTTGTACTCGTGCTCTTCGTGGATGAGGGCTTTCAGTTGCTCCCACAACGCATCGGGTCCGGTCAGAACCGGGAACGCATCCGGGCGCCGATCTACAGGGATTGCCTGCAAACCGTCTTCGGCACGGATCACAATGGGTTTGGGAAACGTGCAGGCGAGGGTCGTCTTACCCAAGCCGCTGTCACCACAGATGGTGACGATCACAGGGCGGTCAGCGGGTTTGCCGACCGTGGACAAAATGCTCATTGGCATTCTCCTTTTCTTCAACGGGTTGACGATAGGCCCGGCGCTGTGCGATTGTCAACACCCCGATGTAAGAAATCCGACAGTGGACACAGATGCCCATCAATAGACAACTACAGAAGCAATACGACGCCTTGCGCGACGAGGTCGTGGCCGCTCTTGCCGACCGCTCGCTGGCGAAAGTGGCGCGAATCGTTGGCCTGCATGAGAACACGGTGCGCGGCATCGCCTCTGGCAAAAACAAAAACCCCGCAATCGAAACACTCGAATTGCTGGCAGATCATCTTTTCGGCAGGGGCCAAGCATGATGTATCGGGAGTTTCGGGAGGCCGGATTTCGTTTCTTCGGCCTGCATGGTGTGGACAAGCGCGGCAATTGCGCCTGTGGAAACAAGGACTGCAAAGCAGCCTACAAGCACCCAATCGTCTCCAATTGGCAGCACACGCCAGAGTGGGACGACGAGCAGGTCGAGACCATGGAACTCATGGATCAACTTGCCACAGGCTACGGCGTTCTGATTCGCGGGCTGCTCGTGATCGACGTCGATGCCCGCAACGGCGGCGTGCAGTCATACGAACGGCTCAAGAACGATTTCCCGCTTGTGGAAAAAGCGGGACTGATCGTGAACACCGGGTCAGGCGGTGGGTCGCGGCACTATTATTTCTCGCTGCCGGAAGGCCTTGCCTTGATGCAGCACCACCCCGACTATCCGGGCATCGACTTCAAGTCGTCTGGCTATGTCGTCGGCCCCGGCAGCATGCATGCATCGGGCAATAGCTACGAAGTCGCCTACGGCTCGCCATACGACATCGACGCTGCGCCGCAGTCACTTATTGATCTTCTCCACAAGCCCGAACGCCACAGAGCGGATCTCGGCAATGGCACGACAATGGACGTGTCGCACGCCGATCTCGCCGACATGATTTCCCACGTCGATCCTGATTCGGACCACGAGACGTGGCTTCGGTGCGGCATGGCCGTGCATCACGCATCAGGCGGCACGGCGTTCGACGTCTGGGACCAGTGGTCGAACAAGGGCACGAAATATCCCGGCCGCGACACGCTGGCCAAGCGGTGGCATTCGTTCGGCAAGTCGGCCAATCCCGTCACGCTCGGCACCCTGATCCACTACGCCGAGGCCGCTGGCTGGCAGCAGCCGGTGACATTCGATGGCAAGATTGACCTGCCGCCGGAGAACCCGCTCGACATTTCCCACGTCAACCTGAAGCGGCCGCCGGGCTTTGTCGGCGAGGTTGCGGCATGGATCGAAGACCAATCCTATCGCCCCCGTGAGCATCTGGCAGTCGCTGGCGCTCTCACAGCCGTCGGCAACATCGTCGGCCTGCGCTACACCGACGATCTCAACGGCGTCACGACCAACCTGTTCACCTTCTGCGTCGCGGGCTCTGGCACAGGCAAGGAGCCGATCCAGCAGGCGGTCGCGGCGGTCCTGAAGGCGGCCCGCATCCAACAGGCAGTGCACGGCTCGATCAAGTCCGAGCAGGAGATTATCCGCAATCTGGTCGATCATCAGGCGGCGATGTTCATCATCGACGAGATCGGGATCTTCTTGAAGAAGGTCAAAAACGCCCAGTTGAAAGGCGGCGCATCCTACCTCGACGGCGTCATCGGCGCCCTCATGTCGGCCTACTCCAAGGCCAATGGCTTCATGCTGCTGACAGGTGATCTCAAGAAAGAAATCCGCAAGGCGCTCAAGGGCGAGCTGCAACAGTTGGAGAAGCAGGAGAACCCCTCACCGGCTATACTCGCCCGCATCGGCGCCGTGCGCCGCTCAATGGAGACCCTCGACTTCGGCCTCGACCGGCCGTTCCTGTCGCTGGCAGGCTTCACGACGCCCGAGACTTTCGACGAGCTGGTCGATTTCTACAACGCGACAAACGGGTTTATCGGCCGCAGCTTGCTGTTCACCGAGCGCGACACGACACCGCCCCGCAAGAAGGGGTTCAAGCCGCGCCCAATGCCTGAGAAGCTGAAGGGGTCGCTACAAGACCTCTATGCCGCCGGCAGCTTCGATATGACCGGCTCTGGCCGCGTTGAGTACTATGACGACCGCATCCCTGTCCCGACGACGCCGGGCGGCGCAGAGCTGCTCGACAAGGTCTCAGACGCCTTCGAGCAGATGGCAGACGACGCAAAGGCCTCGACTGGTCTGGAGGCGCTGGCCATGCGCGCCTATGAGCAGGTGGCAAAGGTGTCGCTGATTCTGGCCGTGCCCGGCGGCATCCGCACCGAGGAGCACATCCTGTGGGCCTATGCGCTCGTGCGCCGCGACATCCGAGAAAAGATGGATCTGGTGACGTCAAACGAGCGGGCCAAAGACAATCCGCTCATGGCGATGAAGGCCCGCATCATGAACCTGACCGCCGGCGACGAGGGCGAGACGTTCGGCGTGATCTGCAACCGCATGCGGAAATACAAAAAGACCGACGTGCAGAAGTGCCTCGATCAAATGGTCGCCTCGGGGCATCTGGTCGTCGAGGAAGGCGCCCACAGGTTCAAGGGCACGACCGTCAAGCGGTACAAGGCTGCGGGGTAGGTAGCAAACCTGATATTCGCGCCGGTTTTTTTCGAAGATGAAACGAAATCAGCGGCTTATGAGTACATAATACACATAGTGGCCCCCTAAGACAGATACAGATCAATCCATAGAGAGATTAGAAGAGAGTATTAGACTCGGTTTATACCCATTAAATATAATTATAAGATATAATATCTGTAATATATACTCTTAAGTCACTGATTTTTCACGAGCTTCGAACTTAGCGTGTTGGGCCTAAGTGCTTGCTAAGTTGTGCCGCCAACCATGCTTCGCTGACAAGGCCTTCCTCAATTGCGGTCAGCAACAGATCGGCGCAGCGGGGCAGCGGGCGCACCCCATACACCCAGTGGTGGACCGCACGCTCAGTGCGGCCCGTGATGAAGGCGAGGTCTTTGTGCCGGATGTTCAGCCGGGTCAGGCGTGCTTGCAGGTCGCTCATTGGTCGCCCCAAAAATCGTAGGTCCACAAGGCAATCAGGATCAGGACGCTTATGGTTGCCGTCATGCCGAGCATAGGAGGGCCTCCATGGCGGCAAGAGACGTGTCGTGGTGGGTGAGGGTGCCGGCGGGGCTTAGAGCCCGCCAGCGGCCGTTTTTTGCGGGCTGGAACCAGCCCCTGAGTTCGCCGCGCCAGTAGAAGGTGGTCATTGGCCAAGCTCCTTCTGATCTTGCTCCATCAGCTCCCAGAGCTGCTGGGTGGTGTAGGCGCTCTCCATGCGGATCACGTCGAAGTGCTGGCCCTGCTCCTCATGCAGGTCGTCAGCCTTTTTCTTGGCCTTATAGAAATCATCACTGTGATAGAGCGACTTGATGATCGAGCGGCCTTTGGGGACAACGAAATAGGTCATTTCAGCACCGTGATTTTAGCGAGGAGTTTGGGCTTCAGGTTCTGGCGGGTGCCCTGCGTCATGCAGGCAGCGATCTGCTCTTCCGTCAGGAAGGCCTTCGCCTTCTCGGCAGAGAACGAATTGACGGCCGTCAGGCTGAAGTCGAGGGCGAATTCTTCGCCAGTGACGTAGGCCTTGAGGTCGTCGCCGGCGGCAGCCATGCAGGCCTCAAGGGCCTCGGCCTTCGAAGCTTCGTAAAGCTTCTTGATTGCCTTGTACTCGGCTTCGATGCGGGCGAAACGGTCTGCGATGTGTGTCATTGGTCTGGTCTCCTTAGATGCCGCGAGCGCGGAGTTCTTGACGGGTCTGTTTCCATGCGGTGCGCTGCCAGTTGAGGCTCTCTTGCAAGCGGCTGACACCAACCTGACGGCCACGCACCATGACGTAGGTGGAGATCTCGCTGCGCTCACGAGCTGCCAGTTTTTCAGCAGTGGCCAAACCCATTTCCTTGAGCTTGGCGAGGCGGGCGATCAGGTCTTCAGTGGTGAGGTGTTCGAGGTAAGTACGCATTGGGCTGGTCTCCTTAGAGTTCAATTTTTGTAAAAACTGTCTTGAGGCGGGCGACGATTTCTTCGTCAGTCAGGCCAATCTGGCGGCATGAAAAGATGTAGGTTGAAAGGGCGGGGGCTTCTTTAACGAGGGCGTCGAGCTTTTGAGATGCAGTCATATTTGGTCTCCGTTGGTCTGGTTGGTCTATGACTCATGTGTATTCGAGCTTTTTGATTCGCACAAGAACTATTTTCTGGTTTTTACAGGCTCTCGTAAATAAATTCTTCGAGGTCGCACTTGTGCACAGCGATGGTCAGGTGCGGGATCACCAACTCACTTGGTAGGGCAACCTCGTCGCCCTCCTCGTCGGTCAGGTGGATTTCCCAATCGCATAGGCCGTCGATCTCAGCCCAGCGGCTCATGTAGCCAACGTCAGGCTCGGCCGGGTTCACAGTGTACTCAACGTACACCTGACCCGACGCCCAGAGGCGGCGGTTCTCAATGCGGATCGGCAGTTCGTCGAATTCGAAAATCATGGCTGGGCTCCTTGGGCTAGGGGAAATAGGCAGGGGGAATTCCCCTGCTCAGTAGTGATGCCGGCTGCCGACGTAGTTGAAGTCGTCATCGGGGCTCTCAGAGCCGATGTGATTTTCCTTTGGTTTGGCTGTTGGAACGATCCTCGTTTTCGTTTCGCTTGGAACCAGTTTCCCGCAAGCAATCCAAACGCGGGCGTCGTAGTACTGGACGGTTTCCGTCCTAAAAGCGCAGGCCTGTACGCCCCCGTGCAGGATCAGGCCCTCGGGGCTTGCAAACCAGCCTCGCGGATCGTCGTCGATCCGCTTGCCCGTTTCGAGATCGATAGGGTGCACCGAGGCGGTCCCATCGGTTTCGACGTGGTACCAATATTTCATCGAGGTCATGCTGGTCTCCTTGGTCTGGGTTGGTCTATGACTTACGTTTATTCATGTTTTTTAATTCGTACAAGAACTTTTTTCTGGTTTGGCTTATTTTTTTTTAAAATAGGGGAAATAGGCAGGGGGAATTCCCCTGCTCAAATCTCATGCGTGGTCGTCGAGATCAGCCAAGCGTCCGTCAGCTTGCAGTTGGCGCGGGTCACAGCAAGCTTGCGGAAGATCCGGCCCGACACATACCAGCGAAGCTGGTGGCCGCCGTTGCTGGTCTTAACGACGCGAGCGGTGCGCTTGCCCTTCGGGGTGAAGTCGGCGTGGGGGGCTTCGATGATGATGGTCATTGGGCTGGTCTCCGTTTGGTCTGGTATTTTTCTGTCATGATTCGCGGAGGCGTACAAGAACTATTTTCTGGTCAGCGCAGGGCCTCGATCCGGTCGAGGATGGCGGTCTTCACCGCATCGGCGTCGCCGAAATAATTGTCCTTGATGGACGCGGCCAGATCCCGTGCAGCCGCCTGACGGTCAGGGTCCGAGATCACGCAGACCCAATGCGTGGCGCCCACAGGCTCGTCATGGGGGCTGGTCACGGTGCGGAACTGCTTCACCCGGCCGGTGCGGTCAACCTTCGTGGCATAGGCAAGCTTGTAATAGCTCTGCTTGGTCCGCTTGAAGGTCTTGGCGTCGGTGTAGGTGCTCTCATGCTTGATGGCCACTACATCGCCCTTGCGGGCCTTCGGGAAAGTCTTCTTCGGGGTGGCGTAGGCTGAAACGATGCTGGTCATGGTTGGTCTCCTTGTTTGGGCTGGTTGGTGGGGGGGCCGAAGCCCCCCCGGTTGGATTAAAGATCAACGATCTCGATCTTGCAGCGGGCGACCCAGTCAGCCCGTTTGGCCTTGGCGTCGGCGTTGTAAGCTTTGATCGTGTTGAAGCCGCGATCCTTAGCGAGCTTCAGGTAATAGGCCGCCGCAGCAGGAGTGTAGCTATAGCGCCCGCGCAGGCCACCACCGTGCATGACAAACTCGTGGAAGGGGCACTTCTGGCTTGCCGTGCTGCTGGCAGTCTTTGCAGCGTTCTGGCGGTTCAGAGAGTGGCCCGAGAAGGTCTTCCCTTCCGGGGTGGTCAGCAGCCAAGCGGCGCGAACGTCGCGGTCGCCCTTGTAGATGTCGGTGTAGCCGGTGGAGAAGGTAGCGGTGGTAGGCATGCTGGGCTCCTTTGGTTTGGTCTGACACCTTTCTTTCATGATTCGGTTTTGCGTACAAGAACTATTTTCTGGTCTTTGCAAAAAAAAGTTTTTTTCTTTATGGTCCCCACATGCAGCGCGCTATCGCATTGACCATCTGTGGATTTCACTCGGGCGAGATATGCGCAGAGCCGTGCTGTTGGTGCTTGGAAAATGCCCAAGCAATTCAGGAGGTTATAAATGCAGAACAATCAGCTAAAGGCCTTTGTGGAGCGGCTCGAAAACCTCGAAGCCGAGAAGAAGGCGATCCAGAACGACATCAAGGAAGTCTTGTCAGAAGCGAAATCTGAAGGCTTCGAACCCAAAATCCTCAAGAAGGTCATAGCTTTGCGCAAGATGGATCCCGAAGAGCGGGAGCGCATGGAGCTTATGATTGCCACATACATGGCAGCCCTTTAACATCCACACGTTGTGCACAACCGCCCAGCCCTCGTTGCCCCCCTTTCATCGGGGGCTGGGCACCCAGCAAACAGGACGCTGCACATGAGAGGCTTTTCACAGGAAATCGCTGACAAGATCTGCGAGCGCATGATCGAGGGCGAAGATATCGTAACTATCTGCAAAGACAAAGATATGCCGAGCCGGGCAACCGTCTATCGCTGGATGGCGGAGCAGCCCGCCTTTGAGGCACAGTGCGCGCGCGCACGCGAGGGCCTCGCAGATCACGACGCCCACATGATCGGCCGGATCGCCGAAAGCTGCACCGAGAGCAATGCGCAATCGAGCCGGGTCAAGCTGGC
>Ga0181344_1001087_pt1 | contig 10193 bp, 10 predicted proteins | sample Su13VDMLBDD_FD_130098 | JGI IMG/M metagenome (GOLD analysis project Ga0181344, IMG submission 130098) | Freshwater viral communities from Lake Michigan, USA - Su13.VD.MLB.D.D | ecosystem: Environmental > Aquatic > Freshwater > Lake | place: USA: Michigan | collected 2013-07-15
ATATAGACCACATAGTGCACTTTCAGGTGCAACAAATATATTATACACTTGGTTAGAATTTCACACCAATTTACCAAATGGTGGTGCAGGGTTTTATTCATCTTTTTGGGGTGTTAATGGTGGACGTTCACATTGGGTTGAGAAAGTTACTCTTAATAAATTTAAAACAACTTCTTTTTCACTATTGTTTGCCGATATGTATTCATTACAAGAAGTTGCTATTAACTATAGCACCACTGGTGTTACAAACACATCACAGATGTTTTTTAGTTGTTTAAACTTAAAGTCAGTATCTTTGTTTGACACTTCAAATGTTACTACAGCTAATAATATGTTTGGTGGTTGTTTTTCGTTAACAACTATACCTAGCTTTAATTTTGGTTCAGTAACCAATGGTAATAGTATGTTTATCAATTGTTATTCATTAACAACAGTCCCTGATTTGAATTTTAGTAGTGCTACAAACTTGGGCAGTTTATTTAATAGCTGTACTAATCTTGTTACAGCACCTACTTTAACAACTCCAAATATAACAAGTACCAACCTTATGTTTAATGGGTGTGTTTCTTTGGAAACTGTACCTCTATTTGATACTAGTAAGGCAACTAATACTGTTGGTATGTTTACTGGTTGTTATTTATTAAAAGAAATACCACAGTTTAATACAACACTATCAACTAACTTCAGTAACATGTTTGAAAACTGTTATAGTTTAAGACGTTTACCATTATTGGATACTCAAAGAGTTACCAACTTTACTAATGCGTTCGCAACGTGTTCTTCTTTAGATGAATTACCAGCATTTAATTTAACCGCTGGAACTACATTTAATGGTATGTTCACTGCTGCAAATGGTATTTCTAAAGCTCCTTTTGTTAACATTAGAAATTCATTTTCATTTTCAGGTTTGATGTTATCAAGAGCAGCAATTGTTGATATTTTTAATGGATTAGTAAGTGGTGTTACGTCAAAAACTATTACAGTTTCTGCTAACCCTGGATATACTTCATTAACCGCTACTGACAGATTGATTGCTACAGCTAAAGGATGGACAATTGCGTAATAAATAATAATAAATAAATAAATAAAACAAAAAATATATGGCAACAACATATACAAGACCAAGCGATTGGTTAACAATGCCTACGGTAGCTTCAAGTGCACAAACATTTGTAGGTTTATTTGCGGTTCTCAATAATGATGTTAATTATGTTGCGTTAAAAGCTACAACAAATACTGGTAGTTATCAAGTAGATTGGGGTGATGGTAATGTTACTACTCATGCTAGTAATACGAACGCAGAATACCAATACACCTATTCGGCAATAAGTGAATCTACTCTATGTAGTAGAGGTTATAAACAAGTGCTTGTTAGAGTAACCCCAGTAACTGGAAATATACTAACATTTAATTCTAGTATTTCTCATAGTGCGGTAACAAGCAAAAAAGTGACATGGTTGGAATATTTAATAAACCTACCATACCTTAGTGCTGGTGCTAGTTTGACTATGAATAATGCGATTGGTGCTAGACAATCTTGGGTTGAGAAGGTAACGTTAAGCAACATAGGTAGTTTGACGAATATGTCACTACTTCTTGCTAATTTCCACTCATTGAAACAAGTTAACATTACTGCTGTAACTACAGGTGTTACTGATACAACCTATATGTTTTCAACTAATCCTAGTTTAATATCTGTTAATTTATTTAACACGAGTAACGTACTTAATGCAACACAGATGTTTTATAATTGTTACAATTTAGAGGAAATCCCTAATTTTAACTTAAGTAAAGTAACTGCTTCAAATTCTATGTTTCAAAACTGTAGTAAATTAAAAACAGTTCCAGCTTTGGATATGCGATTAAATATAGATTTTACAAATATGTTTAATAACTGTATAAACTTGACTGAAATAGGTTTGATGGATGTTCGTTCAGGAACTAACTTTAACAATTTCGCAGTTAACTGTTCTAAATTAAAAACAGTAGCTAATCTAAATATGAGTGCGGCTACAACAGCTACAAATGCTTTTGGAAACTGTTTTTCATTAGATAACTTTCCAGCTATTACACTAGGTAATACAAACTGTAACTTAACTTCATTTTTTTCATCTGCTGGTTCTATCAAAACAATTGGTGATATGAATGTCTCTAAAGCAATCAACTTTACAAACTTCCTTGCTGGAACTAATTCTTTAAGAAATCTTCCACCACTTAATTTAAATGCAGGGACTACTCTTAACACTATGGTTGGTAATATGGCTACTAAAGTACCTTTTACGAATGTTGGAGCTTCTTTATCGTTAGCTAATAAGAACTTAGGTAGATTGTCAATTGTTGAGGTATTCAACGGATTAGCAAGTGGTGTTACATCAAAAACTATTACAGTTTCTGCTAACCCTGGATATGCTTCATTAACAGCTGCTGATAGATTAATAGCTACAGCTAAAGGTTGGACAATTGCATAATAAATAACAATAAATAATAATAAATTAAAAACTAAAAATTATGACAGTACAAATTATTCCAGATTTTTACATTGAAATTACCGCTGAAGAAGGTAAAGAACTAGTAAATAAAAATGAAACACCAGAAATCAGAACAAAGAAAATCTATGTTCCATTGGAAGGTGATTATTCTATGTGGGTTGAAGAAGATGAATTAATCATTGAAGAACCACAAGTATAATAACTTATTTATGTTAAAACTAAAAACCCTATGTAAAAATAGGGTTTTTTTTATATTTATAGGTTATATAATTAATCTATGGATAACATTAAAATAGGTATTACAATCTCAATATTAACCCATAAAGACTCTATATGGACTAATGGTATAAAACTCAATACTTTAATCTTTACTACTTTACTAAAAAAATCACTAAAAAACTATCAAGTCTGTTTATTAAACACCACGGATTTAGATTTATCAACAAAGAAACCTAAATTTTTACAAGGTGTTGATGTTTATAAATTTGAGGATAAATACGAAGAGATGGATTTAATAGTAACTATGGGAGCTCAAGTCCATGAAAAACATCTAAAACATTTCAGGTCATTACCGAACAAAAGAGTTGTTGCTTATAAATGCGGTAATAATTACATTGTACATACAGAAAATGTGTTATTTAAACCGAGTATAGACAGTCCATTTCAGTATGAGACAGAATTAGATGAGATTTGGTATGTTCCCCAACAACACGAAACAAATGTAGGATATTATCAGACCTTACATAGAACCAGGTCCTTAATTGTTCCTTTTGTATGGCATCAGTCTTATTTGATTGATACTATTGTTGATATAGAGAAGGAGTTTGTTCAAGGAAAGTTTAAGAAAGGGTTTAAGTATGATAGAACGAAAGAGAAGAAGGTTATTGGGACTATGGAACCAAATCTAAATATTGTGAAATATTGTTTAATACCAACAATGATAGTTGAGGAATCTTATAGAACTGAAATTGGGAAAAATAAGATTGAGAAAATGATGATAACTAATTCTGAAAACATATCAAAACATAAGGAATTTTTATCAATCGTAAAAACTTTTGATTTACATGCCGATGGTAAGATAAGTGCTGATGCTAGATATCAAACTTCTTATATGGTAAGTCAGTATTTGGATGTTGTTGTATGCCACCAATTACTAAATCCTTTGAATTACATCTATTTGGATGTTGCATATATGGGTTATCCGGTGTTGCATAATGCACCTATGTGTAAAGATTTAGGTTATTATTATGAAGGTAGTGATACGAAAGATGGTGCGAAACAATTGAACTGGATATTGGAGAACCACGATAACCATATTGATGAGTATAATGAAAGAAATAAAAAAGCTCTATGGCGATATTCGGTTAATAACCCTGAATTGGTTGCGACATATGATAAATTAATCTATAATTTATTCAACGGAGGAAACCACGAATTAATTTATGATGAAACAACAAATTTATATAAAAATTTGTAATAATTAATATAATTATCAGTATGGAAAAATTAAGAATTGGAATAACCATAGGACTAAAATCAAATACGGAATCTATTTGGACTAATGGAATTAAGTTGAATATATTAATTCTATTGAAGTTATTAAAAAAATCTCAAAAAAATTATGAGGTGTGTTTATTAAACACGATAAAGGTTGATTTTACGGATAAACCGGATTATCTAAAAAACATTGATATTCATTATATTGATGACAAATATAAAGACATTGACTTGATGATTGTAATGGGTTCTCAAGTTACGTCAAAAATACTTCAGGACTTCAAGAGTATGGAGAATAAGAAGATAGTATCATATAAATGTGGAAACAATTATATATTGGCTATGGAAGATATCTTATTCAAGGAAAATCCCCCAGGACTGAGTCAATACGAAACTGAATTTGACGAGGTATGGTATATACCTCAACAACACGAGACTAATCAGGGTTATTACCATACTTTATATAGAACTAATTCACTTATTGTACCGTTTTTATGGCATCAGGAATATCTTTTATCAGCGTTAGTTGATGTTGAGAAAGGATATCGTGCTGGAAAATTCGCTAAAGGTTACGCTTACAATCCGAATAAGGAGAAAAAGATGTTGGGTGTTATGGAACCGAACTTGAATGTTGTTAAGTTTTGTTTATTACCTATTATGATAGCCGAGGAAGCGTATAGGACCGATATAGGGAAAGAAAAGATATATAAGATGATGATAAGTAATTCTGAAACTTTGGTTAAGCACAACGGATTTATGTCATTATTAAAGTCATTTGATATGTATAAAGATAATAAATTAACTTCAGAGAAAAGATATCAAACGGCATATGTTGTAAGTCAGTATATGGATATTTTGATATGTCATCAATTATTGAATCCGTTAAACTATATCTATTTGGACGTTGCTTACATGGGTTACCCTGTATTACATAATGCTCCGATGTGTAAAGACCTTGGTTATTATTACGAGGGTAGTGATACAAAAGATGGTGCAAAACAATTAAATTGGATATTAGAAAATCACGATAAAAATCTTGATGAATATAATAAAAGAAACGATAAAGTGTTGTGGAGATATTCTGCGGATAATCCAAAATTAATTGAAACTTATGATATGTTAATTCATAATTTATTTAATGGTGGAAATTACGGGTTGGAATATGATGAAACAACTAATTTATATAAATAAGGTTTAGGACTTATAATTGATATTTATAAGTCCTAAAACTTATTTTTTGTATTGTTTATAATTAATTTCAACGAAGTCGTTAATTAATCTTTCCTTTTCGGCTTCATCATTGGAGTGAACCCATTTCCATATAAATGAGGTTTCAATACCTTTAAGAGATTGTTTTTTATGGTCAATCAAGGTGGTTAATACATTGATATCATCTTCACCCAAATCAAGGATGATGTTTAATTTATTTGAGATAAAATATAACTCAAATAAGTCGTAATTATCATAAGCGACTTTTGCCTCAATATATAATGTTGTTAATTTTTCATCATCAACTTTATCAGGGTGAGTTAGTTTAGCAATATCCCTAAATATCTTCTTAACCTTATCTTTTGTTGTCTTACTTATAATATCAGGATTAACAATCGGGTTCTTCTTTATCTTTTCTTGTTCTTCACTTTGTTCACGACTTTCCTCTTGTTTTTCTTCTTGTTTTTCACTTTCTTCAGGTTCAACAACTTCAGGTAATTCTATTTTACTATTAACTAAATTTAAGAAATCTTTTTGGTATGTATTAACAACCTCTTTTTTATATTGGTCGTCTAACATAAGGAAAGTGTATTCTTGGACTAGTCTTTGTATTTGTAGATTTTTTAGAGATGTATTCACGATATTGTTTATCTATAAATATTGTTTTTTTTATAATATCCTCTATTTTTCTTATAAAAAATATAATGGATAAAATCTTCATACAAATCGCTTCATATAGAGACCCCCAACTTAATCCAACAATTAAAAGTTGTATTGATAATGCAAAACACCCTGAGAATTTGGTGTTTGGGATATGTAATCAATATCATCCGGAAGATGAGTTTAACATTGACGAATATAAAAATGATGAACGATTTAGAATAACGAATGTTTTATATTCTGAAGCTGAAGGTGTATGTGCCGCTCGTCATGCTGTACAACAATTATATGGTGGTGAGGAATATACCCTACAAATTGATTCCCATATGCGTTTTGCTCATAATTGGGATGTTGAATTTATCGGTATGATAAAACAACTACAAGATAAAGGAATTAAGAAACCTTTATTAACCGGATATGTATCATCATTTAATCCGGATAATGACCCAAATGAAAGAATTGTTGACCCTTGGGAGATGGTCTTTGACCGATATACACCGGAGGGGGTTGTATTTTTTTTACCGCAAACAATTCAGGGATGGACAACATTAACCGAACCAGTCCCATCAAGATTTTATTCAGCACATTTTTGTTTTACCTTGGGGGTATTCACCACCGAAGTACAACACGACCCAAATTACTATTTCCACGGAGAAGAAATATCAATTGCCGCAAGAGCTTACACTCACGGATATGATTTATTTCACCCACATAAAACATTAATTTGGCACGAATATACGAGAAAAAACAGGACGAAGCACTGGGATGATGCTCCAGATTGGGGGAAAAGAAATGAAAGTTGCCATTTAAGAAATAGAAAACTATTCTCAATGGATGGGGAAGTTTATAACCCGGAAGAATTTGGAATTTATGGATTTGGTTCAGAGAGAACACTAAAAGATTATGAAAGATATTCAGGTCTTTTATTCTCAAAACGAGCTGTTCAACAATATACATTAGATAAGAAATATCCCCCAAACCCACAAGTCTTTGAGACGGAGGAAGAATGGTTAGATAGTTACGCATCAATCTTCAGACATTGCATTGATGTTCATTTTAATTTAGTCCCTGAAACGGATTATGATTTTTGGGTGGTTGCTTTCCACGATGAAAAAGATGAAACATTATATAGACGAGATGCGGATATTAACGAGATTAATATGATGAAAAAAGACCCAGATGGGTATTGTAAAATATGGAGACAATTCCAAACCGCGCATAAACCAAAATATTGGGTTGTATGGCCTCATAGCACATCAAAAGGTTGGTGTGAAAGAATAACAGGAAATTTATAAAAGATGGTAAGTATAAATAAACTTAAAATTGCTGATGTTAGTTATGTTATTAATTTAGATAAAAGAATTGATAGACTAAAAAATATTCAAAAACAATTTGATGAATTAAATATTGAAGGTGTTCAAAGATTCTCAGCTATAGATAATTTAGGGTCAGGACCGCTTAATTGTAAACAAAGTCATTATAAGGTATATGAGGAATTTTTAAAAACTGATGGAGATGTTTTATTAGTTCTTGAGGATGATTGTTTATTTTTAGACCCATTAAAATTTAATTATAATGAAATAGTTAATGAAATTAATTCTACTGATTGGGACCTATATTGGTTAGGTTGCAGGAATAGGAGGTCACCAGTTTTTTATAAAAATAAGTCATATAAAGTTAGTTCCGTTTCTCACGCACAATCATATTTAATTAAACGAAATCTGTGTGAATATATTTTAAAAACTTATCCAATAAACATTCATTTAAATACAGCAATTGATGAATTACTTTGTTTATTAATTTATGGGTATGAAGTAACTAGTGACCCAAATAAATTTAATTTTTATCAATTAGATAATCCATTAAATCATTTACCGACAATTTTTACATCATTATGTTATGAAAAATCATTATCTTCTCAATATGCCTCATATAGTGATTTACAAAATATGGAAGTAAACTACACTGAATACATAAAAAATTCACATCCGGTTAATAATGAATAGAGTTAAATTAGTTACTGTAACTTGGTCAAACGAAGATGAACCCCGCATTGAAGACTCATTTTTGATTAAATCATTCTTAAAAAATAATAAAAGTGACGACTTAATTAATATACATTTTAATAGAAATAATTATAACGAATTGGAAACTGAATTTCAGTCTAAATTTGGTTATCAATATGAATTTTTATTATACCGAATCTTTTTATTAAAAGATATATTAGTTAATATTTCAGATGACTTACTAATATTTTCAGATACAGGTGATGTGGTTTGTTTGGGTGATATTCAGGAATTACAAAATAAGATATCGGACAATATTATTTTTTCAAGTGAGAATCATAGATATCCTAATGAGGGGAATATCTTAAATTGGGAACCTAATTATAGATACCCTGAAAAAAATTACATTGATATTAATTTTTTAAATGCTGGTGTTTCATTTGGTCATAGACTTAATTTTATTAATTTACTAACAGAATGTATTGAATATGTTTTCCCAAAAAAATATACCAATTTTGGGGGTGACCAAGGAGTTTTTACATATTACTATATTAATAATAATTTACAAACTAATTTGGTTAATTTAGATAATAAATATGAGATTTTTTTAAGTACTTATTTAAAATCTTATCACGATTTTCATTATGAAAATGGTAGATTAGTTAATTATACATATAAGACAACTCCACTTTTTATTCACGATAATGGGTGGAATTATGGTAGTCCTAAATTTATAAACCATTTTAACTTATTATAATGTTTGTTGTGGGTCATCGTTAATTACATTAATGTCAAAATTGTTAGAATTAAATTTAATTCAAGATTCCATAACCCACCATTTTTTTAAAATATATAAATATGAAAAAGTATTCACTAATAACAACTAGTTTCTGTTCAAATTGTTCTGAACCTGATAAATTTTTTTTAAAAAATAAATTTAATTATGATGGTGATGAGAGTGATATTTATGTAAATTTTTCTAATGAATTTTCCCCGTTTGATTTTAATAAAATACCAAATATTGGTTATAGTAAAAGAAAAGATTTAGTTTATGGTAAAATTTTTCTATTAAAAAATTTCATAGAAGAAAACATACTTGGTAAATATGAGTATTTGTGTCATATTGATTATTCTGATACAAAATTTTGTGGTAGTTTTATAGAAATGATGAATAAATTTTCATCATCTGAAAATGATTTAATAATTTCCACAGAAAAGAATGCTTGGCCATATATTGATGAATTAAATAAATGGACTGATAAAAATTTAGAAGAAAATGAGTTCACCTTTTTAAACTCAGGTGCTGTTATATCAAAAACTGAAATTTTCTATAAAATGTTAAATAATTTAATTAATATTTGTTTAACTATTAATCTTGATTTTTGGGATGACCAGGGTGTTTGGCAATATTATGATATATGTATTTCACCTTTAAAAAAAGACATTAATTGTGAATATTTCTTTTCAACGGCATTATTGGATGATACATATTATATTATTGATAATTCCCAAATTAAAACTAAATTTAATACCATACCATATTTAATACACGACAACTCAAGTTTTAGTTTAAACTTAATAAAAACCATATAATATGAAAAATGTAACAGGATGGTTCACTTACAAAGGAATCGTAATACAACAACACGATGATGTTGAAATTGTTTTTGAACAATTATTTAAAATGACTAAACCTTCCCAAATTTTGGAAATTGGAACCGCTAGTGGTGGGTTAACCTTGTTACTTCGTGATTTGTTAGACCGAAACTCAATGGAAAATACTAATATTAGAACTTATGATGTCGATAATAAACATTATTTAAACAGTTACATAGAAAATGGGGTTAAAATTGACATTAGGATAAAAGATGTTTTTAATCACTCATATAATGAATTAGTTGAGGTGGAAGAAATAAGTTCATACATCCAAAATGATGGGGTTACAATAGTTTTATGTGATGGTGGTAGTAAGAAAAATGAATTTAGATTATTATCTGAATATTTAAAAGATGGTGATATAATTATGGCTCACGACTATTCTCCAAATCAAGAATACTTTGAAAAAAATATTAATAACCAAATTTGGAATTGGATGGAAATACAAGATAGTGATATTGATGATTCCTGTAAAAGAAATAACTTAACACCATTTATGGAACAAGACTTTAGAGATGTTGTTTGGGTTTGTAAAATTAAACAATAATATGGGTAAAATAACATTAGTAACGGGATTATGGGATATTGGAAGAGACAACCTTCAAGAGGGGTGGTCAAGGTCATATTCCCACTATTTAGAAAAATTCAAACAACTATTACAAGTCTCAGAAAATAT
>Ga0181344_1001089_pt1 | contig 10190 bp, 9 predicted proteins | sample Su13VDMLBDD_FD_130098 | JGI IMG/M metagenome (GOLD analysis project Ga0181344, IMG submission 130098) | Freshwater viral communities from Lake Michigan, USA - Su13.VD.MLB.D.D | ecosystem: Environmental > Aquatic > Freshwater > Lake | place: USA: Michigan | collected 2013-07-15
CCTCCTCCGCCCATAATGTTGTGTCCTTTCTTTTTTGGTTTGGGTTGGTTTAGCTTCCGCCGAGTTTAATTCCTTCGGTGTCAGGAAGCTGAAATGAGCTTTTTGAACTGTACGCAGTATTGCTTGGGTTTGAAGCAGCAGTTGTGAGCGCAGGATTTTTTGTAGAACCAGCGCCACCAGCAAGATTTGCGGCAGTTTTTGGAAGCGTACTCGATGCAGCTCCCAAGTTGGCCATCCGAGACGCAGCAAGTGCGTTTGGATCATACGCAGCTCCGGTTGCCTGAGATCCGGCAGCAAATACCTGCTCTTGTTGTTTCTGGAGCGCGGCGGCGTCTTTCATTGCGCCAACCTGTTCAAGTCTAGAAAGGTTCTGCGCAGCGGCGTATTCACCTTGCTTCTTTGACAACGACGCAGCCTGATCTTGAGCTGTCATCATTGCTTCTTTCTGTGCCTTTTCAGCATCAGCACGAGCAATTGCCTGCTCGTTTTCCATTTGCTTAATCAGTTCCAGAATTGCCGTGTTGTCCGGCGCTGCCATCGTTACTGTTGTTCCTCCTCCGCCCATAATTTTAGTCAGTTAGTGTTGTTATTTTACTTTTTTACCTTGAGTTGTAAACGCATTACCAATGGCTGAACCAGCCTGCTGAATGCCTTGAGCCAAAAGCTCAGTTCCGTTTGATCGGATATTCCACTGTTTTCCAGCGTTGAATTCCATGCCACCACCTGAGCCAGCTAGGTTGCTAGATGGCCTGCTCATTGGCATACTCTGTGATGACGGCATCGTCATTTGAGGCATTGCCGAAAAGTAAGCTCGAATCGAGTTCATCTCTTCCATGCGCTTGCGCTTTTTGTACTCCTCAGACCTTGGGTCTTCTGGATTTGTAGTGTCAGTTCCAGCCGCATCGTGAGCAGACTTTGTAAGGTCATCCTCGGTTGGGTTTGAGTTGTACATGTCAGCCTCGTATCGACTGATTTCGTTAGGAATGGACTCAGGAGAACTCGATTGAATTCCTTGATCCATTTCAGGCATTTGTGATTCGGATGAGCCGCCCATAATTTAGATTAGTTGTTTTTTAATTAAAACTCAACATGACAGCTTATTTTTGTTGCCAAGTCGCCTTTACTCCGACATCTGGAAAAGACAAGTCTTCGTAAGTTGCAAGGTGCGATACGTTTGTGATTGTAGCCTTAAGTTTTGGGCATTCCACATACGGGCCAGCATGTCGATCCACGCAATTCAAGCATGCTGGTATAAAGTCTGCGTTTTTGGATTTATCCTTTTTATGTCCCCACACCCCAGACGACTTCTCATAACGATCCGCATCCGGCATCACGCCTGATTCTTCAAGATACTGGAAAACATCTTCATCAGTCCAATCGCGAAGTAGATAAAGGCTGACGGGACAGCCTTCAGCGTATCGAACGTCGATCGAAAGAGGCATCTGCCCCTTAATTAGGTCTGTGTCCGCACTTTTAGTGCCTATGTGAACTGCGCTCCAAGGCCAACTAAATGTCCCAGTCGGTCGGCGCAGGTATTCGATCCCGCAAAGGTACTTTTCGTCTCCTTTTGGACGTTCTGTCCCCAATGATAGCACCACCGACTTTTCACCCCATTGCTGGTGCTTAAGCAGATCAAAGCGCATTTCGCCTGTTTCAATGTCAATCCCATCCGAAAGCGACACGCGCAACGGTGGGTACTCATGCATTTCAAGATCCCATTCCTTAATAAGGCGATCAGAGTACTCATAGCGTTCTCTGAATTTAGGCTCTCGAAACTGCACAACCGACAGATGGATATCACACTCAAACTTCAAAAAGTGAAGCAGAGCTGTTGAGTCTTTGCCGCCACTCCATAGCACGACAGAATTTGGCCATCTAGCATTCCATGCTAGAGCCTTTTCCTTGGCTTTATTTATCAATACCTTGTCCATATTAGAAGATAATCAATCCGCCAGCCACAGCTCCACCAGCACCAATCATTGCTCCGGTCATTGCGTTCTTGGACGCATTTTGCTGTGCGTTGGCATCCATCATTGCTTGCTGCTGATTTTGTTGAGCGGCTTGATGTGCGTTAATAAACTGACTGTTCGACGACATGAGCTGATTAATCCAATCAGTGGTAGACTGAGCATTTCCGCCAGCCATATTCAGCATGGTCTTCGGAAGCTCTGCGCGTTGCTGTAACCCAGCGGCCCGTACAGCCTGCTCTGTTCCAAGAACGGAACCAGCGTCTAGTCCAGCCTGCGGCATCGCATTCTGGCCTAGATATGCAGCCATTTTTGCCTGCTGATTCTGCCTGAATGCCTGACCTTCAGCAGTGGCAGCATCAAAGTAGCCGGACTTGCCAACAGTTGAGTCTTGAAGCCCAGTTCCAAGCATTTTCATCAGACCTTGGCGCTTACCCCACTCTTGCATGTGCTTTTCCCAAGCGCCAGGCGCTGTGTCCTCTTGCAGCATTCTCGGCAACTGCTTCCGCATCTCGGCGGCTGCCGGATTGTTCTGTGCCTCCAACTGAGCTGACTTAAATGCGTTCAACGCAGCGATCTGTTCTGCCTTTACCTGTGTTCCGTCCTTTCCCCAGATGTCTTCAGTCCACGACTCTACGGGCAGCTCAGATGCATACTTTAAAAGCCTGTTTTGATTTTCCAACGCAGCCTTACCTGCGCCCATCTGCATTTTGATCTGAGCAATCCCAAGCGTCGGATCTGGTGGTGGAGGTGTTAGTGTTGTTGAGCCGCCCATAGTGTTATTTTGGTAAGTAGATCTCTCGACGCATGCGAATTAGCCCGAGCTTGTTCATTACATCCTCTGGAAAAGGAAGTGCTTCACCTGTTGCAGTTTTATTGTCGAACGGAACGCCAATACCGCCAGGCTTTCCAGCCAATTGAGTATGCGTCTTCCAGTCAGACATTACCTGAATTACGTCGCGAGGAGTTGTTAGTGCTGGATGAAATGCAGGATACACGATCGGCAGATAAACGTGGTCTGAGTATCCAAACAAAGCGTCCCCTTTGTAGTGGGCATACACGTTCGTGTGAGGAGATGGCACAATACAGTGATCAAATGACTCCGCAAAAGCCTGCAAACGCTGAAATTCTTCAGTGTTCGGAGCAACAAAACGATAATCGATAGATGTTCTCATGTCCCTAATGATAAGGTGATTTGATTTTTAAGTGGAGTCTTAACTTTGAAGGCTTCCTGCTGAATAATCTCAAATCTGGTGTTGCTGTTGCCGCAGATGACGCATGGCAGGCAGTCGCTATCAAGCTGAGTCCTGATTGGGATACTTGAATACAACGGAATTGTCCCATCGTTTCCAAATGGGCTCACATAGAGGCTCGGAAACACCGTAACAGCACCAGAAACTTGGGAAATGTCAGGCATATGTTAGCAAGGGTTGATCTTTCGATACTGTTCCGCAGCATTGCTGGCCTGTTGAGTTGCTAGTGCAGCGGCTTGAGTGTCAGCGTCCTGCTGTGAAACTTGCGACACGTAGGTAGCCGTTGCGGTGCCAGAAACAGCCACAACGCCAGTCTGACACGACAATCTGACTGTCCTTGTTTGTGTGCTTGACCAAGACGACAGCGTAAACGAGGCGTTTTCCTGAGATGGCTGTGGTAAATCCACAAGCATACTGGTTCCGTCCTCGCCGACAACGCAGTACTCAGTTTCAGGAACTGCATTTCCACCAACGGACTTTTCAGACCACGGATCTTGGAACATTCGCACCGATTCAACTGCAAATGATCCGCACCACTCGACTAAAAACGAAAATCCTTTTGACACATCAAGCGACAGATTTGACTCGCAGCTCGTCAGGTTGGTTCTGGTTACGTTTTCAGTGATTAAACGTCTTGTCTGAGTCTGAAGGAATCCAAGATTTTCAATCTCTTTTGCGTACTTTGTAGTGGCAAATTGGTAGTTTTCAACAGCAGCAAGAAGTCGCGTGCTTAAGATGTTCTGGTAAGTGCCTTTTGTGCCACGAAATGACACCTTCACGTCCACTGTTCCAGATATTTCAGAGCAATCCAGCTCGCCATAAGCCAACTGCTTCAAGTCCATCGAATCACCAAGCAGGCCAGTTTCCATCTGGCAGTAAATTCGTTGAATGATATCCGTGGTTTTGTTCGATTCAATGTGAAGGTATGTGTCGTACCTTTCAGGCACGAAAGCTTCCCATAAATGGTTGTGTGAGCCATCGTTTGTAGATGCGTAATCAACGCTAAACGCAAAAACGCGAGGCTGATTTTGAATTACGCCAGTCGTCCACTCGATTGGGCGAATTCCAGTCCAAACACCAGCCCATGCTGGTGATCTTGATTGGTTCCACTCAGAGGCCGGAGCATAATCCAGCACCATTGTCGCCGAGTTGATCGTTTCAAGGTACGGGATCGAGCAAAGCAGATAATTCTCAAACGCCACAGAGCAGATGTTATTGATTTCCGCGCTCATCAGGCGCTTTGCCTTGGCCATCTCAACGTCTTTGTACAACACCTGCGACGAAAGGTAAGACGCAGCCGCAACGTCAGCCGAAATTAGGCCACCTTGGCTGTACCACCACATCATGCCTGCTTGAAAACAAATTGACTTGCCGGAGATGCACCCGATTGTTGGGTAAAGCGTGTTTTGAAAATTAGACGTAGAGGCCCATTGCGCTCGATCAAGAATACCAGATGCCAGCGAATAGGTTGCGCGATCGCTGAACACATAAAGCCTAGTGTCGTTATTCTGCCCAACGTAATCCATGATGGCAGTCACGGGCCTAGGAATTGAAAAGTCTCCGCGTCCTGAGCCGCTTTTGCGCTCTTCCCACCCAAGTGGATTTCCTAGGTCAGAAGCCTGAATGACGTTTCCGGTTGCCACCCACAGTCGGCTGCCAGAAAAGGCCATCCAGTAGCCAATGGGCATGTCTGGTGAATGCGCTCCGGTTGTATTTGAGCCATCCCAGTATGCAGGCTGATTGATGCCGTCTTGAATGATGGCCATTCGGTGCGACGGCGTCACGGTTACGTCGCCAGAAACATTGACAGTAGCGTTCTGTGTTGCTGTCGAAAAGTTCACTCGACTAACATTTGGATCTAGTTCGATATCCGTTAAAAGCCACTTATTCCAATCGGATGGTTGCTCAAACGGATATGGCAAGAAGTACACCTTACCATCAACGGCAAATGTAATGTACGTTAGCTCAAATTCGTTTGATGCTGTGCCGTCGTAATTGTATATGCTGGCGCTTTTGTAGATATCAACGCCATCGAGAGTGGTAGTAAATGAAGCTGCGGAAAACTGTTTGTTTGCGTTGAACAGCATGCCTCCTTGCAAGTTGCCTTTTGGCAACGAGAGTTTCATCCTGAACCCTGGACGTGTCTGAGCAATGCCGCCGCGAATTTGAATATTCTGCCCCCACTTAAACTGGTCTTCAGGCAGCGTCCAAGGATTCCGCACAGAGTTCACTCCGTGAATCCATCCAGCAGACGCCTTTTGCAGCCTTCCAGAAGTGATTTGTGGACTTTTCATTGGCTAGAACATTACCACGTCAGTCCCGTCACCGTAAGTGATGTTGTTGATCTGAGGAGGACTCATTGCATGGCCGTCCATAGAATCGTTTTGGTTCTTCAAATAAGCAAATGCAGTCATCCAGTAGCGTTGAGCCTGCTCTGCAAAGTCTTTGTCTTCCAAATCGACTGCATGCAGCGCCGCAAGGATTGCTCGCGAGTTTTCGAGCGGAATGTAGTCGTATACCGACGTGATGTTCGGACTGGCAACGCGGTACGCAATTCGAGCCCATGCACATGGCTTTCCAAGACGAATCCGGCGGTATTGTGGATTTGTTTCGCTTGGATGGTACTGGCCAATTAGCGTCATGTCGTTGCTGCGACCGTAATCGAACGCATAAAGCGAAATGTATCCAACGCTGTCAGGCTTCTCGATATGCGAAATGGTCTTTATCAGCGTAGGGGCAAGTATCGAGTCTCCAATAAACGTGCTGTTGATGGTCTTTCCGATGTTAACAAAGTTAATTCGCCCAACAACGCTTGCAAGGCTCAACGCCTGCGATCTGGTGGCGTACAATTCAAACGTGCTTCCGGTAATGTCTCGGACGTAATAATAATACTGCGTGGAAGGTGTAGATTCCTGCAATCCAGTCGGAAGAACATCGCCATCCGAAGGTCTGACTTGAATCTCAGTGCCAGTATCCCATGTCAACTTGTCTGCAATGATCGTGGTGGACTTTTTCGGAGTTAAAGTCCTTGAGATAACCATCTGCATCAAACCAACTGCAAGCGTCGGAACAGATACGTTGATGAATGAAATCGGAACTCCTCCCGTTGTTGTCAGGTTAAACTTATCGCCAGAAAGCACGAGCTTATAGTCTGTGCCAGAAACCAACGGGAACGGCAGTGATCCGCTTGCGGTAAAGCGCACAAGCATTCCATTTGTCAGATAATCTACCGTCTCTGGATAGATGGAGTTGTTGTATGATTTTGCGTAAGAATTAACACGCAACGCATAATAAGCCTGTCCGGTTCCAAGGTTGACTACGGATATTTTTGTTCCTCCGTCAGCAGTGGTAATTGCATCCAGCCAAAGCTCCGCTGTGTTTTGCGATATTTTGTTTATGTAGATGTTTGAGGATGTGTCAGTGACAACCGGATTAGTAATCGGAAGTATGTAGTCAGTTCCAAGAAACACCTTTTGACCGCTTGTTACGCCGTTGAAATCTCCATTCCATAATCCAGTAAATCCAGTTCCGAATGTGCGGCTAAGAACAAGGTAAAGATTTCCACTTCCAGATGAAGTGATATTAATTTCAGAAAAGTCTAAATTTTTGACAGTAAAAGTACTTCCAGACGATGGATTCTCTGCTCGATACGTTGCACCTTGCACAAGCGGTGAGGGTAATGTGCCTGTTGAAGCAAACTGCACAAATACACCAGTGGACGGAATAATTGTGACCGTTGGTGGCGAGGTGTAACCAGTACCTGCGGTTACTGGCGTCACTCCTGTAACAACTCTTGTGAATGAAAATGAAACGGTAGCCGGATAATTTGAGCCACCACTAGGAGTCTGAGAAAATGTTATTCGGGGACTTGAATAGCCAGACCCAGCGGATGTAACTGTTATTGAAGAGATAGATCCTCCAGACAAAGAAACATTGCATGCAGCTCCAGTACCACTTCCGCCTACACTATCGGAAATAGTAGCAGTTAATCCAGGTGTATAACCACTTCCTCCATTAACAACAAAGACAGCACCTATACCTCTTGAGTTTGTAATTGTAGTTGCAGTTGCACCTGATCCGCCACCTCCAGTGATGTACACAGCAGGATCTGCGTTGTATCCGCTGCCAGATGCAGTGACTAGATAGTTATTAATGAATGACGTTGTAATATCAACGCCGCCTCTGACAACTGCTGGAGCCGGAGAGTTTGTTGAGACAATTGTGACGCGAGGCGGATACAAGTATCCAGAGCCTGGGCTAACAATGGTCAATGCACTAACTGTGCCGCTGGTATTGTTGACGTTAACGTCAAGAAGCGCACCGCTTCCGCGTCGCTGAAGCTGAATTGCAGACACAGAATAATCTGTGGTGCTTAGATTTACTTGAAAAGTTGCAAGCGTCCCAGAGCCTATGTTTGCAAGCGTAATTGTTGCACCGTTGTTGTACCCCTTACCTGGAAGCACTACTGTTATTCCAAGGATAACTCCACCAACAACCTGTACGCTACACGTAGCTCCAACTCCTGTTCCACCCGACACGTTTGTAATTGTGGCAGTTGTTGACGCAGAGTAATTTGTTCCTCCAGTCAAAACCGTTACTGATGCAATTGAATTGGCAAGCGAAAGCACTGGCGATGCAACTGCATGAACGCCACCTGCTGTTAATACATTTCCAGAAATTACAACGGACGGAGGATTCACTGTTGAATATCCTTGCCCTGTGTCAGCCATTGTAATGGCTGAGATGTAGTTTTTCCCAGTAAACGTGTCTGTTGAAATTGTAATGTTTGAAGCAGCAACCGTAGCAGGATTTAACGGAGCACCTCCGACGACTTCCACTTTTGGCTTTGCTGTTGTACTTGTATACCCGTAACCGCCAGAATCATCTAATGTGGCGGAAGTTGTAGCTGCCGTGTATCCATTTGGAGGAGACGCCTGTATTGATGTGCTGGTAACAATTCCAGATGGGAAAGCCTGTACGGTAGCGCCACTTCCAGACGCAGTTGAAAGATTAAAATTGCTAACAGCAATGTTGTTTTGAGTGCCGCCAGATGCAGTTGCGTCGAGAAGTTTTGCGACCGAGTTTTGACCGCTTCCTGCTGTGATAAAGTTGATCGGATTTAATCCGGCAACGGCATCGCTATAGTTTAAGTGAAGAGTGATTGCATTCGTGTCGCCAACTACTTGGCCAACATAGTAATTCTGGCCAGCAATAATTGGCTGTGGAAGCGTTCCGCCATTGGTGTAGCACTGAACTACATCTCCGGCGCTGAAGTTTGGAGAAAGTGTAAATGTGAGCTTTGTCTGTGGCTCGATCGGTTTTCGAAAGTTGACCGAAAACTTTCCACTGTTTCCAGACAGCAACACTGGATTTGTGTTGTTTGTAGCATCTGCGATGGACGCGTAGACTTGATAAGTCTGATTTTCGACACGTTGCGTAAAGTATGTCAGCTTTTCAGCAAGCGGACTTGGAAGAACGCCTGACCCTCCACTGCCAACAGGCAATGTTGTGAAAGTAATCTCATTCGGAGAATCGAGCGCAATTGTTGGCTCGGAATCTGTTGCCAGCACTGTAAACAGACTGGCTGTACGAGTATCCACCACGTTCACCGATGTCGTGCCAGCAATGCTGTCAAAATTAATCGGATTGATACCGTTTTGAGCGTCGAGCGGCGACTCGTGCAGATTGATCGTGTTGTCGTCAATTTTCCCGACGTAATACGTGCCTCCGGCGTCGAGCGGAGAAGGGACAGTGCCGACATTTGCATTCAACACTACAGCTTGACCTGACAAAAGCTGATGGATCGATGCGCTGATCAGATCGGTGAGAGGAGAAACCTTTAGTGATCGGGTTTCGATGGTCGCGCCGTCTGGCGCAATGGTTCCGTATGGAAAGTCACGTTGAGCGTGTACAGGCACCAGCAATCCATCGACTAGCGTCCCATCCTTAAGCTGCGTGCGTAACTCTCGATTGTTTGAGTCCGTGCCGATAACCCGAAGCTGCAACCCAGAGTCTGTCTCATGCTCAGAAATAGCAACCAGCTCGGATGGCTGCGTAATCTGCATCTGAGTTGCCACCATGCCGCGATCGTCCCATGCCCATTGGACGTTGTTGTACATGCCGCCCTTGTTGACATGATACTGGAACAGGCGGTTCCGAAAATAGGTCGGAGAACCGTCTACGTTGACCGCCAGCGGCACTTCTACGTTTCGAGGCAGCGTAACGGTAACGCCGTCCCAACCTGTGCAAACATCGACCTCCGAAATCGCGTGAAAATAGTGTCCAGACTCCATGAGAGTCTGAACAGCCTGCGTCAACTTGCGATAAACCTTGGCATAATCGGTAGTCGCCAAGACTTCCGACGCCTCGTCGATGATTTGCGAGACAAACATGCGCTTAAGTTATTACATCGAGCCTTCTTTTGCGAGTTCCTTTAGGAATTCTTCGTCAGATGGAGTGCCCATAGGAGCCTCACCGCCCATAGGAGCGCCTTCTGGAGCCCCCATTGGGCCACCAACGGGCTTTTCAGCCATTCCTGACTTCTGCATCTCAACAGACGCTTGGAGGTCTTGAACACCGGACGCGAGTTCCATAACAAGCGCCGACATCATGTCGAACGCAGCCTTTGGCATCTGAATCATCACTGAATCGGACGCGCCGCCTGCTGGAGGCATCATATCGCCTGCTGGAGGCATCATTTCTGCATTTGGAGTAGCCATAATTAGTCGTTTTCTTCTTCTTCTTCGGTTTCGGGTTCGCTTGACGCCTCTTCTAAACCCATTTCGATGGCGTCCTCATCGGATGGTGATTCATCTTCCATCTCGTCTTCCATCTCTTCGTTTTCGCATTCACGAATTCCGTGGATTTCAAGTTCAACAACGTAACGTGTCTCGGTCTTTCCGTCACGAGTAACCTTTTCGGTTCGTTCCATGACTTTTTTGTACTTAATTCTGGCGTAGCCGCTTTCAGG
>Ga0181344_1001090_pt1 | contig 10179 bp, 17 predicted proteins | sample Su13VDMLBDD_FD_130098 | JGI IMG/M metagenome (GOLD analysis project Ga0181344, IMG submission 130098) | Freshwater viral communities from Lake Michigan, USA - Su13.VD.MLB.D.D | ecosystem: Environmental > Aquatic > Freshwater > Lake | place: USA: Michigan | collected 2013-07-15
TACATCGGCTTGGAGGCTTCGCAGCGCATCGCTCAGAACAACCCCGCGTTCCGTGAGGATCTGCGTCAGGCTGATATGGGCAGCGGCAGCGGCGCTGAGTTGCTCAAGCGCATTGGCGCGAATCGGGTGATTAAGAACTTCCGGCATGTGCCGAATCTGTTCCCGCCCCGCTTCACCTACGCCGGTGGCAAGTACACGCTGGTTCAGCCGTTCACCAGCTCCAGCGGCACGAAGGGTACGGTGTTCAGCGTCAACCCGAACTGGGTGACTGCTCCGTTCGAGGCTGCGTTCATCGTCACCCCGTATGTGTTCAAGTCTCACATCGTCCGCCCCGTGAATCGGGTTGGCGACTTGAGCTGGATGCCGACCAACTACATGGGCGAGTGGCAGTGGGTGACTGGTGCCTACAAGCTCGATGTGGATTGCGCCGATCCGCTGGAGAAGAAGGGTCAGCACTACGCTGAGTTCATTCATGCGTCTGAACCCGTTTTCACTAACCAGGGCATGACCATCATCTTCCGCCGATGCACCGGCGCGTTGACCCAGATCATTTGCTCGTAATTCGAGCTAGTAATTCACAGACCCGCAGGTCGAAAGGCTTGCGGGTTTTTTCTTTTCCGCTATCGTCGCCGCCGGATTGACTCGTAGGTTGGTTGTCTACTAACACCACCATCACGGTGGTGGCCCCTCATCGGCTCGAAAGGCTGGTGGGGGGTTTTTCGCATTAGCCTTGACACCAACAACCACGAAGTGATGCTCGCTTCATGCCGGTATTTACCATTCCCAAAGGCGTCGAAATCCCCGAGAACTTGAAGGAAGGCGAGGCTTTCCAGACGATGGCAACCATCGTTCTTGGCAAGAACGGAAAGGCTGAAGTCATCGAGATTGATGGCATGGCGATTCCTGGCTACGAGAAGAAGTCGAAGGGTAAGAAGATGGCCGAGCGTGGCGGTGGTGAGGAGTACGAGGAGGAGGAGGGGGAGATGGTTGAGGAGGGTGGCGGCGGCGGCGGATTCATCGCCGAGGTGATGCGCCGTGGCGCTGGTCCGATGGCCTAAATTGTAAATCGATATGCCAAACATCACATGCGACGAGGCGGAGACGCTGATCAATGAGGCGGCGTCGCTGGGGTGTCGTTCTCCGTGGGAGATTGAGCTAGCGAAGCTCGCTCTGGAGAATCGCATTGCGACATATCTCCAGGGCGGTGGCGCGACGCGCGGAACGTATCGTAGCGTGAGCGCGACGGGGAATGTTCAGAGTGGAGATTATCTTCTGCTCTGCGATTCCACGGCTGGAGCGGTGACGATTACGTTGCCGCAGGCTGCTCTGGTTCCTGGCCGGATCTATGTGTTCAAGCGGATCAATGCCGGTGCGAACAACGTGGTTGTTGACGGTTACGCGTCGGAGACGATTGACGGCGCTGCGTCGTACACGCTGAGTTCTCAGTGGGCTGGCGTGACGGTTATGAGCAACGGAACCGCTTGGTTCATCATCATCTGATATGGCTACAATCTCCTGCGCGGAAGCTGCTAATCTGATTGCCGAGGCTTATGGAGCTTCGTGCAAGAGTCCGCGCGAGCGTAATCTGCTGGAGATTGGCCTACTCTGGGAAGCTGCGACTCTTGGCGGAACGGCTGACATCACGGCGGACAACACGGTGATTACCGTAGATACGACGATCATCACGGCGGACATGACCGAATTTCTGTAACCCGAAACCAAATCATTTAATTCGATATGGCACAGCAAACCATCAATGTCGGAACGTCTCCCAATGACGGGACGGGAACGCCGCTGCGTACGGCTTTCCAGTACACGAACAGCAACTTCAGCGAGCTGTACACGGCTGTCGGCCCGAGCGGCAACAACATCGTTGTTCCTGGCTCCGCCACCATCACCGGCGATCTGACGGTGGATACCTCGACGCTGAAGGTTGATTCGACGAACAATCGGGTGGGTATTGGGACGGCGAGTCCGGGAGCATTGATTGAGGCATACACGAATACGAACGGTCAGAATCGTATTTTCATCAATAATCCAAGCACTGGATCAAGTGCTTACAACAGCATTGATTTCACTGGAGGAACTGCTGGCAACCAGATTCTTTCAATGGGTTCTGGTTACAGCGGATCGTTTCCGTACACGACTGGTGCGCTGGTTCTTAGAAGCGGTCAGGTAAACGGAATGGTCCTCAGCACCGGCGGATCTGCTGCTCCGATTGTTTTTGGAATCAATGATTCCGAAGCCATGCGCCTGAACTCAACGGGGCTGGGCGTGGGGGTTGCTCCCGGCGACAAGATTCATGCTTATGGAAGCGGGAATGTTTATGTTCAATGTCAAAGCGGTGCTGCCAGCAACGTCGGCTTCAGGTTGAGAAATACCACCAGAGATTGGTATTTAATAACCGATAGCACTGGGGCTTTTAGCGTTTACGATAATACCGGATCAGCGACACGTTTTCTGGTAGACACCTCCGGCAACGTCGGCGTGGGGGTTACGCCGAGTGCGTGGGCTACTTCGACTACGATCTGGAGGGCGTTGGATATGCAGTATTCCTGCGGCCTCGCTTCTACTGGTGCTGGTTCGGGTGAAATCGACTTTTTGTGGAACGCTTATTACGATCAGACCGATCAGCGTTGGGAGTTCAAATACACTGGAGACAGAGCCTCTCGGTATTCAATAGGTGGAGCTGGTGTTCACACATGGTACAATACGGCTTCCACCGGAACGGCTAACGGTGCCATCACTTGGACCCCAGCGATGACGCTCACGGCGGGTGGCGAGTTGTTGGTGGGGAAGACGGCTGCTGGATTTGGAACAGTTGGAAACGAAGTTAAAGGTAATGGCGAAGTATTTTCGACACAAAGCTCTTCCAGCAATGCTGCAACAACTTATCACGTTTATTCAACGGCTGCCTCTGCCTATCGCTTTTACGTTGGATTGGGAGGCACTGTCTACGCTACTAACACGACCATCTCTGCCATCTCCGATGCTCGATTTAAGGAGAACGTGGAAGACATCGACGTTGGCCTCGGTGCGATTCTCGCTTTGAAGCCGCGCAAGTTCGATTGGAAAGCCGGTAAAGGTAAGGACATCAAAGGAGACAGAGGTTTCATCGCTCAAGAGTTTGAGCAGGTGTTCCCGAACCTCATCGACGAGTGGAAGGACAACGCCCCCGAAGGCGAAGCTCCTTACAAGTCCGTTCGACAAGATCTTATCCCTGTGCTGGTGAAAGCTATTCAGGAACTCACCGCCCGTGTTCAAACTCTCGAAGCTAAGTAAGCCATGATTACCCTCTCTTGGATCATCGAACGCCTTCTCTGCAAACCCGTAGAAGGCACTCACACCGATGTCGTCATCACCGCCGACTGGCGTTGCAACGGCTCGCAGGATCAGTACAGCGGCACCTGCTACGGCAGCGCGTCGTTCGCGCCTCCTACGGAGGCCTTCACTCCGTATCCTGATCTGACCGAAGCTCAAGTCTTGGGATGGTGCTATGCCAACGGCGTCGATCAGAGCGCGATTGAAGCGAACGTCACCGCGCAAATCGAGAACCAGATCAACCCTCCGGTCATCGCTCCGCCGCTGCCGTGGTTGCCTCCTGTTCCTCCGCCCCAGCCCGAGATGATCGTGCCTCCGATGTTGCCTCAGGTTGAGCCGGTTTTGGTTGCCAATGATTCGAGCGTCTCCGATGCTCCGGCGGCATGATTAAAATCGAACTCACCACCGAACAAGCGAACAACCTCCTGCAACTCATCGACATCGCCATCAAGGCTGGCGGCTTCCAGAATGCGAAGGTCGGCGTTCCTCTGGCCGAACTGATTTTGGAAGCTGCCAAGCAGTCACAGGCGGACGCTAACTAACCAAGCACGATGACGGACCACCACGCTTTCATTCGAGATATCTCAATCGGCGTCGGTGGTCCGGTCATCGGCATAATGGGGAACGCCATGTTCTCCGATCCGAATCTCAAGACGGCATCTCTCGCGCTCGGCGCTTTTGCCGCGCTTCTTACATGCGCCGTGAAGGCAGTCGAACTCTATCGCAAACTCAAAAACGACAAATGAACCCGAACATTTCCTCTCTTCTCCGCCACGGTCTTAGTGCGCTCGGCGGTTTCCACGTTGCCAAGGGGTTGGCCAGTGCTGATCAGGTTGCCGAGATTGCTGGTGCGACTGTCACTCTGATCGGCGCTGCCTGGTCGATCTGGAAGAACAAGCAATCAGCCGCTGCCGCACCCGCCAAACAGACGGAATGAACTTCCTGGCCGACTTCGTGATGAAGCTGGTCATCTGGCTTCATTCGCTGACGAAGCAGGATACGACAAGCGAAGATGCGAAGAAGCAACCCGATCTTAAGCGCGGCCTTCTTGATCGTGTGCGCGAGCATGAGCGTGAGCTGCGCGAGCCGGGTGATTTACGTCCCCCACGGTGAGCCTGTGCGCCTCGCTGAGGACGTTAAGGCTAAGGTTTGGGTCGTTGACGCCAGCGGCAAAACGGTGCGTAGTAAGAACCGCATTACCATCCATGAAGGCTGGTATGCGCTTCCAAAGGAATGAGCTACAACGCACCATACAAAGGTTCTCCCGCTGTCCGATCATCCGGTAGCGGACCTTACAAGCAGTCGCCGCCACCCAGGCCGCCGGTTAAGCCGAAGCCGCAGCCGGTTCCAAGCGGAAGCGGACCGTATCGTAAATGATTCAAACGAAAATCCCCCGGTGGTAATGAAAACCATCGGGGGATAATTGTTTTAGCGTCCTAACGACTTCATCACGCTGGCAACGAAGTCTTCGCTCTTCGCAGCGTTTGTGCTGGCAGGCCTGGAACCGCCGGTCGTCGCGCGTGAGCTGACTCCAGGTTCGCTTCCTCGATACTTGGATAATTCAGCCTGGAGACGCTTGTTCACCTCGACCTGAGCATAGAGCAGTTCGCGGTACTTGGGAGCGGCAGCGGCCCACAGAGCGGCCTTTGCCAGATCCTCTTCGCTGTTCTCACCGTTGAAGATTTGCTGAGCAAGACTCAGGCGCTGGTTGAGTTCGCTGTTCCACTCCTCATCGTTCTCACGCGGTTCAAAGATTTCGAGCGAGCGAGCGTCGCTTGAAACCTTCTGCCAAGTCTTCGTGGCCGACTCCAGTGCAGCCTTTGTTCCCTCCTCGTTGTCCTGCTGGTACTTGGAGATGACCGCATCGTAATCGGCCTTAGCCTCGGACAATTCGGACGCGCGCTCGCCATTGATTTCGTCGTACTTGACGATGAGAGCGCCGAGTTTGGCCTTCTTGGACGGCGAAAGACCTTCAACGATGTCGTCGATCTGCGAGTTGCGATAGTCGCTCTCAGGCGACTTGAGCAGCGAAACAAGGCGTTCGCCATCGGTTCCCACAAGGTTCTTCACCGAATCGAACACGCCGCTGATCTTGCCCTCGTACTTCTTGATGAAGTCGGGATGACGCTCGATGTCCAGCAATCGGACACGCTCGGAAAGCGCATCACGCTCTTCCTGCAACGCCTTGAGCTGCGATTCGAAGTCGGGGTTGGTAGACTTGCCAGCCTTCAGCTCGTCCAGTTGCTTGGCAAGCTGCGCCTTCTCCTCCTTGATCTTGCGGAAAGCATCAGCGGCTTTCGTAGACTTGATCGTCTCGGGGATATCCGCGTCGTCGGCAGCAGGAGCGGCGGCGGGTTCAGCCGTCTTTTTGCTGCTACCGAACATCCGCTCGATGTCCTTCTCAGCTTTACTGAGCTTTGGAGATGTATCGTCGGTCTTCTGCTGCTTTTTCGGCTGCTCGGTAACCTGAGTCGCAGTGTTTGCGGCTTCATTGGCCGACGCAGCATCATCGATTCCGCTGGCTTTGAAGGCGTCGATGAACGAGCTGCCAAAGTCGGGAGACTGGCTATTGACGAGAGGTGAATTCAGGGGTTCTTCCATATTTTTAGAGATTAGTACGATTTCTCAAAAGTCGCTTCAGGTTCTTTCGCTGTTTCAATTACGGCCAATTTACGAAGGTTTTCAAGACAATGCGCGTAGCCAGCGGTTACACCGGCAGCGAAAATAATGTCCGATTCCTTGCTGCCATGAGACGGCATCGGCACCGGAATCGACTCCGACACGATTCGAATCGCCATCCGAAGGATCGGATTCCTCATAATCGCAGCAAGCTCAGCCTGTTGGCCATCGTTCTGCCAATCGCTCAGGTTTACTTCAGGCAGATTCAGCAGATCCTGCTTCGTCTGTTTGCTCGGGTTTTTCGTCAAGCCTCTTAGCCAGTTCATTGTATTTAGACTTCTTGTTTCGTTTCAGTTTGTGCCGCTCGGGAATCGGATCGAGAACGTCCACCAGGGTCGGCGGGTTCTCCTTGTTGACTACATCGCGCTTCGGTCGAATGACCTTCGTCACCTCAAGCAGGTCGGCCAGCGGCAGCTTCATGTAGCCGCAATCGACATCGTTGATGCCGTACGAGATGACGAAATTGTTCTTCGCGCTGTCGAAGAAAGCACCGCACGGGAACACGACCGCTGGCAATCCCGGCCACCAGTCCTGTTGATTCGTGCCGGTGAGAAGCGGCAACGTCGTCATGCGGACAATGCGGAACGGAGCCTTGGCTTCAAAGGCGTATGCTCCCATGTAATACCGGCGTTTATTGTTGATCCATGGCAGCGAGCTGTGGAAGAAGGTCCAGTACAGGCCGTCGCAGAGGATCGGATTTGTTCCGCCGCGAACCTCGCCAAATTTCCAGAGCGGATTGAACTCGTCGGTGACGTACTCGGCATCCTTCTCTAAACGCCCATTAAGGCGTACAACGACATGGGGATTGGCCGAATACACCATGTGTGGCGCGTTGTCGTGAACGAAGTAGAGCCAGTTCTTCTCATGGCCATCGTTGATCATGGCCTGCGCGTAGTTGTTGCCGTAGATCGGATCGAACCGGCCCACGTTCAGGAACTGCTTATCAAGCAGGAACATCGCCTGATGCGCGTAGCTCTTGAACGGAACGAACGTGCAGCAGCTCACGCCGTATTTGTCGCCGAACTTCACGACACGCGGATCTTCGAACTGCTCGTTCGGGTAGCTGGCCGTGAGCTGGAGGATCGACTTTTTTGTGGCTCGTAAATCTTTACTCAGCTCGAAGGCAACGATGTCGTTCTTCTCGGTGTAAACATCCTCGTCCTTCTCGCGCTTGTTCCGGCAGCGACGGGCAAAAAGCATGATTCTTCCATCTGCCTCCTGCATGATTGCCGGATTGAAGTAGTACGTTCCGGTTTCAGCCGGGAGAACGATTTTTCCAACCTCCCAATCGCTCTGTTCGGCCAGCTTGGGAACATCATTTTTGGCGTAGCTCATTAGAAACTCGGCTGCAAATTTGACTTCATCGTACAGTGAAAGCCAATGATCGCGCTCCTCGCGGACCTCGGTGAGATGCTCCTCATGCTCCTTGGTGCGAATCTCCAGCGTCTTGCGGAGGTCTTCTATCTGCATGAGAAGATCGGCATGACTATCGCCGCCATTGGCGAAGCGTTTAAGAGCCTTGAGGCTGATATCTCGGATGATGTCTCTCATTTTTATGCGCTCCTCAATCTGGAATCTCGGTTTCGAACTGATCGGCCACCCTTGGAAGGATGGAGTAAGAGTTCAAAAGATGCCTCGTTTTGAAGTAGATAAGCAAATCAATGTGGGCAGAAATTTCGGCGGTTGTTTCCAGCAGCGGTTTCAACGCTTTCCTGCGGACAATGTAAGCGTGAGTGCAGAGCGGATGGCATCGATACAGGTTGTGGCCAACCTGCTCTTCAACACGCCCGACGGAACAACATGAACCGACAAAGATCATGTCCCAATTTTCTGGAACTTCTTTCAGCGCAAGATCGACAGCAGCTCGCCATCCATCTCTGAAAACAACATCGTCCTCAAGAACCAGCCAGTAGTCATCCTCCCTGGTCATCTCAAGCGCGGACCAGAGCATGATGTGTGACATCGTGCATCCGACATGCTTTGAGCAAATGTAGTATGGATCTAGTCTGTTATCCTCGATGTACGGAATTGTTGCCTTAAGCCCAGATTTTTCACCGTTCAATCCATGGAAGAACCGATAGTCTTCAATTCCAGCTTTCTTGAGGCTCTCGGTGACAAATTTAATCCGCTTAGATCCGCGCTGGGTGATGACGATTGGAATCATTTTTTAGTCTTCTGGTAGATCGAAAACACGCTTTCCTTTAGGTCGTACCGCTGAACCAGCGTACAGTATTTCTCCGCGAATCGGATGGCCGTTTGCGTGGATTCCCAGTTCACATCGTCCATGATCAAATAGCCGCCAACCTTGAGCTTCGGAAGCCAGTTGACGACATCGCTCGTAGAAGGCCATTCGGCGTGGTTGGCATCGATGTGAACCATATCCATGTCGGGCAGAGAGCGTGAAGCATCCCAGCTCGACATGCGGCAGAACTGAATGTGACGGACAACCTGCGCGCGGACGGTGTGTCCAACGAAGGCCTCGTAATGACCATCGAGGTCGAGCTTGGACCACCATTCCTGATTGCCGCTCACCTCGTCGTCGATGCAGTCCTCTTTCTTCCAAGAGTCGATGGCATAGACGGTTCCGTTACCGTTCAGCTTGCAGGCGTAGGCCAGCGCGAGCGTTGACTTGCCTTCGAAGACACCGACTTCGGCGATTCGTTGTGGCTTGTTGTCGATGACAAGTTTTCCAATCTCGAATCCCTTTTCTGGATCGCACCAGCCGCCCATTTTCGGGAACTGTTCGGAGACGAAGTTTTTAAGCGCGTCATGCGTTGTCATTTTGGGTGAATGTAGGTGACTGATTTTCTGAACAGCGGATTCGTGAAAACCTTGATGACCGTTGCCCGTGGCCAACACAAAGGTTCAGCAACGATGCTCAGCGGCCTGTACTGACCGTTCTTGATGTCGTTCGATGCTGGAGGATGCTCGTTCACAACAAGCGCCGACTTGTGTCGGGACGAGATGATTTCAAGGATTCTTCGGCACTCAGAAAACTCCAGATGCTGGAGAACATCCTTGATGTGAACCAAGTCAAAGGACTCGATGATGTTCTCAATGTTTTCGTTGCTGATGTCAGCTTTTGCCGGAGCTTTTGACCTCGCAAGAGATGTGGCAACTGGGCTGATATCGATGCCCTTGTATCGAACTCCAGACAGGTCAACCATCGACATCAACTGCCAATCTCCGCAACCGATATCCAGAATCGACTTGATCGAGTTCTCTCGAATGAACGAATTGAGGAACTTGACGTATTTTGCGGTGTTGGACGGATGCGAACCAGGACCGGAACCACCGTTCCATTCGTCAGTCAGGTAGATTCGATCAAAGATATTTTGAAGCATGCAGGCAGTAGGTGTTTTCGCGTTTCAAAATTTCATTCTCGGTAAGCGCGCGCATCTTCTGATCGTGATAGGTGCGCCACAGGTGGGCGATGACACATCCGTCGAGCGAGTGGATTCCCTCCCAGTATTTGTAAGAGCCGCAGTGGATAAACCCAAGCATTTCGAAGTCAACCGACTTGGCTAAGCCGGGGTTTTCGTTGTGGATCTTCAGCGGATATTGAACCGAAATCTCGTTCCATCCGCTGCCGTCAAACTCCTGCCATTTCTGAAGCCACTTCCATTGGAATCGGCTGTGCATCTGCGAGAACATCACAGCGTTGCAAAGCCCAATCGTTGGCTCGTTGCCGCAGAACTCACGGCCAATCACCGTGTCGTGGTTCAGCCAATCTTCAGGAAACGGAGCAACCGTGATTGTATCGGTGTCCGCATAAACGCCACCCATCGCATACAAGATGGTATGGCGAATAAGGTCGGCTCGATGTTGATGCTGCGGGACATTTTTGCCGTTCCATGTCTTCGGGTTTCCAATCGGCATCACCCGAACCGGAACCTTCGCCTTCAGCTTCTCCCATTGCTCGCCGACCGGCTCATTCGGACACCACAGGAAAACGCTCCAGTCTGGATTGTTCATCCACGCCGAAGCGATTGCGATTCGCTCGCAGATGTTGAATCCGTCGTCGTGAAGACCGTGTACGAAGTGTATGTTTTTCATCCCTGACGCGCCAAGTTCGACTCAGCAGTTGCGTTCGCTCGTTGAATGTCCGCTGTCGTCTTCGCATTCCGGCGAGCCAAGTCGGCCATCGCCTTCGTGTTCTGACGCTGAATGTTGGCCATA
>Ga0181344_1001091_pt1 | contig 10165 bp, 18 predicted proteins | sample Su13VDMLBDD_FD_130098 | JGI IMG/M metagenome (GOLD analysis project Ga0181344, IMG submission 130098) | Freshwater viral communities from Lake Michigan, USA - Su13.VD.MLB.D.D | ecosystem: Environmental > Aquatic > Freshwater > Lake | place: USA: Michigan | collected 2013-07-15
ATGAGGCGTGAAGATTGTCGATTTCTCGACATCAAATGCCCTTTAAGAACAGCAAGAGGAGAATGACATGGGTGGTGGTGGATTTCTAGGGTTAGGCCCAGCGCCAAGTGCGCCAGCAGCGCCCGATTATACGGCAGCTGCACAAGCTACTGCACAAAGCAATCTTGATATGGCAAGGGCGGCTACTGCTGCCAACCGTGTAAATCAAGTTACTCCTTACGGCAATTTAGACTACGCACAATCTGGTACAGACCCATACGGCAATCCTACTTGGACAGCAACTACAAGTCTTTCTGATATTGGTCAGCAACTATTAAACAACCAAAATCAGACTTCTTTAGGTCTTGGTAGCGCAATTAACGCCCAATTAGGTCAAGTACAAGATGTGATGGGGCAAGGATTTAACCCTAATTTGCCATCTACCGGCATGAATCCTGGACAGTCTTACCAAGATGCCTATATGCAGCGCCTTGCACCACAACTTGCACAAAGTCGTGAGGCTACTACTGCTGCATTGGCAAACCAAGGTATTGCACCAGGTACACAAGCCTATGAAAACGCTATGCGTCAACAGGCTATTAAAGAAAATGACTTGTTATTGGGTGCTACTACTCAAGGTTTTGGTGTTGGTCAGCAAGCAAATCAACAGGCTTACAACCAAGCCCTTACAAATTACAATTTGCCACTCAATACATTAAGCGCATTGCGTACAGGCGCACAAGTGCAAAATCCATCATTTGTAAATTCTGCACAACAAGCTACTACAGGTGGTGCTGATTTATTAGGCGCAGCGCAAATGGGTTACAACGCACAAATGGGTGACTTTAATGCTAAACAAGCAGCCCAAGCTAACTTTAATCAAGGATTAATGAGTCTAGGTGGCGCTGGAATTATGGCAGCATCTGACATACGCATGAAAGAAAACATTGAAAAAATTGGCAATTTAAATGGTTTAAATATTTATGAATTTGATTACAAGCCTGAATTTAAAAATGAAGCTGGTTATGGTCGATTTATTGGTGTGATGGCTCAAGAAGTTGAAACAGTAAGGCCTGATGCAGTTGTTACAAGGGCAGATGGATATAAAATGGTTAATTATGGAGTGTTAAATGGATAACAATTATTTCACTACTGTAAACCCATATTTTGCACAACAAGACCAACAAGGTTTAAACCCTGTATTCCAAAATATTGCACAGCAACAAGCCAATCAAAATATGGCATTGCAACAAGGCATGAATTTAACCAATCAAGCTGGAATGACTACTCAAGGAAAACAATCTGGCGTTGGCGCAGACCAAATGGCTATGGCTAAAGCATTGCGTCAACCACAAACAGGTGCAGACGCAGCAAAAATGAACGAATTTGGGGCTTATATGCCTTGGAATCAAATGTCTACAGCAAATCAATATGGTACTGACCCTTATTCACAACAAAGTTTAATGTTGGCTTCTCAAGATTTAGGGATGAAATAACATGGCAAATGAATATAACCCAAGTCAAGCTGGCACTATGTCGCCAGAAGATTACGCACAACAACAACAATTAAACCGCCAACAACAAATGGCTACTTTGTTGATGCAACAAGGTATGCAACAGCCACAAGGTCAAATGGTTAGTGGTCGTTATGTAGCACCATCATTTTTTCAAAACATTGCCCCTTTAGCCAATATTGCTGCATCACAATATTTAGGTGGTAAAGCTGATACTGAAGCTGCTAAATTAGCACAAAGAATTCGTGAAGGCAAAGAGTCTGAAAGATTAGCTGCATTGCAACAAATTAAAGCTGGTAATGCTACTGGTGCTTTAGAGTTGCCAAATGTATATGGCGGTGCTGCCCCTTATCAGTCAGCATTGATTGAACAAGCTATACCTAAGAAATCAACTGCTGTACAAGAATTTGAATATGCACAACAAAATCCTCAGTTTGGTCAATATCAAACTGGCTTAAAGCGTGCTGGCGCACCTAGCACTATTGTGTCTATGGGCAAGTCTATTGCTGGTGAAATTGGCCCAATGATGAAAGAAGCGCAAGGCATAGCAACTGCGGCAGTTAAAACTGAAGATTCTGCTAATAGAATCACGCAAGCTATTGATAGCAATAAGTTATTTACTGGTACTGGCGCTAATGTACGATTAGGCGCTGCACAGATAGCTAATACTCTTGGATTTGGCGGTAATACATTAGAAGCTAAGATTGGTAATACTCGCCAAGCCATGCAAGGTCTTGCTGAATTGACATTACAAGGTCGTCAACAAATGCGTGGTCAAGGCGCTATTACTGAGTCTGAAAGCAAGTTGGCTGAACGGGCTATTTCTGGTGATATTAACTTCACACCAGGTGAAATTAAGCAATTAGCTAATGCCGCTAAACGGTCATCTGAACACACATATAACACTTATCAGTCCAAGTTACAAAGTATGGCTAAAAACCCTGATACTGCTGGTTTAGTGCCTTATTATGAAGTGCCAAGAATGACTCCACAAGGCGCAATGCCAAACCAATCCGCTATTGACGCTGAAATCGCCCGTAGACAAGGAAATAGATAATGGATTTATCCCAACTATCTGATGCTGACTTGATGGCTTTAAAAGCCAATGATTTGTCTAAAATGTCTGACCAAGGCTTAATAGCTTTAAAAGGTGGTCAAGTAGCTACGCCTCAAGCACAACCAGCAAGACAAGTGCCAGAAATTCCACAATGGCAGTCTGCTATTGTTGGTGCTGGTAAAGGTATTGTTGACCCTGCGTTGGCTATTGCACAGTATTCAGGTGGTAAGCCTGCTGAAATATCGCAAGCTATTCAGCAACGCATGAAACCGTTTCAAGAAGCTAACCCAATGACATTTGGCGCTGGTCAAATTGGCGGTGGCGTATTAACTGGTGGCGCTTTAATGAAGGGCGCTGGCATGATTCCTAGTTTTGCTAGGGCAAACCCTTATTTGCAAGGCGCTGCTATTGGAGGTGTTAGTGGTGCATTAACTCCTACAGAAACAGGTGTTAGTGGAATGGAAGCAGTCCAAGAAATACCTCAAAAGGTTGGTTTAGGTGCTGTAGGTGGTGTTGGTGGCACGGCTATTGGTCGTGGCGTAGCTAATGTAGTAGCGCCAAAACTATCTGAAGCTGCACAAAAACTGATTGGCGAAGGTGTTAACTTAACTCCTGGTCAAATGATGGGTGGCGCACTTAGAAAGATAGAAGATAAATTAACTAGCGTACCTTTGCTTGGTGATGTTATTGATTACTCTCGCACCAAAGGCATTGAAGAATTCAATAAAGCAGCGTTTAAGCGTGCTTTAGACCCTATTGGTGGCACAGTACCAAAAGAAACAGGTCGTGCTGGTGTAGAAGCCGTAAAGACGCAAATTAGCGATGCTTACAACAAATTGCTACCTAAGATGACTTTTGTGCCAGACCAGCCTTTGTACGATAGCCTTTCTCGATTGGATAAAGTAGTTGTTGGCTTGCCAAAAGCTGAAAACAAAATGGTTGCAGATAATGTTATAGGCATTATTCAAAAGCATATGCCTGACAATGGTTTGATTAGCGGTGGTTCTTATAAAGCTATTGAGTCTGATTTAGGTGAGTTAGCATCAAATTATGCTGGTTCTAAAGGCACAGATGCAATGGTTGGCAATGCTTATAAGCAAGCATTAGGCCAAGTAAGACAAGCATTATCAAGAAGCAATCCTGACTACGCTGAAGAATTGGGTAATATTAATAAAGCCTTTGCTAACTTTTCTCGTATTCGTAGGGCTGGTTCTATGGCTAATACCCAAGAAATGATTACTCCTGCCCAGTTAGCTAGTGCAGTAAAAGCTGCCGATGAGTCTGCCGGTAAAGGCGCTACTGCTACAGGTAAAGCATTAATGCAAGACCTTACAGACGCTGGTGTTCAAGTATTACCTAGTAAAATACCTGATTCTGGTACTGCCGGAAGAAGTGCATTAGTAAGCGCTTTGTTGGGTGCTGGTGGTGCTGGTTCGTATCAAGCCTATCCTACAGTAACTGCATTAGGCGCTGGTATAGCTGGTACTGCTGCACTACCTTACTTGCCAGGTGCTAGAAATGCGCTTACAACATTAGTAGGTAAGCGACCAGAATCAGCAAAGAAATTAGCAGATGCAATTCGTGAATTAGCCCCATACATGGCTGCGCCTGCGGCTCAAAAATCAGTTGGAGAATAGAAAATGAGTAGAAACGGTAGCGGTACTTATAACCTACCTGCGGGTAATCCCGTAGTAACAGGTACAACCATAACTAGCACATGGGCTAATACTTCACTTTCTGATATTGCTAGTGCATTAACAGGTAGCGTTGCTTCTGATGGTCAAACCCCTATGAGTGGCAACTTAAATGTGGCTAATAACAAAGTTATTAATGTTACTGACCCAACTTCTGCCCAAGATGCAGCTACTAAAGCCTATGTAGATGCCGTTGGTTTTACTGTAGCACCTGGAACAAATGGCAATGTTTTAACCTCTAATGGCACTATTTGGACTTCTGCTGCTGCTGTTACAGTACCTACTGGTTCTATGCAAATGTGGCCTACTGCTACCGCGCCAACTGGATATTTGTTATGTGCTGGTACAGCAGTTTCAAGAACAACTTACGCTACTTTGTTTGCACTTATTGGCACAACTTATGGTGTAGGTGATGGTTCTACTACCTTTAATCTTCCTGATTTGCGTGGTCGTATGCCTTTGGGCGTTAGTGGAAGCTACGCATTAGCGTCTACAGGAGGTTCTGCTGATGCCGTTGTTGTAAGCCATACTCATACTATTACAGACCCAGGACATCTTCATGTTATTACTGGTTCTAATGTAGCAGGTGGATTTGCAGCAGGTTCAAATGGCTATCAAAATACAGGTACAACCAATTCTGCAACTGCAACAACTGGCATTACAAACCAATCAACTGGTGTAAGTGGTACAGGGGCAAATATGACTCCTTATTTAGCAATTAACTTTATAATTAAAACTTAATTCAAAAGGGAATCTAACAAATGGCAATGGCAATCAATGGCACTACTGGGGTTACCTATCCTGACGGCACTACACAAGCCTATGGTATGCCAGCACCAAGCACAGCGGGAAATGTTTTAACATCCAACGGTACTGCATGGACTTCTGCCGCTGGTGCGGCTTCTTTTCCTGCTGGCACAGTAACCATATTTAAACAAACTGCCGCTCCTACTGGTTGGACAAAAGACACAACCAATAACAACGATAGTGCTATCCGCATAACTACAGGCACAGTAGGAACAGGCGGTACTGTAGGGTTTACAACTGCTTTTGCTAGTCAATCTGTTGCTGGAACTATAGGGACTTCAGGTGCATACACCCTTACAACTACAGATATTCCAGCCCACACCCATACAGCACAAGGCGCAAGTTTCAACGCTGGATATGCAGGCGGTTCTAACGCTGTTGACAGAGGCTCACAAACAACAAGCTCAACTGGTGGCGGTGGTTCACATAGCCATAGTGGTGGTTCATTTACAGGCACAGCTATCAATTTAGCTGTTAAATATATTGATGTTATTGTTGCTACTAAAGACTAATGGCTACTTTAAAAATAGACCCAACAAGCGGCATTACATACCCTGATGGAGTAGTGCAAGCTACTGCTACGCCATCGCCTAGCACAAACGGTAATTTGTTAGTTTCTAATGGCACTGCATGGGTTTCACAAGCAGCGCCTACAGGCATTCCATCTGGCACAGTAATGATTTTTAGACAAACTGCTGCGCCTACTGGTTGGACTAAAGACACAGGTGTTACAGATAATAGTGCTTTAAGAGTAGTTATTGGCACACCCTCTACTGGCGGTACTGTAAACTTTACTACTGCATTTGCAAGTCAAGCGGTAGCTGGTACTGTTGGCAATTATGGTGGTTTTACTTTAACAACAAGTGAGTTTCCAGCACATACGCATACTTTACAAGCAGCGAGTTTTAATGCCGGTTATTTTGGTGGCGCTAATGCTATTGATAGGGGTACGCAAACAACAAGTAGCACGGGTAGCGGTGGAAGCCATACCCACACAGGCGGTACATTTACGGGGACTGCAATTAATCTTGCAGTTAAATATACGGACTTTATTGTTGCATCAAAAAACTAATGAAAATTGAACCTAAATCAAATTGCCCTTTAAACGCTTTTAATCCATGCAAACAACTTGAATGTGCTTGGTTTATTAAAGTTGTAGGTAAAAACCCTAATACTGGCGCTGAAGTAGACGAATGGGGTTGTGCTATGGCTTGGATGCCTATTTTAACCATTGAAAATAGCCAACAACAAAGACAAACAGGCGCAGCAGTCGAGTCATTTAGAAATGAAATGGTTAAAGCAAATGAAGTAGGTCAAAGAGTTTTATTGGCTACTGCTGGAGTTTCACAACAAGCGCAAACAATGATTTTGGAGAATTAAAAATGAAATTTACTATTATTCCTAGTGATGCAACCGCATACAAAGATGGTCTAGCCTTTCATGGTTTAGATGTGTCTGGTGTACCGGCAAATGTTCATGCTTTGCAATTTAATGACGCTACAAACAAAGGTCATATTGAATTTAAAACTGACGAAAACGACCAAATTTCAGCGCCAGAAAAAATTACAGAGTTGCCAGCTTGGGCTGTAACTGTATTTACCGCATGGGATAACGCAAAAGTAGCATTTGAAGCTGCTGAAGCGCAAAGAATTATTGATGAAGCTGCTGCTGCACAAGAATTTGCTAAAGCATAATCATGTCTTTTGAAATTGACCCAGTTAAATACGGCCAACTTTGGGAAAAGGTTGATAATTTGACCGCCAAAGTAGATAAACTAGAAGAAGGCATGGAAGAATTGCTTGCTTTAGCTAATAAAGGTCGCGGTGGGTGTTGGGTTGGCATGATGGTAGTATCAGGCATTAGCAGCATTGTTGGTTTCATCGCACACTACTTCACAAGTAAATGATGTGGCAGACCCATTCGGATTATCTGAAGGCGTTAAAGGCCTCACAGACAGCCTTGAAGCAAGCAGAACAGCAAGCAAAGGCTTATCTCAGTCTATTGAAAACATACAGCGAGATGGCCTTGATGTTGCTAACAAACAAGCCCAAGAAAGATTAAGGGCAAGGCGAGAAGCAGAGTTTAGGAAAGAAAGGGCATTAATCAAAGCCCTAGAGTCCTGGAAACATAAAAAACAAATAAGTGATGAAGAAGCCAAATTAAAGATAGACTTTGTAAAGAAATATGGCGCAAAAGAATGGGAAGCGGTCTTAAAAATTAAACTAGACATTGAAAATATGCAACGCAAAGACAACGAAGAATATCAACATGACATTAAAGCGGTACGCAGAGTGCAGTTTTATTGCTTTGCAGCAGCAGCAGTAATAGCTTGGTATTTGACTTGGGGTTATAAATTTTAAGGATTAATTATGTTTCCATTAGGCGCACTATTAGTCATTGGCGGTAAGATACTTGACAAGGTATTTCCAGACCCAGCACAAGCTGAACAAGCTAAACTTAAACTGCTAGAAATGCAACAAAATGGCGAATTAGCCAGAATTGCAGCAGATACCGCAGAACAACAAGAAATCACAAAACGCTGGGAATCAGACATGGCTTCTGACTCTTGGTTATCTAAAAACATTCGCCCTATGGCTTTGATTGCTATCTTTGCCGGTTATTTTGTATTTGCAATGATGTCAGCATTTGGATTTAATGCTACCGAGTCTTATGTACAACTATTAGGTCAATGGGGTCAAATTGTCTTTTTAGCGTATTTTGGTGGTAGAACAGCCGAAAAAATTATGGAAATGAAGAATGGCAAATAACTTTAAAGAGTGTTTAGACTTAGTATTAAAATCTGAAGGTGGCTGGGTAAACCATCCTAGCGACCCAGGTGGTGAAACGAATTTAGGGGTCACCAAGCGTGTTTGGGAAGAATATGTAGGTCACCCAGTTGAGAGTCTTAAAAAGCTAACTAAAGACGATGTAGCACCTTTATATGAACAAAAATACTGGAGAACTTGCTACTGTGAAGTATTACCTAGAGGACTCGATTTTGTTGTCTTTTCAATGGGAGTTAACGCTGGGCCAGGAAGGAGTATTAAATTGCTTCAGCAGTCTATTGGCTGCGTACCTGATGGAGTTATCGGCCCAAAAACAAGAGAACTTATTTCATCCGGCAATGGCACAAATCTTATCGCAAAATTCTCTGAAACTAGACGGGAATACTACCGTTCATTAAAAACTTTCCCTATCTTTGGTAAAGGCTGGCTTGCTAGAGTAGACCGCGAAGAAGCCGAAGCCCTTGATATGATTAAGAATGGCTAACGAACACGCATTACTTTAGCTTTTTTCATTACTAATTCGTATTCTTTTCTAGCTTGGTCATCAAGTTTGCGTAATGGCAATTCTTGGTAATGCTTCCATTTGGCTAAGTATTCTGGTAATTCAGACGGTGGAATCCAACCATTTAAGCGCCAACGCACAGTAATGTCTGTGCCTACAGGTGTATATATGTATTCGTTATTCATCTTTTCTCCATCCAAATTAAGAAAATAATCCCAAAGACACCAACCCATACTATCATGCCTGTTAAAGCCATAACGCTTAAAAAAACTGTCATTTTTTACCTTTCTTAGCCGCTTTCTTTTCTTGGTCAATATACTGGCGCAAAATGCTAATAATCCCAGCTTCTACCAACATTCCAAGACCCTCTTTGTCAAAATGTACTAATGCGTCTGCTGACCCATCTTCATTTTCTTTAACAATTTCAATCTTGATGTTCATTTATTTCCTCTTTTTCAAATAAGTCTTTTACACCCATTTGTTCTTTAGCCCTAATTGACTTCATATAGGTTTTAAGGGCTTTATCATCTTCTTTAAATATCTTGTTAAACATACCTCTGGTTGGGTGTCTAACCGTATATGGTTCAAATCTGCCATGTAGCACATAGTAGCTAAATGCCCTACAGGCCTTTTCGTATTCTTTGCAATCTTCTGCCTGGTCACACTTGTCGCATGGGGCTTCACCCTCAAAGACTCTGCGTACATATTCATCCATTCTTTGACTCCAAATAAACCAAGTTATCAAATTCATTACTTGCTTCATAAGGGTCTGATGATAGATACACTATTTTATCGTTTTCATAAACAGCATAACCGTCTTGGTTTTCTTCTTCAGTCTGGAAATACCATTCTTTTTCATTCAATGGCATTACTTTGTATTTGCCAATATGGCGTGGAATAAGGTCTGAATAGTCAATATGTAATTTCATTTGTTTCCCCTTTGTTGATGTAATGAGTTTCTAGGAAATTACAAGGGAAGTCACTAAGTATTTGTACCTATGTTGTATTTATACAAAATGGGTTGTATTTGGCAGTTGCAAGCAATGGGCGAGAAAGCCGCAAAATAACCCAATTACTGCATCCTACATTGGCGGCTTAACACCCTAAGAATGAGGTGGGGGCGGTCTGCACGGACAGACATGGTAGGTGAAAAGGGGAAAATCACCTCGCCCCCGTTGATTAGTTTAACCCAGTTTTGAGTTTGTATATTTTAAGCAACGATAAGAACATCTCATATCCATCTCGAATGTCTTGTTCGCTATGTTCGTAGATTGCAACTTCGTTAGTTGTGCCGTTAATATAGACATTCGCGCATCGCGCAGAAGGGGCTAAAACCTCTCTGTAAGCTGCTAACTGTAGTGTATGCTCTAGGTAGGGTGTTAAATCACCAGGGGATTTTTCCGTGGTTTTAAAGTCAATTACGACCCCATTGAAATCATGCTTAGGCTTGGCATATAAATCGCACTTACCGCCATAGCCCTCTTGATTAACTAAAGACTGTTCTGGAATCCATAGCTGAGTGCCAAAATGGGCTGTGATGGCCTCATCTACCTTACGGACATACGCTGGCATCTCTGGCATATATTCTTGGTTGTAAAAGGCTTCTATGAAGTCATGGATAAGAGTACCCCTAGTCATGGCTTCTTGGGATTTTTGTTTAGCCAATTCTAGTATTCTGGCTACATAATCTTTTTCTTCTTCTTGCAGACCTCTTGGGTTTTCTGCGGCAGCTTTTATGGCTTCAGATTGCAACCATGTATTAAGGCCATCTTTTGATAGTTGTCCATTAATTGTAGATACGCTTGGGACAAGTGTACCTGGGTTGG
>Ga0181344_1001092_pt1 | contig 10156 bp, 4 predicted proteins | sample Su13VDMLBDD_FD_130098 | JGI IMG/M metagenome (GOLD analysis project Ga0181344, IMG submission 130098) | Freshwater viral communities from Lake Michigan, USA - Su13.VD.MLB.D.D | ecosystem: Environmental > Aquatic > Freshwater > Lake | place: USA: Michigan | collected 2013-07-15
TAAACAACCCTGAACAGCACGATGCTATTGATAGGGCTCTTGCACCTCTTAGCACTAATAAAAAAATAAGCGGCGATCAGTGGTCTGTCTTAGACCAACGTATGGAAGCAGTAAAACAAGGACGACCTATACCTACACCGGAGATCCAAAATGCCCAGCAAATCCCCAGCCCAAGCCCGATTATTCGCGATGGCGGCACACAACCCCAAGAAGGCCAAGCAGTTGAAAATATCCCCCAAGTTGGCAAAGGAGTGGAATCAGGCGGACAAGGGATCGAAGCTATTGAAACAGGCGCTAAAGAAGAAGTAGCCCCTGCTGTCTCCTCAGTAATGGTAGATGCAGCGAACTTAGTCCTACAAGACTATAAAGAAAAACCTATATCTAGAAATATAGGGCGCTTACGTACCATTGCAGAAGCCTTAGAATTACCTGTAACTGTAGACACACCACATGCAGAAGTATACGACCTAGTAGCTAAGGCTATAACACCAGCACGAGATATGGGTAGAGGGATACAGGTAAAAGCACCAGAAGTAAAAGCACCTATTGGAAAACCAGTAAAAGGGTTAAATGCAGTACAGAAACGATATAAAGAGCATATTGTTAATGGTACTTTAGATAAAGCCGATGATGCTGTTAAAGATCTTAACAATGCCCTAAGAACTAGTGATCCTCTATTATGGGATAGTCTACAAAAAGCCCATACCCAAGCTAAGAAAGCAGTTGCAGAAACAGCTAGAGTTGAAAGAGTACAGAAAATAGCTGAGCGAGAGAAACTAGAAGCCCCTCCTGCAACAGGGTTAAAAGCAGTGGTAGCTAAAACTACTAAACGCACACCTGAAGATATAAGGGCGGCTGTTGAACGTAAGAAAGCATTAGATGCTCAAATAACAAAAGAACTGCAAGGTATACAAACTGCTCATCCTGAAGATATTATTGAGCCTGAAGTTGAAGTTAAAAAACCTGAGCCTATAGTTGAAGTTAAAAAGCCTAAGTCTAAAGTTAAAAAGCCTGAACCTATACCAGAAGCAGTTCCTGTAACATCCTTAGACGAACAAGAACTTAATAACTCCTTTAAAGAGCTAAGCCATAAAAAAGCTACGGGTATAGGAAAGGGAGTGTCAGATACATTTGACCTCCAAGACTATCTCATGAAGACAGCTACTACTACGGCAGGTATTAATGACGTCCATGCTAGTAACGTAAAAACAGCTCTAATAAACCACGCTGCAGAAACAAAGACAGTAGAGGAATTAATAAATAAAGTTGCAGGGGGGAAAGACTTTAACTCTTTAGATGAATCTAGTAAAGCTAAAATAAGGCACTTACAGTCTCTTGAAACTGACGCTATAAAAGAAGTAAATGATATAGAAGAAAATTTTGGGCACCATGACTGGTTTAAAAAGATTAAAGAAGAAGTGAATAAAGCTGCTTCCAAATCTGAAACAGCCCCTAAACCCAAAAAAGCTAAACCTAAAGCTGAAGCTAAACCTAAAGAAAAAGTAGTAACTAAACCTAAAGTAGAGAACGCTCCTGAGTGGGCACAATATTATGCTACTAGAGCTAACGGTACAGTTGTACACATATCTAAAGGAGAGAAGGGTAAAGAAATGGCCCTAATACAAGGATACAATGCTTTTGGCAGCCCAACATTTACTCCTGCTAAAGAGGGGGCTAGAGGGACAAAAGATGTTGAGTCTTATAAAGAGGATGAGTTTTTTTCTGCTGACGAATTAAAAACACTTATTGAAGCTAAAAATAAATGGTTAGAAGCAGATAAAGCATTACATGAAGCTAACCCTAACGGCCCCTTTAAAGCTGGAGGAGATACAGCTTACTCTGAAAATGTACCTGAAAATATTAAAGGTGTTATAGAAGGGTGGAAAAAGTTAATGGGTATCAAGGAGCGTGTCTATTTTACTACTATCAATGATGCTAAGTCAGCAGTTTATCACGGTCCTTATGCAGCTATACCTTCTCATGCTTTAAATGAGATGGAGGGGGGTAATATGCGTAAGTTATCTAATGGAGATTTTATTGTTGCATATAGACCTAGTGCTAAGCTAACTCAAACATTAGAAATCATCTCGCATGAGATGGGGCATATATTAGAAAAAACTAGTTATGCTAATGCTGATGCAGCTACTAGAGCTGCTATAAAAGCTGATTTTAATAAGTGGTTAGCTTCTACGAAAGGTAAGACTGCTAGAGAACATGTTGAGAGTCTACGTGCTCGTAGCACAGGGAAAGGTACTAAAGGGTTAGAGGGATACACTAGTGAAGAGTTAAATAGGTATTGGAGAAAAGAAGAAGAATGGTTCTCAGATCAAGTATCTCGATGGGCGACCACAACTGCTAAACCTGTGTCTATAGTAGAGAAGTTCTTTTCACGTTTAGGTAAGGCTCTAAGAAACTTTTTCTTAAGTAACAGGCAGTATCTACCAACTAAGAACATGCATGTATGGTTAGATTCTTTAGAAGGTATTAACATATCAGAAGGAAAAGAAGTTAAGGATACTGGGGAACTAGAGCAAATGAAATCCACAGTAGGTCCAAGCAAAGCCGCTAAGGATTTGGGTAAAACTATTGTTGATGAAGGCCTTGTTAAGACATCAGATAAGAAGCCTATAGACTCTGTTAAGGACGGGTTTGAACTTGCTAAGAAACACGGAACGCTTACAAAACTTGCTACAGGTTGGATAGATTCTAGTAGAGGGTTAAGTAGAGCTCTGTCTGAATTAGACTCTATGGATGTAAAAGGTGAAATGCGAGCTGACTTAGTACACAGTAAGTTGCAACAGATATATAACTTAGTACGTGAGAGTTTTAGTGAAGGGTATTTAGTCTTATCAGGTGATGGTGGATTGATGACTAAGCTGGACGAGTCTCTTGCACTTGAACATATATTTAAACGTATTGATGCTCTTGGTTATCCAGACTCACGTAAAACTTTCTTCTCGGCAATGCGTGTACTGGCTGGGGAATCTAACCTACGGCATGATGCAGAACAACGAGCACTGGCTAAGAGATACACAGACTATATACGTGTTAGACAGAAAGATGTTGAAAACCTAGAAGGCGGTATTGTTGATGCTAAGAGAGCTAAGAATAAAGTAGCTATAGCCCAACTACAGAAAGACCTTAGAGAATTAAACAGCAAGTTGTCAGCATTTAAAGCAGAGGCTACAAGGATATATGATCGAGTAGGTAAGAAGTCTCTAGTTGATATAAAAGCTGATATAGCTCGTAAAGAAGCTCTTGCTCAAAAGAAAGAAGCGTTAGCTGCAGCTACTGCTGATGTTAGTATGAAAGATAAACTCAACAAGGAAGTATCTAATTTAAGAGATAGTATAGAGCGGTTATCTAGCAAGATAGAGGGTACTGGCGTAGGTACTGAGAAACGTGTAACTCAAGAACAGATTGATATAGTTAAAGAACTACTAGCTAATGATGATAGGCTAGAACCTATTATGGCTGACATATACACCGCACTGCGCAAGTCTGTAGATTTATGGGAAGAGACAGGACTAATAGATGCAGATACCGCTGATAACTGGCGTGATAACCCTGCCTATATCCCACTCTATAAGAGCATGGATGATAAAGAAACAGATGATATGTTAAACGATCCTTCCAAATATGTACAGATGCTGATGGTTGGAGCTAAATCTGAATCTAAAGTACATGCACGTAAAGGCGGTTTACATGATGTAAATGTTGGTGAAAACTTAGTAAAGCATTTTGCATTTATGGCAGGTGCGGCTGCACAGAATCAGTACAGAAAGATAGCGGCTAAGCAGCTAGAAGTTGTAGGTGCTGCAAAAGAAATACCTACAACAATTAATGGGAAAGAGGTTACGCCTGATGACCCACAAGCAGTTATGTTTAAAGAAGATGGAAAAAAAGTTTATTATCACGTGAGCGATCCAGTTGCGTTTGAAGCATTTCAAACCATGATACCTGTTCTTGGATCTTTTGCTAAGGCTGCTCAACACTATACCAAGTTTTTTAGAACAGCAACACTGGTTAATCCTGTATATTGGTATCGCCAGCTTATTCGTGATCCTCTCCATGCTAATCTTGTCTCACGTACTGGAACTATTACACCTCTACATGCACTGAAAGCCTTTGCTGAAATCTTAACAGACCGATCAGGTACATATAAAACATTAAAGAGACACGGGGTTGTAGGTGCAGTTGACTCTATATCTGATCCTAAGCAGTTTGTTAAAGCAGCGGCTCTTGAGCGGGGTGTAGTTAGGAAGTCGGCTGATTGGGTTATGCGTATCCATGAGGCGGCTGATGCTGCTACTCGTGTAGCTATTTTTGATAAGGCTGTAAAAGAAGCAAATAAGAAGGGTATTAAAGGCCAACAAGCTGAGAACTTTGCCGCTATGCGGGCTAGGGAGATAATCAACTTCTCTAAGAAAGGTAACGCTCAACAGATAGCTGCTATACGAGCTACTGTACCCTTTTTCTCTTCACAGTTAAATGCTATGGATACCCTTGCTAGAGCTGCATTTCCGGGTAAGTATGGTAACTTAAATAAAGCAGAAGCGGCTGAAGCTAAGAAACATTTTTATGCTAATGCAGCTATGTTAGTTACAGCATCTATGGCATTTGCACTAGTTATGCAAGATGATGAAGAGTATCAAAAATCTCCTGATTGGGCAGATAACTGGCTTATTCCTACAGGCGACAAAGAAAACCCATTCTGGAAAATACCGATCCCATTTGAAGCGGGGTTCTTATTCAAGGTTATTCCTGAAGCTATAGTACGTATGTTAAGTGGTACGCTCACTTACGATCAAGGTATGAAATCTATTACAGATGCGGGGAATAGGTTGTTAATACCCTCCTTACCAATACCTCAAATACTAAAACCGATAGCTGAAGTAGTAGCTAACCATGACTACCACACAGGCAACCCTATTGAAAATTATTCAGAGAGCCGCCTACCTAAAGAGCAACGTACAGCACACGCTTCAGAACTTTCTAAGTTACTAGGTGAAGCCCTACCAATATCTCCGGATAATATAGAGCATCTAGGGCGTGGTTGGGCTACAGGTGCATGGGCTATGTCAGCTGCATTAGCTGACGCTTTCTTAAATAAAGGTGTATCGGCCCCAGAAAAGGCTTGGAGTGAAACTTATTTGGGTAAAGGAGTTCTTTCAAAAGGACATACAGATAGAGCCTTAAGCGAGTTCTATAGTGCAGCTACAGGCGCTTCTCAAATACACAATGCTGTAATGGCGGCTAATAAAATGGGGGATAGAGAGACTGTTGACGCTATTAAGAATGATCCAGATAAACTAAAACAGTTTAAAGCATCTCCTGCTCTTCAGGATATAGGCACAAGTATCAGTGCTATGCAGCATAATATTAAACGTATTAAAGCTATGAAGGATACAGAAGTGTCCCCTGCAGAAAAAGCTAAACGTATTAGGGTAGTTCAAGATAGGATCAACAACCTAGCACAAAAAGCACTGGTTGTTGGTAAGCGGTTTGACTTAGACATATAAGGAAGGGGGCGATATGCCCCCTCTTTTTACTGGATTTTTGATGCGTCTAATACTAATGCTAATACTGCAGGGCTGTCTTGTGGCGTACCTGCTGACATCCGTACTCTGGATATATCTAAAAGAATCCCCAGTTTAGATAGATCCTCTGTCATACAGCCATAAGATATTTGTTTCTTAGCACACCATGATTTTAGCACTGACGATATAATATATGCTCGTTGTACATCAGGCTCCCTCCTAACGATCAGTGCGCCGCGAGGAGTTTCTATAGGCATAGATAACATACCCTCTATTGCAGGGGCTTTCTGGTTAATAATCAGTTGGTTTTGTATATGCTCAGATAAGAATGTACCCAAGAATGAACTTGATCTTTCAAGAGAAGATTCAGAGGTAACAGTAGCGGCTCTATTTAACTGCTTAACCATTCTATCAAATACAGGCTTGACTGGAATATCTATTAACCCTAAATCATTAGCTACTTTACCGCCCCAAAAAGCAGTAGCACATAGCGCTGAGTAATATCTGTCAGGCTGTCCAAGCCCCGCCGCTTTATCAAACTCTAGTTGTATAAGCTCCAAGTCTTTAATGCAGTCATCATAGTTATCTAGTACATACTGCATCATAACTTCACCAGCATGACCATAATTCTTTAACATATCTCTAGAGAATATCTGATCGGTTTCTTGCTTAGTCATACTATCACTACGTACTACCTCTATCTCCAACACACGCAACAGCTCGCCTTCAGGATCAGCTTTATCTGTCTGTAAGACTTCGTGCAAACTGTTGTTCCCAGAGGTTATGCAAGGTAGAGACCATGTAGTGTTGTTCACTCGCTCTGAGTTAGCTGATGCTTGTAGCCTATTTTTACCGCGCCCATTAGTAACACCAAATGCCAGATTACTCACTTCGGTAGGATGTAAATTAGTAAGCTCATCCATACACAGAATCATATTCTGCACTACACCCATACGATGGTACTTAGACTGCACTGTATCATCTCTCACCAGCATTGCTAAATCAGGATGTCCCCAAACACTATTAGCTACTTTCTGTATAGTAGACTTACCTACTCCTGATGATGCATTTGTTAGATGTACGATAGCTCCGCCTAAAGCAAAGAATTTAAACATCGGTGCACCTAAACTTAAGAACAAAGCAAAAGCTCTTACTTCATTCCCCTCTAGTGCATAACAGTTTGCTACTTTCTTCCACTCATCTAACGTACCTACTTTAGAGTATATGTGCACTATGTTTTCAGTAGCTGCCGAAGGTGGGCTATACTTAGGAGGTGCGTCCTTTGTAAGTTCCCGTGTACCTATAACAAAAGATTTGTCACTATCATTCCAACCAAATTGTACTCTCACTAATTCCGCCTTAGATGTATTCTGTAAGTGTTTAGTCCATATCACCAAATAGCTCATTAAACTTCTCGTCTGATTGCTATTTGCGGCGACACCACGTTGAGATAACATATCTCTGCATTTATCCCCTGCCGTTACCGTAGCAAGAGGTGCTGTAAAATCACTAACCCCGTCATGGGGTCTAATAAGTCTCATGTGGATAACTTCCCCTGCATCAGGATCTGTACGTCTACCCACTACATATAAGTCGTTCTCATACACTAGGTTCTTATCATCTTCTCCTTCCTCTACATCGTCTAGCGGTTTTTTGACATATACGCCACCTTTCGGTCCTCTGAAATAAGGGAAAGGGTATTCTGGTATCTCTATATCTACTACACCTAAGTCTGGACTAACTGCAGTCACTATGTTTTCAGTAGGTGTAGCTTCTAGTATCTCTTTTCCTAATACGATAGGGGTGCGTATCTTACCCCAAAAAGAACATCCTTCACACAAAGAATCATTAAAGGGTCTAAAGGTCTTACATAACTGAGGAGCTTCACATTTTACTGCTTTTATTTCTGTCTCAACAGGGTTGTATTCCGTATGTTTATTAGACAGGTTGTGTATAGCTGTCTCCCTATCAGTGCAATATTGAGCAATAGATAGTCCGGCTCTCCAATGAGGTTCTGTTATCTCATCAGGGTTATTAAATATGTATGCGAGATGTGCACATCCTTTGCCCTCTAAACTCTTCTCCATGATGCGAGAGAACTTATAGACTGTATTGCCTAGTAATGCTCTTGTTGTATCGTTTAAACCATTTCCTGATATAGAGCCAGCTCCCGCTAATTCCATCATAGCTATAGGAGATAAGTCTCCTGTGCTCAATATTTTCTTATAAGTCTCTACAGGGTTAGAAGGACTTAGCTTTATTAGAGATACTTCAGCCTCCAGACCACCTTTAAAATTGGTAGTATTAGGGAGCCTTAAAATTCTTACCGCATCTGTAGTTAGTCCTACGTCCTTAACCTTAAACCCTTCAGACAAAATGCGTTCTTTAAGAGAGTTAGCTAGAGGCTTCCAAGTGTCATAATTAACTGCCTCATCAAATGTCCAATAGATATGCAGCCCATAACCAGAGGATACGATAGTAGGAGCAGGTAAACCTAAAGATTGTGTAAAGGCTTTTAATGCTATTAACCCATCATACTGAGCTGGGAACTCTGTACCTTTACCGATATCTAAATCGATCCAAAGTGATCTAAATAGTTTTACATTTTTTGCATTTCTATTTGAGTTGTCGTTATATGATGCTAGTGAAAAATATGCATCTTTACTTTGCACTGGCTGTTGCTCAGCCCATTTATCTATGTCTTCTATAGACTCTAGGAATGTCTGAGCTGCTCTACCCTTCTGAATACCTACTACACAGTAAGGCCCCTCTGAGGGTAGAACAGTATTTAAAAAATCTAGCCTATTCATGGCACATACCTGAATTTACGGGAAAAAAGGGGCGGATTATACCGCCCCATAAGTGCAAAAGAATGACTTAATCAGCCCATTCAGCTAACACTGATTCCATAGAGGCAGGTGCCGCCGTTGGTTTCTTTTCCCTAACAGTAGGTTCTACTGTTGCTTCAGGTGCAGGGGCAGGTGCCGCCGCTGGTTTTTGTACAAACGTAAGTTCTTCAGGCTCTGAAGATCTCGCCGCAGGTGGTGGGAAAGACATAGTAACTGCAAGTTTAGCCTCTGGAGATTCTCCATGAATTTTAATAGCTTCTAACTCTGGAATATCTAAAGCACGTACCGCTCTGAATACCATTTTAGGTGTAGCGGAATCAGTATCAAAACGCATTTCAGTAACTACGTCTGTGATGTTAAGCCCATTTGCCCCTAGCAATTTAGCGTATTGGAATAAAGGCATTTTGTTGTTCTCGCCTTTACCAAATAGAGAAGTAGCCGCTAAAGACAACTCATACAACTCACCACTAATTGCATCATTCTCTAACAGAACTGCTAGTCTATGTGTATATCGGCAAGCTCTACCGTTCCCTTGTTTTGCTGAACCTTGAATATTCTGTGGGCATGTTGCACAGTTCACAGACTGAGGTGCTTCACTGCTTTTATCAGGACGTTCCCCATCATTGCTCCAGCATACAGGTGCAGTAACTACACCCTCTTGATACGTTGCCGAGTAATACTGTCTTGATGTTTTAGGTGCCGCCGCCGCAATGATGATGTTCATTGCACGGTCTTCATTCTTAGCGATCTCTTGCCCACCCACTACCATACGGAAAATATTGCCTTTGATAGAAATACGTCTAGAGCTAGTGCCGCCCATAAGAGCTTTAGTTGTAGCACTTAATTCTGTGTTTCTGAAGTGTGCAGGTACTGCGCCGCCGTTTTTAAAAATACTTAATTCGTTGCTCATAATAATTCCTTAGTTGGTTGGTTGTTTGGTTATTGTATTTCTTTTGGTTAAGAACTCTCTAACATTGGACTCGCTATAGAGTATATCTCTCCCTCCCTTGCGGTATGTTTCAAGGGCTCCTGATTTTCTTAGCAGGTATAGGGTCTTCGTAGAGAGGCCTAGTATCTTACTAACTTCTTTCCCCGTCAAGTAAACTTGATCGGAATCTTTGTCAATCATTTTATTTTCTCCTTACAGTAATGCTATAACGACTATCTACGTTCATACCGGGAGGCATGAGATTTGGGTTTTCTTCTAAAAAGTTTTTCATGTTTGTTTGATGCACTCGTTGCTCCATTAAATCTATTGCATCGTGGTCTTTAATAAATTGTTTCATACTACCCCAATCTGTAGTCCAGTATCGGGTCTTAATGGTTTTAAATACACTCCCTGCAGGTGTCCGTAATCCTTCAGCGCCAGTCTCTTTACACATCTCTAGTAATGCTTGTGTAACTTGCTCTTGCTGTTCCTTTATCTTTCCATCTGCTTCATCAAACTCTCTTTGGAGCTTTACTCGAGCATCGCGCATTTTTATGTATATTGTTACTAATTGTTCTGCGTTCATTACTATCTCCTACTCTACAGGTAAGCCTACATCAGTCCCCGGGAGGGGTATAAGCATCTCAGGTGTTGCAACACCAGCATCTGGAATTATGAGTGTAGTTGGTGCGTTTGGTCCTACGATAGCTGTCATGCCACCTACATCCATAACTTGTGTAATCCCCTCACCACCCATGTCAGCTATAGCGTACCCATTAACTGTAGGTATAACCGCTTTCATAGGCTGTCCCGGAGTTAGTATAAGAGCCGCCGCTATA
>Ga0181344_1001094_pt1 | contig 10138 bp, 14 predicted proteins | sample Su13VDMLBDD_FD_130098 | JGI IMG/M metagenome (GOLD analysis project Ga0181344, IMG submission 130098) | Freshwater viral communities from Lake Michigan, USA - Su13.VD.MLB.D.D | ecosystem: Environmental > Aquatic > Freshwater > Lake | place: USA: Michigan | collected 2013-07-15
CAGGACACTTTCCCCAGAGGGGATGCCGGATCGTCAGACCCAGTTGTTCTACCGTAAGGACTTCCGTAACGGCGGCGCAGTTTAAAACATACAAATAGTTTGGGGTAAAAAATGCCTGAGATGCCTGATCTGAAGAGGAAGTACGGGTTTCAACTCACGCCAGAGCAGATGCTGTACATGGAGCAGATGCGGCCTAAGACTGATAATCAGATCGCTGCTGACATCATTCGAGAAAGCTCGCCCGACTTAAAGCCGCCCCCCGGTAATTTTTTGAATCGGGCGGCTACCGGCGCTAGTCAGGCGGCTGACCTCGTCAATAAGTACGCCCCAAAGATCTACGACAAGATCCCGAAGAAGGTTACCTCCCTCGCTCCGTTTGGCTTCCTTGGATTAAACCAAGGCTTCCAAAACCTGTTGGCGCAGTCCAGTGAGGATGTTAGTAACGCCGAAGTTCCAACCAGCATGACTTTTGGAAAAATTGAACCCGGCACTAATCTTTATAAAATATCTCCAGAATTTGGCAAAGGCCGCACCACTGTTGGCAAGATAGCTAAGGCTATCAAGCCCTCTGACCTGCTTGGCCTTAACAGCGCAAAGAACGTCTACAGTGACCTTAGTTACGGTCAGGCTCCAGAGCCGCTAGATGTGCTGGATACCCTTGGCCTTCATGCCGGGGTGCTTCAGGCTGGCAAGGCAGGCTTTAGGGGTGCTTCAAGCGTGGCTAAAGCCAGCGCCCCCTACGTCGCTGAGGGGTTGACTGACTTGGTCTCCAAGTACGGTGTAGATCCGCGCATGAACATCATCCCAGATGCCCCATCGATGTCTGGCGCAGTCCCAGAGGGCTTTAAGCTTGGTCAGGAGAACGGCAAGTTTGTCCTGTTTGACCCAAGCGGCAAGATCTTTGCCAAGGGTGACGATGCCCAAGCTGCCATCTTCCGAGCCAATAAGCGCCTTGAGAACGAAGCGGCTAATGCTGCCCGCACTGCTCGCCGTGAGGAACGGGCTGCGGAGGCTCCGGCGGTTGAGGAGAAGCCGTTAGTTAAGGTCGAGGCCGACGATCAGGCTCCGCTGTTCTACAACCCGCTTTCCAAAGCAGCCGCCAACTTAGGTGAAGAGACAGACCCGCTGAAGGTCTTGAACGACCTGAAGAGTTTTGAGAATGTCACCGATGACCAGATCACGTTCTCTGGGGTTGCTGATTATCTGGAGGCTAAGGCAGCAAAAGAATTGCCCGTTACGAGGGAAGAGGTTCAAGATTTTATCGACGTTAATCGCATCAAGCTGTACGAACATATTCGCGATGAAAGCGGTGGCGGAAAGTATGAACCAGAAGATTTGGAGATAGCTTCGCACCGGATGCAAACAGAAGATCCAGATGATGATTATCTTAGAGACATAGCCGACAATGAAGAAGAGTATGTTCGAGATAATTATTACGATGAAATTTATAACGATATGAGAGAGAGCTACCCAAATCTCGACGAAGAAAGAATACAAGAAAAAGTTGACGCAGAAATAAGTGACCGGGCATGGGAACTGGCTCGCGACAGCTACTACGAAAACCCGCAAGAAAGCGGCACAAATGATGCTGGCTATCAAATTATTGGAAGCAGGGATAGTGGGTACAGCGTTATAACACCCGAAGGTAGAAATATTACCCCGCCTCGTGGGTATTTTGATGATGTAGATGACGCAAATAGGGCGATTTTTGAAGACGCGCTTGATAATGGACTAATTGGCAATCCAAATTCCAGAACGCTTTTTGGTGAAAAGCAGTATCCAGAATACATGATGCCGGGCGGCAAGAACTACCGCGAGCTAAACATTGGGCTTCAACCCGGCAGTAAAGATAAAAGCGCTGGGAAAATTAAACTCTACGACCAGTACATAGACAATCTACAGGAGGAGGCTAATGCAATTCGTCAGCAGCATCCAATTATCAGGGAGCGCCCAGATGATGCTACTCAGCGCCTTGAGGAAATTGGCAATCGCATTCAAGTTGCGGAAGACTTAAAAAGAGCAAACAAGGAAAGCTCCGAGGCTTGGTATGGCGGTCACTTTGAGGATGAGCCAGACCTGTTTGCTCAATTACGCCTACAAGATTACCAAGACGTAGATGGCCTATCTGGAACGCTTATTGATGAAGCTCAGTCTGATATGCACCAGAAAGGAAGAGAGAAGGGTTACAGAGCAACAAATAAAGAAATTGATGCCAAGAAGGTTGAGCATGGAACTTTACTAAATAATTTCCATCAAGCATCAACAAATGTTCCTTCATTGCGCGTGTATGACAGCCATACACAGCTTATCAATGATATGGCTGAAGGTGAGCAGACATTCTTTGATCGCTTAGAGGCAAGAATTGTTCGTGATAACAATACTATCAATCTCGACAATTTAACTTATCCAAATAAAGAAAATGGTCAGTTAGTTAAATTTCCAGAGGGAAGTGATCTTGATGAGGTTAAGCGCTTAATTGGCGAGGCGCAAAAACTTAAAGAGGGTTCAATAGAATTGCAGAGAATGGAGTACGGCATTCCTGATGCTCCATTCAAGAAGGATTGGTATCACGTTGCCATCCGTAGAGCCATTAAAGACGCTATTGATAATGGTAAGGATAGGGTTTACCTGCCTACTGGTGAGGCTTTAGCTGATCGTTATAACTATGCTGCCGCTATAGATCAGATCGCCTATAAGGTAAAGAGTAATGGCAAATACTCCGTAACACTTAAAGACTTTGATGGGAACTGGACTCAAAACTTAGGTAATCAAAATTTTAATAATCTTGACGCAGACGAACTTGATGGCATCTTTGGTAAAGAGATGGCTGAAAAAATTCGCAAAAAGGATGTAGACAAGACAAACACATCACAACTTGATCCAAATGACACTACATATGTGATTGAAAATCAAAGCATGGATGTTGGTGGCAAGGGATTCAAAAAGTATTACGACGAGATATATCCTAACTTCATGAAAAAAGAAGCTAAGGAGTTTGGCGCAAGCACTGGGTTCACAAAAATACAAACCCCATTACAAAACCCAAGACAGCAGAAAAAATTTATTAAATCCCTCGCAAGAAAGAATCGAGTTTCTGTTGCGGAGATGGAGCAGCGCATAAGAGAACATCCCGGCGGTATGAAAGATTTTTTCTATGGGCATGAAGAGCCTGTTTTCTACATTTCGATTAACGACGCTATGCGTAAAGCCTATGGCAAGGGTCGCCCATACGCTCGCGGTGGGCTGGTAACTGATGCGCTAGATTCTGTGGATGATCATTTTGAGAATGCACAAAAGTTTAAAGAGGGCGGAAAAGCAGAATCCACCAAAGAGAAAGGTGCGGATGATGCTCCACAAGTTCCATTGCTTAGTACGTTAGTAAATACCAAGCAAGAGTTCCGCGCTGTAAAGCCTTCGCCAATTATGGGCAGCATTGCTTCTGGACTTGGTAAGGCTAGCGATTTCCTGAAGAGCCGTCCAATGAAGGAAACGGATGACATGAGCAGCGCCATCAACACGGCGCTTGAGCTTGCGGACAGCTTCTTTGTAAATGACTTAGCCAAGACAGCCGATAGGATGTCCTACGGTCAGCGCTTAACTAGTGGTAGCGGTCAGACGTTGCAAGTCCTGCCAGAGACACTTGGCGCTGTTCTGACGGTCGCTCCGCCTGCCGCCAAGCTTGCCCAGAAGACAGCCAAGACTGCTGCCAAGCTCGCCCCAGAGGTGGGGGAGACCGCCGCGCAAATGGCTGAACGGTACGCCATGAAGCCTATGTATGCCGTCCCAGAAGATGAGAGCAAGTTCCTTCCTTTGGCTCTTCCTCGCACCAGAAGGTCACCAGAAAAAATTGATGAGATGGCGCAACGTGTATCTCGTCAGATGATGGGTGAACACGTTAGGAACCCAGAAAAGTTGAAGGAAACAAAAAACCTAGCTGGCAGATCGATGAAAGAATCTGAGCGAGTGCAGGGGTTAGATTACACGCTGGAAAACACAAAAAACCTCCCAGAGCCAATAATAATTGAGCCAAAGGTTGGCGACGTAAACGTGGCTACCGTTGGCGACATTACGGTTGCCGACAGAAACTTGGTTGATGTCAACGGTTACCCAATCCATTCTACCCAAGAGGGTGGCCCATTCTTTGGTCAGGGTAAGCTTCATTTGCCGGACGATGAAAGCTTGTGGTGGGCATCTGAGCCAACGTCGGCAAAAAACTTTCAAAATAGAGTTACTGAAATTGCCGACCACTATGGTGTAGACAAATTAACTGCACAGCATTTGGCTATGGGTCAAAGGGCAAATAATTTTGCCATGCACTTTGCTGATGCAAACCTAAAAGCTATTGCTACTTATGGTGTGCCAGAGGAGGGTATAGGGGCGATCAATCATATGATCAGGAATGGCTATTCAAAGCTCCTAAAAGGAAAGCAAGTTCATTTTGCGTGGCCTGACTTCCCCGGCGTTGAGAATATGGATGACGCTTACAAATATTTTAGAGCCAATCCAGAGGCCAGAAAATGGTTCAATGACCGGATGAAGACTCCTGATTTTACTCAGGCATATGGACTGCCAAACGGACTTGATGTTCAATGGGCGATCACAGATCCGCTGCTACGAAACATGGAAATTAACCTGACTGGTCGCTCAGTGGGTGATGTGTACAGGGGCGCTGAAATAACCGACACCGCAGGTCATGGGACTTATGGTGCAGGTATTCGTGGCAAATTTAAAGGTACATCCAAGTATCCGATGCCTGCTGAACTTAGCTTTTCCGATGCTTGGGATTACACAAAAGCTAGAAAGCGCCCGCAGGACATTACTGGAACTATGCAGAAAGTTGCGCCGCATCAAGTGGTGGACGAGCAGTACCTTGACGAGATCGGTCGCTACAACGACCTGATTAAAAAATACACCGGCAAGAAAAAAGGTGGCCGAGTCAAGGGCATGAAGGTTACCGATAAGTATTCGATTGCCCCGGAAGCCGAGACTCCCAAGATGTCGAAGTCTGATGAGGCTAATTTTCAAAAGGGCGTTCGCGGAACAAAGTGGTTCCAGCAGTTTGTGGACAAATACGGTGAGCCGCCAGACCTAAACTCCAAGGACTACAACTACCGAGCCGCATGGAAGGCTGGAGTCCGCCCGCAGGACTATGAGCATGACCCTGAGATGCAGCACTGGGCAAGCACGACGGGTAAGGGTGAGAGCTTAAAGGCTACAAACCACCCAACGGCGTGGATGGAAGACTATATGCAGGTCACTGGTAGCGACCCGCATGAGCCTGTAGATATGAACCCCGAGCAGATCAAAGCTATGGAGAAAGCCTTGATGTATCGCTACGGTAAATAATCTCCTTCCTGTGGTGGGAAGTTCGCCCCCAGAACGTACTGGGGGTTTTTTTATGGACGCTCCCGAACTTCGCGGAGCTTCTTGGCTACCTCTGGGTTCAAAGCCTCGACAACCTTGATGCACTCCTCAAGCTCCGCCTTAGCGATCTTATGCCCAACGATGCCGATCAGGTTCTCCGAGTATTCGACGATGTGAATCTCCTCGACAATAATCGGATCTGGCTGATCTTCTTTGCAGTTCATGTAGGCCGCTCTGACATCGTCTTCGGTGACGTACTGGCGGGCTTCATCAATAAGTTTTTCGACTGGATTCATTTTTCTCTCGCTTTCATCATCGCGTTAGCCATATCGTAGGCGGCTATACTAATCGCATGATCTGTTAATTCTGCGTCAGGGTCATTCCCGACCAGAGCCTGCATCGCCTTAGCTGCAAAGTAATCACGCAAGTCCATGCCTTGGTCTGCGTTGCGTGTCGGGAATGCTTTCATGTCATTCATGGTTGTTCTTCAGTTGCCAGAAGTTAAGAAGGGCGCAGAACATCATCCAGCCACGCTGAATGTCATCCTCTGCCCACTGGTGGACGATTACAAGCTCAGGATGGGTGCGTGACGAGAAGATATTCGCGCAACGAGCCTTGGGTACGCCCAGACCGACACGGTAGGCAGCAAGCTGCATCATATGTTCATCGTAGGGCTTGACCTTGCTCATAGACTCTTCGTTGAAGTCTTTTGTCTTGATGTCAACCACGAGCCCATCCCCCACTGAGCTAAAAAGGTCGCACTTCCCACCGAATCCCATCTCATGGGCAAATGACCTTTCGCAGATCCAATCCACTTGCCCGAAGGTGTGTTGTAGCGCCTTATCACAGGCCGCGACATGGAACGGGAAGCGGGACTCCTTACGCCCCTCATAGAAGCTCTGGATCGCAGCATGGATGTCAGTCCCAAGGTCTGCTGCATCGCGACCCTGCGTCTTAGAGTCTTCCATGATCCGCTTAATGTATATAGCTTCTGGTTCATTCTCTGCCCTCGGTAGAGTCAACGCAGCCAGCAGAACCTGCTCCTGAAGCCAATTGGTCAGGGCTGGCTTTGCTGCTACGCCTAAGATGGTGGTAACGGACGGGACGAGGTCATGCTCTCTCGCATCCCGCAGGGTGGTGTTCCTAAGCTTACCGTTCTTGCCGACGATGGTGTAGCGGGGATCTCCGTCCCGGCTGTACCAATGTCCTGATTCTGCTGCGTGGTCTTTTGCGATCATAAGATCCTCTTAAAATTTTCAACTGGGATAAGGACTACAGGCTCGATGTCCTGAGAGTCCTCCCTATCTGTTCGACCACCAAACCCATACGAAACATCTGCGCTTCCTGCGGTATGAAAAAAGACCCCATCAGTCCACTTCACCGCAACAATAAATGGGATGCCAAGTTCCTTAGATAACTCTTTGCCGCGCATCCACTTATTGAGAGACAAAAGCAAAGTCGGGTATTTTTTGCTTTCGTTCTTCCGGCACTTCAATTCAACAAATGCCTGCGGTTTGTCTCGCATCACAACCCAATCAACGTGATATGAGATTGGGAGTTTTTTGAATGTGCAGCCCCATTTTTCTGACAGGAATTTTGCTACTTGTTGCTCATTTGCAAGATCTTCGCTGGATTCGTATAGTGGTCTCATGTCAGTCTGTCTTCCGTATCCAGCCCTTTGTGTCGTAAACCCTTCTGTTCCCATCGTCATAGCGGACATGGACTTTGTCGTTGATGTACGCCCAGCAGCCGTATACAACGCTCTGGTTCGACATCACGACGTACATGAACATCAGGTTCTCACCACAATTTTGTGTCTTGGTATTGGTCAGAACAATCTCCCCGCCAGTCTCCGTTTGGGTAACGAAATACTCCCCGGCGTGGGCGTTTACGCAAAGTAAAAGCATGACGAGGAGCTTCTTCATTCCGCCTCCGCTGGTGGGTTCCACTTCTGTTGGATGGCATCGCGCAGCGCCTTGCGGACTGCTGTGCCGGTGTCAACCACGCCAGCCTCATAGCACTGAAGCGGGGTCATGTTGACGTACTGGCGATCAGCAACTTCGATGGTTATGTCCATGCTGATCAACTCAATGACCTCGGACATCGGGATCATAATTTCGCTGTTGTCCATTTTTGCTCCTAGGTAAACCAAAGATAAAAGCCGTGGAAAATACCGATGGGGAACATGATTGCCCCAGCGATTAAGAACCCCCACAAGCCCTGTGCAAAGCAAGTGAATATGTGGGTGAACCAAGCCAGTAAACAGGCTATGCCGATGATGTAACCCATTACGTCTCCTTTTGTTCGACCAGCATTGATTCGATTGACTCAACGCTCAGGCCAGTGGTTTTATGTATTCGAAGAATGACATCTGCTGTGACCCTTGATTTACCGCTCCGGATCCTGCTTACGGTCGGAGCGGTAACGTCAAGCGCCCTAGCTAACGATGCATCATTCTTCAGTTCGCATTCCCTGATTAAAAAATCAAAGAGCGTATGTGGAATGATTTTTTTTGGCATGGTTAGAAGGGGATGTCGTCATTCATGTCGGAATCGGGGTGCTGGAATCCCTCACCCTTTAATGCTTTCGCACCTTCGCCATGTATTGCCTGCCATTCTGGGCTTTGTTTGATCTTGTTCTGGTGGTACTGGCTGACCGAATTGAACACCTCCATGTCGGGAACGTCGTCCTCCATCGAGAAATAGCCCAGCGGATTAAAGCCTTCTGGCAGGCCAGCATCCTTGATCATGCGGGGAACCTGCAATAGCCCGCTGATGTTGTGGTAGACCTTGGCTGTCTTTTTGCTGGTTGATGCGGTGACGTTGATCATTGACCAGACCCCGAGAATCTTCTTGATGTCAAAGCCGCCGTTACGCTCTGCCTCGCTAAAGGTCGTGCCACGCCAGCCCTCAAGGTGCTTGCTGAGGGTGGACTTCTCGTTCAAGGTCAGGTTGTAGTCCTGAGAGATGCTCATAGGCTCACCACGGCCTGTAACCAGTGGTTTGCCATCTGCGCCATCGCCGTGGACTTCAAAGCTGACCATGATGGTTCTCTGGTGCTTTACTCCAAACTCCGTCTGTTTTGGCTGAGTGCCGAGGTCTACGATGCGGTAGCACCGCGCCAGATGCATACCTACTGGTACTGGAACAAAATCGCTGTCGCCGCCTGAAGATACTGATTTAGCTATGAGACTCATGATGATTCACCTTATTGTTTTGGGCTGAAAGACCGCATTCATAACGGATGATTGCCCAGTCATCTTCCGTCGCGGAATGGTTTATAGCGCGGCGCAAAGCCTCCTCAAGAAGCTCCTGCCGTTCCAATTGCATCTGGCTGTATTCGCTGCTTGTCATAACGCCCCAAGAATTAATATTATGGAAACTAACAAAAATGCAAAAAACACGCAACCGATTAGAACCAACTTCTCAAGCCTGAACTGATCGCCATTGGTGATGTACGCCATCTGAATCATGTCCTGATCGTAGATGTCAATGGTGTCAAGCCGGATGTCCCGACCCTTTGGGGGCTGGTAACGACTGCCAATTTTTAACCCCGTCATGGTTCGGTACGGCACAAGCTCTATGTCATCCATAATCTAATTCCTCATTAATTCTTGCAACTGTACAACATCTAATCTTTAATTACAACACTTGCAGAATAAATTTTTTTGTGATGTAATTTGGTCTTACAAAGGAGTCAACATGAAATTGCCGGATTTTTTTAAAGGAAAACCTCACGGAGCAAAGGCTGAAATGGCTGCTGCCCTTGGGATTACCCGTACTTGGATGTCGTTAATCATAACTGACAGGAAGCTGCCCTCCGTGGAGCTTGCTATAGCGATTGAGAAGTACACCAAGGGTAAAGTTAAGCGGAAGGTGTTGCGCCCAGATATTTTTGTTGTATGATTAGTTCCATTGCGCTTGGCGGCGCACAACTTGGACAAGCCTTAGACGGGGTTCTGCTAGTGTCCACTAGTCCGCCAACATCTTTACAGATGAGAGCCTCGCCTAAGGCTTTTTTTTTAGGAAAAGCTATGAATCTCAAAGGCACAAAATCGGCTCACGTTGAATTCAATAGTGAGGGCAAAATCGTCATTGAGCAGTGGTCAGATGACCTTGAGCAACCAGTCACGATTTATCTGACTTATGACCAGTTTATGGCAATCGAAAGCTGGTTGTTCAAGAACCGGGAGAGCATCGAATTGGCATGGAACGATGGGGTTGAAAATGAACCTCAAGCCTAAGAACTGGGACAAGTTCCAGCACTACAAGGATCGGTGTCCACCGTGGATCAAGCTGCATAGAGACCTATTGAACGACAAGGAATTTATGCGCTTGCCACTCGCTAGCAAAGCGCTTGCGCCATTACTTTGGCTGCTAGCATCTGAGTCAAAAGACGGGTGCTTTCAGGCTGATAGCGATGAGCTAGAGTTCCGCTTGCGTATTGCTAGCAAGGACATCGATGCAGGTCTTAAGCCTTTGATTGATAAAGGTTTCTTTGTGATTGCTAGCGGAGTGCTAGCAGAGAGCTTGCAGGTTGCTATCCCAGAGAGAGAGACAGAGAGAGAGGGAGAGACAGAGGAGAGGCAGAAGAAGCAGTCTCGCGGAACTCGACTGCCTGCTGACTGGGTTCCCTCTGAAGACCAGATCCTGTTCTGCAAAGCAAACCGGCCTGATTTACACCCGGCTGTTATTGCTGACCGCTTTAGAGACTTCTGGATAGCCCAGCCCGGCTCGAAGGGTGTCAAGCTTGATTGGGATGCGACATGGCGCAA
>Ga0181344_1001095_pt1 | contig 10116 bp, 7 predicted proteins | sample Su13VDMLBDD_FD_130098 | JGI IMG/M metagenome (GOLD analysis project Ga0181344, IMG submission 130098) | Freshwater viral communities from Lake Michigan, USA - Su13.VD.MLB.D.D | ecosystem: Environmental > Aquatic > Freshwater > Lake | place: USA: Michigan | collected 2013-07-15
AGCCCCAGCCCCTAACCCAACATTACTAACAGTAGCTAATTCTGCCCAAAAGATTTTTGAAAATGTTTATGCTAATATAGATAGTATCAAATCAACCTTTATAAAACTAAAATAATGCCCCAAGTAAGAGTTTCAGGATCATATAACCCAGCACCATATGACTATGATGGAATGCATTCTTTTCAATCTAGATCAAGTGATGGATTTGGGGGGCGTATGAATGATAAAGTAAATGCAGCTTTAAAAAATTTTTACACTACTAATAAATTAAATCCAACGATTACAGCTATAAATGTAGAAATGAGTGACATTAAATGGGAAGTAAAATGGGAAGTTTTAATTGAAGAAAGTAAAGATGGTAGAGCATATGTTGGATTAACTAGTAGAGGAGGAGCAGGGGGAGTAGCATATGTTGATGGTAATAGTGGTGCTCCCGGGCAATATAAAACAAAAGTTGAAGGTTTAAAAAGTGAATTAGGTGACCCTAAATTAGAAGTAAAACAAGTTTATGATTTTACTTTTATTCCTACTAGACCAGGAAATGTGAAAAAAGTAAGACAAATATTTGGAATATACACTAATCCAAAACGCTACCCCCCATTTACAACATCACCTCAAAATTCTACGGGTACAGTAATAGACTCAACAACAAATAAACCCATCCAAGGAATAAAAATTGAAAAAGTTATCCCCCCAGCTAATACCCCTGACAATACTAAAGTAAATCCTTCTTATAACCTTATAAATTCAGACCCCCCAAAGTTTTAATTAATTATGGCTAACAATCCAATTTCAGTAGAACTTTCATCTTCAGTAAATCCTCAAGATCTACCTAAAATTCTTATTTCTGCCCCTGGGTATGAATCTAAGGAAATAACTCCTTATAAAGGAGATGGTACTGCAAAAACTGATTTGGGTATAATTTCTTTAACTCCTACTAATATTGCTTTAGAACAAGATAAAATTAAAGCATCCCAATTAACCATAAATCAAATAAAAGAACTTTCTAAAGGAGAAAAAGGAGCAGATTATTATGTTCAAGAACGTTTATCTAACCAAATTAATACTTTAAAATCAACACTTATCCCTACAGTATTAACTTTAATTGCTGGGTTTGGGGTAACTAAAGCTTCTGATTTAATAGCTAAAAGTCAAGATAAAGTTTTAGATACTATAAATAATAAATCTTCTTGTCCCCCTCAATTAGAATTAATTTCTATAATTAATAAAAAAAATAAATTAGTTAAACAATTAAATAATACTTTAACAGTAATAGATAATACTACTAAAGCTTTAGGTATTGCTGGAGGAGTTATTGAATCCCTGGAACTAGCTCTAAATCTACAACTAGCCATTACTTTCCCTACTCCCCCAGCTATAAATGAAGGTATCAAAGTTTTAGATAAAAAAATATCCCAATTAAAATTAGTTAATTCTGGTATATTATCTATATTAATAATTTTACGTCAAGTATTAACTCAAGTTATTCGATTACTTAATTTACTTGATAATTTAGTACAAAAATGTTACCCTGAAGCAGATCAAGAACAAATTGCTTTTGAATTAACTGCATTAACTATTCAACAATCTACTCAATTATCTCCTGTAGTTACTGAAGTAAATGGATTTAAAATAGATGTAGAAACAGAATCAACTACAAATCCATTAAAACGTAGAAGGGCTATTGCTATTAATAAACAAAATATTACAATGCTTAAAGGAGATTGGTCATTTAGCTCAATTGATCAAATATTAATTGATGAACTAGTATTTTATATTCAACAAAATAATTTAAAAGCTGACTAATTTAATATTTATAAACATATGAAAACCGACGGATTAAAAAAATTAATTAAAGAAGCTGTACGAGAGGCAATTCAAGAAGAATTGAAGGATATTTTACTGGAGGCTGTAAGATCACCAAAACAAGTAGTTAGAGAATCATTTTCACCAACTGTACCTGTTCAACCTACAGTCAATCCAACTTTTACTCCACCTACAATGGATCTTAAATCAAAATATGCTGACATATTAGGTGAAACTGCTATGAGTTTTACTTCACAGGATGCGGTTCCATTTAGACCACAAGTAAGTGACCCAATAAATGGTAATTTGGGTGCGGGTGAAGTAGGAATGGATCAAATCATGGCTTTAATGAATACTAAATAATGGCATTTAATCAACAGCAAATAAACCCTTTAGATTTAAACCCCAACGTTGCTGTTGGGATAAATTTACCATTAAATGGACCTGCTGTTTTTGTATCTAACTATACAACATATGATGCTTTAAAAACAGATTTAATTAATTTCTTTTTAACTAATCCTGGTGAACGGCCTATGAATCCAACTTTTGGTGGGGGTTTAAAAAGTTTTATTTTTTCTCAAATTGAAGAAGAAAATACAAATGGATTAAAAGAAAATATTGAATTTAAACTTCAAAGATATTTTCCTCAAGTGGGGGTTAGTTCGTTAGAAGTTTTACAAGATAGTGATAATAACACATTAATAGTTGAATTAAAATATTTTATATTAAATTCTAATATTCAAGATACCATAACATTTGAATTTTAAAAATGGCTACAACAAATAGAGACATAAAGTATATTAATCGTGACTTTACAGATTTTAGAGCACGTTTAATTGAATATGCTAGAACATATTTCCCACAAACATATAATGATTTTACTCCATCATCCGTAGGAATGATGTTTATGGAACAAGCATCTTATGTTGGTGATGTTTTAAGTTTTTATTTAGATAACCAATTTCAAGAAACATTTACTCAATATGCTCAACAAACAAATAATGTATTTGAATTAGCATATATGTTTAGTTATAAACCTAAAACTACAGGTGTAGCTCAAACTACTGTTGATGTATATCAACAACTACCATCTATTGATGATGGTACTGGTAATTATGTTCCTGATTATAATTATTCTCTTAATGTTGGGGAAAATACAACTGTAACATCCCAAAATGGATCCTCATTCTTAATCCAAGACAAAATTGATTTTTCAGTTTCAAGTTCTTTAGATCCTACAGAAATTACAGTTTATCAAATTGCGGGTAATATCCCTCAATATTTTCTTTTAAAGAAAAGTAGAAGAGCTATTTCTGCTGTTATTAAAAGTTCTCAATTTACATTTGGTTCTCCTCAACAATTTCAAACCATTAATATCAATGATAGTGATATAATTAAAATATTAGATATTACTGATTCTGATGGAAATAAATGGTATGAAGTAGACCATTTAGGTCAAGAAATGGTATTTGATACTGTTAAAAATTCTAATATTTATGATCCAAATGTAAATGGTAATACACCATATCTACTTCGTTTAAAAAAGGCAGCTCGTCGTTTTGCAACCCGCTTTACATCTCTCACTAACCTTCAAATCCAATTTGGAGCAGGTAGTCCATCAAATATTACTGAAGAAATTACACCAAATGCTGATAATGTAGGATTAGGATTACCATTTGAACAAGATAAACTAACTACAGCTTATTCACCTGTAAACTTTTTATTTACTAATACTTACGGTATTTCACCTGCTAATACTACTTTAACAGTAAGATATTTAACAGGAGGTGGAGTTGGATCAAATATTGAAGCTAACTCTTTAATTAATCTAAACACTACAAATACTAAATTTAATAATATAAATTTAAATTCATTAATAGCTGATTATATTTTTAATTCTTTAGCTTCTAATAATCCTATTGCTGCTTCTGGAGGACGTGGGGGGGATACATTAGAGGAAATCCGCCAAAATACTTTAGCTTTAATAGCATCCCAAAAACGATCAGTTACAGCAGATGATTATTTGATTCGTGCTTTAAGTATGCCTACAGATTATGGTACTGTCTCTAAAGCATTAATTGAACAACCTAAATTAACAGATAATCAAGTTTCTACTATTGAAACCCTTAATCTATTCGTATTATCTTTAAATTCATCAGGGCAATTAAATGTTGCTACTGATGATTTAAAAAATAATTTAAGAACTTATTTATCCCAATACAGAATGATTGGTGATAATATTGAAATTAGAGATGCATTTATTATTAATATTGGTGTTAATTTTGAAATCATAGTTCTTCCAGAATATAATAATAATGAAGTATTGTTAAGTTGTATTACATCTTTACAAGATTATTTTTCTTTAGATAAATGGCAAATTAATCAACCTATATTTTTAAGAGACTTATATATTTTACTTGACAAAATTAAGGGTGTTCAAACCGTTAAAAATATATCTATATCAAATAAAGCAGGAACCACTTCAGGATATTCACAATATGCATATGATATAGTAGGAGCTACCCAAAACCAAGTAATTTATCCCTCATTAGATCCTAGTATTTTTGAAATAAAATACCCTAGTAATGATATAAAAGGTAAAGTAGTTCCTTTATAACGCCATATTTATAATAAAATATATAAATGGCTGTATATAAAATATTCCCTACTCAGGATACAACTTTATATTGTTCAAATCCATCTGCAAATACAGGATTAGATGCTATTTTAGAAGTATCTAATAAACTAGGAATTTCAGGAACTCCTGAAGTAGCTCGATATTTAATTCAATTTGATCAAGAAGAAATTTTAGATGTTTATTCTAATAAAATTGGAGTTAATTCTTACGAAGTATATTTTAAAAATTTTATAGCTGAAGCTCAAGGATTAAATCAAAACACTTTTTTAGAATTACTTCCCATAGCTCAAGCATGGAATAATGGAACAGGCTATTACCTAGATAACCCAGCAGAACAAGATGGTGCTTCTTGGACATATGCTAACTTTAGTGGCTCCTCACCTTGGAGTACTTCAGGTGTATACTCTAGCATTAATGGTGATGCTTTTTATACTAGTTCTTATAGTAATATATGTGGTGGTGTTGGTGGTGGTAACTGGTTTATTGATGCTTCTGGAAGTTATTATGTAACTGTAGGATATGTTCTTCCAGGGTATGTAGCCACCGCTTATGCTAGTGGATCAGTAAATATATCTTTTGGTTTAAGAAGCCCTAAAGATATTGAAGCTAAAGTAACTAATATAGTAGATGCATGGATAGGGGAATCAATTCCTAATTATGGCTTTATAGTTAAACTTACTGGATCCCAAGAATTTAATTCAAGTCAATATGTTCAACCTATATTTAAATATTATAGTGTTGATACAAATACTATTTATCCTCCAACTTTAGAATTTAGATGGAGAGATTACTCAACCGTCTTAACAGGATCAGCTAGTGGAAGTATAGTTACTACTTCTAATCTCAAAATGTCCCTTGCAGAAAACCCAGGTGTATTTTATCCTGAAAGTATAAATAGATTTTATGTTAATGTAAGTCCTTTATATCCTAAAAGAACATACCAAACCTCTTCTTTATACACTGATTTAAATTATTTACCAACTTCTTCATATTATGCAATAAAAGACTTGGATACTAATGAATATGTTATTAACTTTGATAACAACTACACCCAAATTAGTTCAGATGAAAACGGTAATTATTTTGACATTTATATGAGCGGTTTAGAACCTGAAAGATATTATAAAATTTTAATTAAAACTATTATTAATGGTTCTACTAAAATTTTTGATGATCATTACTATTTTAAAGTAGTTAACGGATGAGTGAAAGTGTAAATTTTCAAAAACAGGTATTTAATAAAGGACAGTATACTAAAGTTATAGATACTTCCTTTAAAGAATTAGGTGTTCAAAGTATACAAGAACAAATCATTACCCAACCTAATACAAGTGAATTTTTTGCTATGTATAATGATTTATTTTATGATATACCTGAATTAGGAGAAATTAATTCACATGAATATTTAATTAAAAAGAGTAGTGAATATATTCTTTTTGAACCTAATCAAGAAGAAATAATAGCTTTACAAGCTGAAATTGCACAATTAAGAATAGATTTACTTGATGCTCAAAAACAAATATTACAACTACAAACAGGAACAACAATAGTTAACCCATAATAATGGCAGCAGAAATTGTATTAATAGACCCTCAAGATTTTTCTTCTCAAAATTATGAAGGACAAGATATAAACTTAATTTCAACTTTTGAAATTAATACCTTTTTATCTACTTCTAGTTACGTTGAATTATTTGTTTATGATAATAATCAAAATATACTTTCTTCTAATTATAATTTTACCCAATATACTGTTTTAAATAACGGCCAATCCCCAGGATCAAATAATGATTTATTTCAAATTGAAATTAATCCTGAAAATACTTTAATTTATGAGGGATATGATCAAGGACAATATAATGTCTATTATAACTTTTTTAATAAACAGATAGGCTCTGAACTCCAAAAACTCTACATATCAGAGATTTCCTCAGATCGTACGGAAATTAGATTAAATAGTACTGATTTAAATAATATAGATATAATTGAGCAAACCAATAATTTTGTTCAATTAAGAGAGAATAGTCCTTATTTTCTTGATTTTTATCTTAATTTTGGAGAAAATCAATTAGCAATAGCTAATAATATTCAATTAGATAATCAAGATCCAACTAACCCTACAATATTAATTAAATTATATGAAGCATTACCTTCTGAATTTGATCAAAATTCATTGTTATGGGTTGTAACTTTACTTGAAGAACCAATAGCATATCAAGTTACTTTTCAAGATATACCCATTATAATTGCAGATACTGTTCCTTTAAATGGTCCTAATTTTAATATTGCTATAAAAGACCAAATTAATAATTCAACAGTAGATTACAATTATGTAGATTTAACTTCAACTTCTTTAACCAGCTCATTTAACCAATTAAGTAGTTTACTTGAAGAAAAAGAAATTGATATTAATATCGATTATACCAACTTCAATAACTTTGTTCATTTTAGTTCAGCCCAGGTTCGTTTAGAAAATTTTTATTATAAAATAAGTTTATTAGAAGATTATTCTTCTTCTATAGCTATTTTAAATAACACTACTAATAATAACCCAAGTGCTAGTTTAGCAGTATATGAAAATAAAATAAATAATATTATAACTAATTTTGATAATTATGAATATTATCTTTATTATTCAAGTGGTTCTTGGACATGGCCTAAAATAAATCCCCAAATACCATACAATTTATATCCAATTAATAGCCCTGAAGTATTAAATTGGTTAGGGAGTACTAATGAATATAGCCCATATTATGGTGGAATAATTCTTTCTGCTTCTAATTTTGATAATAGAAACCCAAATAACCTTTACTACTCAATCCCAGAATATTTAAGAGACGATCCATCAAATAATCAATACCAAAAGTTTGTTGAAATGGTGGGTCAATTTTATGACAATATTTGGGTTTATTATAAAGATGTTACTGAAAAATACAATGCTGACAACCGTTTAGAATACGGTATTTCAAAAGATATAGTAGCAGATGCTATTCGTGATTTTGGGGTTAAATTATATCAAAATAATTTTTCAATAAATGATTTATATACTGCATTTATAGGATTAACTCCTCAAGGTGGTTTATTCCCATTCCCAAATATTACAGGATCACTCCCAACTCCAACTGGGTTTGAATATGTTGACACTTTAATATCTGCTTCTAACGATTATATACCGTTAGATGATGTAAATAAGTCGTTATATAAACGAATTTATCATAATTTACCATACCTATTGAAGGCAAAAGGTACATTGCCTGGTCTACGCACTCTTATAACTTCATATGGTATTCCTGATACAGTATTAAGAATTAATGAATATGGAGGTAAAGATAAATCTAATACAAATGATTGGGATTATTGGGAAAATAATTTTAATTATACCTTTTATACCACAGCAAGTAACTTTATTTCAACACCATGGACTCCTATAAATACATCGTGGGATACTATTGATGGGGTTGCTGATTCTGTTTCTTTTAGATTTAAAACAGATGGTTTACCTTTTGATTCTGCTAGTATAGCACATCAAAGTTTATGGAATGTAAATGGTACTAATTTACATTTAGTATTGCGTTATGAAGGAACAGGATATAATACTAACTTCCCAACTCCAAATAACCCTTTAGGACTCCCTTATTCGGGTTCAATTATTGATCCTTATTATCAGTATGCATACTTAGATTTTTATCCAAGTTACAATAATGACCCTACTATCTCAGCTAGTATTTATCTTCCATTTTATGATGGAGGATGGTGGTCTGTAATGGTTAACCGATCCCCAGAAATAGCAGGTAATAGTGATTTTACACTTTACGCAGGAAATAAAATTTATGAAGGAGGAGATAATGGAACTGCATTAGGATTCTATGCAACCTCCTCAGTAAATGCTAATACTATTGAATGGACAGGACCTGGAACTTCATATTTTGCTAGAGGTGGTATTACCATCAATAATAACCCTTACACTTGGTTTTCAGGCTCTCTTCAAGAAATAAGATATTTTACTTCTCCTTTAAGTGAGAGTGTATTTAAAGATTATATAATGAATCCTCATTCTACTGAGGGTAATTCTTTAAATTCATCTCCTGATGAACTTATATTTAGGGCTTCTTTAGGGGGTGAATTATATACAGGATCAGTTTCAATTCATCCTAAAGTTACAGGATCTTGGGTTGCTACAAGCTCATTTACTCTTAATAGTAACTTTGGATTTGACAAAACCCCAGTATTTATTCCTAATAAAGAATATTTCTTCTATGATCAACCAGCAGTAGGTATTAAAAATGCTGTCTCTGATAAAATCAGAATAGAAGATAACATTTACCCTTCAGGTAGTACTTTATCCCCATTTAGATCATTAGCTCAAAATTTAGCAATTAGCCAAAGTTATACTGCTAATACTAATTTACTTGAAGTAGCATTTTCACCACAAGATGAAATTAACCAAGATATTATGGATCAAATTGGTTATTTCAATATTGGAGAATTTATAGGTGACCCTCGTTTACGTTCTTCATCTGCTACTTCATATCCTGCTCTAGATAATTTACGAAATGAATATTTTGAAAAGTATATTAAAAATTATGATTTAAATGATTATATTCGTTTAATTAAATTTTTTGATAATTCATTATTTAAAATGATTAAAGATTTTGTACCTGCACGTACAAGTCTTGCTTCTGGTGTTGTTATTAAACAACATTTACTTGAAAGAAATAAATATCCTCAACCTCAAGTAAATAGCTATTCCACTATAGCTTACCAAACTAGCGGATCTAATCCTCCATCAGGTAGCGGATCTACAAACAACATCCCATTTACCTTCCAAGACATCTCAGTCTCAGGAACAATAGCCCCACAATGGAATGATTATAATCCTGGAACTATTGAAAACTTTAGTGGTGGTACTGGTGGTACTTTTGAAATGTTTAATGGAGTTAGTACTTCACCTTATGGACCAAATGGAACAGGACCTTTAAATATATTCTTTATTACCCAAAGTTGGAATGAAGGAATAGTTACCCCACTAGGTATAGCCAACACATTACATAATGCCCAGGATGAATTTTATGATGGTGAATTTAGCGGCTCAGTATTAACAGTAAATACTCAAAGTTTACATCAACCATACCCATTAAATAATATTGCTTCGTACTACAGACAAGTTCATTATTATGGTACTGGTTCTGATGAAAGTAATATATTTGAAAGTTTATTTTTAAATAATACTACTGCTCCCCAAAATGGCGAAATATTATTTTATAATGAACCTGCTATTTTATTTGGTGTTCCTTCATATCAATTATTTAATACAAAATATTTAAAAATAGCTAGAATTGATTGTAGTGGAAGTAATAATACAAATGTATTAGAGAATATTGATAAAGCTTTTATATTTAATAACATTGTTGGACAGTATATTGAATATGAATTAACGGTTTTAAATGAACAAACAACATATTATTTGTATGAGGCTATTCCTAGATCTTATACTCCTTCATTATGGCCTAATCAAATATTAAATTATAGAGTCTCTGCTTCTAATATATCACCACAAACTATTGCCCCAGGAATTTTCCCTACAACTTTAACTTTATGGGGATCAGTTTCAGGTAATACTTTAAATTATTTTAACCCATCTACTGGAATCCATAATTTAGGAAATACTCCTAA
>Ga0181344_1001096_pt1 | contig 10114 bp, 13 predicted proteins | sample Su13VDMLBDD_FD_130098 | JGI IMG/M metagenome (GOLD analysis project Ga0181344, IMG submission 130098) | Freshwater viral communities from Lake Michigan, USA - Su13.VD.MLB.D.D | ecosystem: Environmental > Aquatic > Freshwater > Lake | place: USA: Michigan | collected 2013-07-15
AACACTTAGAAAATTATGTGGAGGATGTTCACCTTGTCCAGGATCATGTAATCCTCTTTGTTTAGATAGTGCAGTAGATATTAGTATTGGTGATATTATATCTATTACATTAGATATGGATAACAATCTTGTAAGCTTTTATAAAAATCCAACTACTGCCAGTCCTGTTTCTATTGGAAACTTTTCAATACCTATTAGTTCTACTACTTGGTATCCTGCATGTGGTAACGGAGGAACCAGTCTTCCTACAGGACCAGATTCTATTACTGCAAACTTTGGACAAAATGCATGGGATAGTTCTACTGCACTTTTTCGTAGTAGTTTAGAAACTGCAGGATATAAAATAGGAATTTACAACTAAGAATAGATGAGATGAAAATAGATATCAATAAAGCTTTTGTTGCAGTTACTTCAGTATTTATTGCATTTCTTAGCTGGTTTGGAAAGATTACATATGACAAACTCACAAAGATCGAAACTGATGTGCAAGCTTTATTGGTTGCATCTGGGATTGATAGAACTGAAATACAGAATCTTAAGGATAGGATAAATACTGCTCCCGGGTCTAAAAAGCCGGTGAGTTACGTACATTACCACAAAGAGTTTATACTGCCGGATGAAGTTCTCCCCAAGAAGAAAAAACTGATATTCAAATCATGAACAAGGTAGCTGTAGTAGTTTTTATAGGAATAGTTGGTGTCCTTTTGGCAATCATTGCATTTTATCAAAAGCCGGCCAAGTTTGAGGGTATTACAGCAAAGGAACTATCCGACAGCCTGGCTGCCCACGACAAGGTAAGAGACCAGAAACTATCTATCCTAAGGATAAAGTACGAACAGGATTCTGTGAAGTTGACAAACATGAGAAGCCAGATAGATCAGGTGCCTGATCTCGTAAAACAAATAAACAAGAAGTATGATAAAAAAAGGGATCACATTAATACTCTTTCTGTTGACGAGCAAGTTGGCCATATGTCAGACTGGTTATCCAAAGATAGTAGTATTCGAGAATGACACTGTTGTAGCAATTACAAAAGTTCAGATGAAGAAAATGAACAATCTTCATCTTCACTACGAAGAATGCAAAGAAACAAACACACTTCTCGAAAGTACACTGGATAGTTGCAAAGCAGTCTTTGCAATCTACGACACTATGCTCATCAACCTTAAGGATCAAAGGAATATCCTGCAAGAAGGAGCAAAAGAATCCAAGAAGGTTATTGGCCAGATGGTAGAACTGGATGAGAAAAAGAATAAGAAGATCCGGAACCTTAGTGCTCAAAACAAGGCTTTAAAGATTGGAGGAGCAATACTTTTAGGGATTACAGCTCTATTCTACATAATTTAAAAAATATTTTTACCACATCAAAACATTCGCTATCTTAATAGTGAAGATACTTTCTAACAATTAAAAAACTAAAAAATGTATTTCGGTTATTCATTTCATCAGCACTATCTTGCTAAAGATAACTCAGGAGATGTTGATTACGCAACATCAGGTACTCCTGCAGATCTTACCCAAGGTCAAATTGGTCTGTTTACTACAGATGCACAAGGTCTTATCGGATCACTTGTAACAAGTGGTACAACTCAGAACGTAACATTGGTTCAGGGTTCATGGCACACTGTTGACCAAATTGGTCAAGGTCTTGCCGGCTACAAAGTTCCACTGTATTCAAAAACAATCAACTGGAAAAACGTAACTCAGTTTGTAAAAACTGTTGGTTATGATCTTCAGAACCAGGTTCTGTCTATTGGTTGGGATTACACAACTACAGGTAGCTCTCAGCCGGTTTACTTCTGTGGTCAGTCTTACTACCTCAAAATTGAAGGTCTTGGTGAACCAGCTCTGACATTCCTGAACAAACAGCTTTATAACAACCTTGATGCATGGGGTGGTTGCTGCGGTAGCGAATGCTCTTCTGGTTGTACATCAACTGCTGCAGATGCAGTTAGTATCTACCTGCAATGGTCAGATCGTATTAAACAGAACCCATACTTACCATCTTTTATAACTCCTTCTGTACTGTGGCAGGAAACACCAGGAACAAGCGGTGGTACACAAGTATACTCAGCATATGATGTTGAAAATGGTGCACCTGGTCCAGTTTATACTCCTAATACAACTGATCCAGGATCTGTTGTAGGATGTCTGGTATTGACAGTTGCTTATCTAAACACTCAGTTTAACAACTGTTCATTCAGTTTTACTGACCGTTACATATATGAACCACTGTACCTGCAAGCTTCTCTGCTTACTCAAAACGGTGACCCATGTTCATACAATGCAACTGTGAACAGTTTTGTTCCGGATGATTTTGTTACTGAACAGGTAGCTCCTCGTAAATTAGTAGGTGGTGGTGAAGACATTGTAAGGGCCTTTATCAACTCAAATAGATACCGTCAGTACAACTTCCCGGATAACATCTATGCAAACAGCATCAGGATGAGGCAGGTTGAAGACGATGTAGCTCTACCAAATGTTAACCGTGATGGTATCTACAATCAGTTGATGCTTCTGTTCAATGTTGATCGTAACTACAATCCAACAGCTATCCATAGCAACGATCAGTATGCTATTATCATAGATGCTGAACAAGGTACAAATCTTGATAACATAGAAGCTATCATTACTGATTCTTTGACAGCAGTTGGTAGCAATGTTACGCTGAAAACGTACTTATAGTAACTCCTAAATGACGATTAGAGGGAGTGCAGAAATGTATCTCCCTCTAATTGTTACTATTCAATATCATGGCAAAACATATACTTCAACTACAGGTACTGGACACTTCAAATGATGGAGTGTTTTTGATTGATGACATATCAATCTATGATACTGTATTGCCGGTAAGTTGTTTGAATATTCAGATACTTCCTCCCGGTTTTAATGTTCCGTCTTCTATTGAAGGGATGTTACCTGGCTTTAGATTAGTACTGAATGCTTGCTCTATGGGTATGGTAGCTGCATCTAACTGTACAAACAGTTGTCCTCAGTTACCGGATGGAGTTTACCACATACGTTATTCTGTAGCACCTAATGATAAGGTATTTGTTGAGTATGATGTGCTTAGAACAACTATTGCAACCAATCGTTTAAATACGATTCTTTGTAATGCAAACATACAGTGCTGTTTGCCGGATCAGGAAACATTGTACATTATCAACCAATGCGATCTTATAAGAAATTTCTTACTTACTGCTAAGTTGCTTGTTGAAAATCAACACAATATAGCAGATGGTGTAAGTATGTATAGGTTTGCTGTTTCCCTTATAGATAAGATGGAAGCACGTAGACCAACTCGTTGTCAAATATAACTAACTATATGGGAACCGTAGTTTGTAATAATTGCAGAGGTACTTGTTGCTCCTGTTCAGGATGTCAACCAAGAGTTGCCTCAGATGGTAAGAGTTGTTGTAGCCGGTGCATTACCGGTTATGAGGAACAACTCAAAGTTGCACAAAAAGCCACTAAAAACAATGTGTCATGGCAGATCTTAAACCCCAGATCAGGGACATAGAACAACAGTTTGTTGATCTGTATTACGGTAAGTATATGGCTGACCAGTGGGGAATAACCGTTGGTTACAAGTCATTTCCTGGGTATTGGGTAAATATGAGATTACAGATTGCCACATGGCAACTTGCTATGGATTGTACTAACTCATTATGTGCAAAATCAAAAATAGGTGGAACCAGTGTTGTAACAATGGCATCTGGTACCAGAGACTTAAATCCTGAGGAACCATGTTGTGATCCGGGTGCAAGATTTCAACCATTATAATTGTTATTGTAAACCAGAATCTGTATCTTAATAATACTATGTTACCGGTAAAAAGCAACTTAACAGATAAAGCGTGTGGGGAACCAATAGGTTCCAATTGTGTTATATGGACAGGTGCTCCTATATCAGGTACTTGTGGCATTTCAACACTCACCGATGTAATTACTGCAATCAATCAGAATTGCTGTGGATCAACAACTAAATCACCTTGTTATACCGGTAACTGGATTGATTTTTCATCTTCTATTCCTGGTTCCGGAGCTAGTGTTGGTTTTACTTGGACATTAGGTTCATTTGGTATTAGTTTTCCTACTTTAACAGGTGCTGAAAATACACCTCAATATAAATGGACATCTGATGGTGATCTTAAAGTAAGAGGTAGTATGTTCTTTAATGTAAATGTAAGTGGAGCTATACCAGATACCTTTCTTAAAATACCTCTTTGTACTATAACCACTGATTGTTTTCCTGCTAATGCAAATAGGGCTCAAACAGCTATTATTGGTACTGATGCTTTTGTAGTCGGAAACCAAATCAATATTGTAACAAGAGCTTTTTTAACTATAGTTCCTAGTACAGGCATATTATACTTAAACTTTTCTTTTGCTACTGTTACTCCTTCATCATTTGGTGTAGGTATGTACTTAGGTGGAACCACATTCAATTTAGCATAACATGACACAATTCGTTTTAAATAAAGTACTTACAGTAGCCAACAATCTCCGTTTCAATGATGACAACGGAAACTTGGTTACTCAAATGTATGCTATTAACCCAATAGAGGGTCAGCCGGATACTCCTTCTACCGGTTACATATCATTGATTGGCTCAAGATTGAGTTCAATGATCAATGATTACAATTCTGTTCTTGCTATTCTTGACAGTTACAATACAAGAATATCTACTCTGGAAACAGATGTACAAGATATCCTTACTTCCGGAGCAACTGCCATTCCACAAGTGAATGGAGGTTGTCTTAACGGTAATACAAATGATGATGTAGATGTTGTTACCGGTTTGCTGGTAGCAAGTGAATGTAGTTACATTACTGCACTTGGTTCAACATCTGCCCTGGCATCTGCTGTTACAGCACTGGATACAAGTGCACTTAATGTTCTTCCTTCTTACAGTATACCGGGAGGAGTAATGCAAGCACTATCAGGCTGGATCTCTTCTCCTGCTACATCAGCCGATCTGATGAATAATCTTGCACTTGCTTATCTTGATATGAGAGTAGGTGTTACACAGGCCCTCAGTCAGTCAGCAATTACATGTAGTAGCATTAATATTAATATCAGCTCTGCTTACAACAGCAGTACACATATCATTACACTGTACTTCCCGGGTAGTTCAATACCTGCTAACTTTACAGATAACGGATCTAATCTTCTTGTTGAGGATAGTGCCGGCAACCAGTTTACTATGAACTTTGATGTTATCACTGCAGTAGTAAATGACGGCTTCCTTGCAATAGATATTACCGCATCCACATTGCTGCAGACATCAAACTACACTGTAACATTTAACTACGATGTAATAAGCACTACTCCTTCATTAGGATGTGCTAATACTAAGATAGTAAGCGTTACTAACAATACAGTTGTTTGTCCTAACGTAAGCACATGGTCAACTACAACTACGGTATCTTACACATTTGTACCACCGGTTACAACAAACGTAACTTATACAGTTGATCTTTTGGATGCATCAGGTACACCTGTTATAGGAGCGACTCCACAAACTTATACTGATCCTGCTACACCAGTTACAGGTACATTTACAAACCTGACAACAGCAACCAGTTACAATGTAAGAGTAAGTGTAGATGTATCCGGAGTTCAAACTATTTGTTCACTTAATGGAATAATAACTCAATAATGGCTTGCAATTGTAATTCTACCGGTAATATTTATAACAACTGTGTACAGTGTTCGGCAGGACTACCTTGTAACTGCCCTCCTGATTACAGTGTTACTGCACTCAATGTTCCGTGTGAATGTTGTCCTCCCGGCTTTTATCCTATTGGTAATGGTTACTGTTGTGCAAACGGAGCAGTTTGTAATGTAAGCAGCCCTACCAACACACCAACAATACCTTGTAATACTTGTGAGGATAGTGTTAGTGCAGATTGTGTATTTTTGAAACCAAACGCTGAGTGTTTTGGTATTAAAGAAGGTACTACTCTTACACAGTTTATTGAGTACATGTGCTCAGATGCTTTTGTACTGAATCTCTTACAAAGTATAGGATTAAGTACAACACTAAAAGCGGCATTGTGTCAAATAGTATCAGTATGTCCTGTTGTTGGTAGCACAACACCAATTCCTGGTCCAATAGAAGTTACAGTACCTTAAAAATAGAATAAAGACATGGCAACATTTAATGTTTCTTGGACAATAGATAATAACGTAGGTACTGTAGGTACAAGAGTAAGATATCGTATTAAGGGTACTTCTATTTGGTCATCTTTTATAGTTGATCCTTCAGGTAGCACTGCAAGTTTCCAGGCAGATAACAATAGGATATACGATGTTCAGTTTCAAAATATCAACAACGATGGTAACCCTTTGTCTACTATTGTTAATGGTATAGGATTTTCTGATCCTTCTCCTGAACTGTCTCCTACCAACACTACTCTTGGTTATACTTTTGAGAACCTGAGTGAAGATATTGATAGCTATACTGTATCAATTGCACTTTTTACTGCACCTGGTGTTTATGTGGCAACACATTATCTTTCTCCGGCTGAACCTGTTACGGATGAGTTTACCGGACTAACTCCTAGTACAGCGTACTATTTGTACATTACACCGGTGGCGGATCAGTTCTCAAAAACATTCACTTATACTTTTATTACGGAAGCTACGGCAACTTGCCCTGTTCCTCAAAATATAGTAGCAACACTAAGCTAATATGGCAACACTAACTCTTACTTGGGATAATCCTACTCCACATCCTACATGTGGTTACAAAGCTTTTTACAGAAGGAATGGTGATCCTGCTTATACAGAAGTAGATACATCTGGTTCTACATCAGGAACAACTACTGTAACAGCTACAATAGATGCTCCGGCCTGTATTGAAGGATATGTCCAATCAAACTGTTGTGACGACTCTGTTTCTACACAACTTCCTTTTGGTATTAATACATATGGAACTTTCAATATAGATATTACAATAGATGTTGGTATTCAACAGTTTGTGGGCGTAATTACTGTAGCTGAACCTCAGCCTTATGATCTTGATGTTAGTGGTGATATTAATTACACTATAACAGGAAATCCTTTTACTGCTGCATATAGTATGACGTTGCCGGCAGGAGATGTATCCGGATCAAGTTACCTGGGAGTTGTTTCATCTGCTGCTGTTATTGATTCATATGATGTTCAGGCAAGCAATCCTGTATTTGATTACGGAGGTGAATTGCAACAGTTTGATGCTATCCTTACTCCTTCATATATTGGTCTTTATTGGGATGGTACTACAGGAACTACCTGGACAGGAGATCCTGCAGCACTTCCTTCTTTTAACATCCAGGCATTCAATATTACCGAAATAGATACCGGCACCGGTCTCACTTTACAAGGCGATATGCTTTGTTCTTGGATATATGATAGTCTGTACAATGGTGGAGTAACTCCTTATAACCTGATTACTTTTGAGGTTTCAGATCCGGGAAACAATATATTGGGCTCAGTAACTATTGATCCTACAACATTAGGATTAAGAAACACAACCATTGTTCTTAACCTGGCCGACAACTCTTATCCTTTAGATGACACTACTTTGTTTACATTGGAAACATTTGGATCAGATGGTGTATCTATCGGTACTCATACTTTTTATCTACCTCTCCCATAACGGAATCCTTGGCCTGGTTCCCCATTGGGTTTTGCAATTGGCTCCTTCGGGGGCCTTTTGTACATTTATAAGATTATATACACCTATTAGATTTATTGTATCTTCTCAATTAACTGTTGTAAATTTATCCGTATCTTATTAGAGAAAGAATATGAAGACAAGACAATTAGAGAAGATTGAAAAAGATTATCGACATACTCTTGTTCGGTATAAAAAGAAGGAGATTTTAAAAGAGGGGGCCTTTTATGACAACCTTTGGGAAAAGCATCCTGAACTTTTACAGTATAGCCAGAAAGAGATATACGAAATCTTAAAAAGCTTCAACTCTGAATTGTCTGAGATTGTAGGTAGTACAAGAGATGGTATAGCATTGCCACTTTACATGGGTGTAGTATTTGCCGGCATCTACGGTAAGAGTAACAATGCTAAGGATAGAAAGCTGAGTTTGAAGTTGGGTAAGGATATTGTTTATCCTAATCATCATACGGATGGATATGGAGGCATGATCTATTATGTTACAGAAGTAACAAAGTCACGTTTTTCTCTTGGAAAGTATTGGGGCTTTGATGGCTGCAGGCATATGGATCAGAGTGCAAAACAAGGCTTTAAGACAAACTGGAAGATCTATGCAACTGTACCATCTGTTATAAGGGCTGCCAGGTTATTCAGAAAGAGCAAACTTAAAGAGTATGCTCTTGCTAAAGGTAAAGAGGCAGAGCAATTGTATAACGAATTTGATTTTGATGAACTATGAGTCAAACTACTATAGGGGACGTATGTTCAAGAATAAGAAACCTTACCAAAGGTTATACTCAGGATAGCTTCTTAACTGATAGGGAGATCTATCTTCTGTTTAAGAAACATGCATCTCTGGTTATTAAAAGATTGGATGAGAAGGGAAAGCTGGTAAAGTTTTCTGCTGTCTTTGAAACTCTTGATTATGTAGAACTGGAAGAAGTTGACCGGGTAGAGGCTACCTGTATGGGAATAAAGAGTTATACTACATTCAGAAGAACAAAGCAGACAATGCCAATGTTTACTGAAGGTGCTATGGGTCCTATGATCAATAGCATAACTTCTATTGATGGTTCTACTGCTTGTCAGATCATTAGGAATATTGATCTATATAACTACATGACCAGGCAAAAGAACTTTAAATACAACGATACAAAATACTGCTGGTTTTTGAATGACCGGCTTTATTTCCCGAATGTAAGTTGGCCGGCTGTAAGGGTAGAAGGAATATTTGAAGATGATATATCTCAGTTCAAATGTTGCGACTATGATGACAAATGCAAACCTCGTCAACAGCAATCTTTAAATGTACCTGATTACATACTTTCTGAAATAGAGGCTAACATCCTTAAGGATATAGGTATACAACTTCAGATTCCGGAAGATGTAGGACAAGGTAATGTTAATGTATTACGATAATGGTAACAGCTAAAGAATTACAATATAGGAGTCTTACCGAACTGATAGATGCTGTCAGGATAGATCTCCGTGTTTGGAGTGGAGAAAGTAATATAGAAGTACAGGAGCTTATTAAGATAGCCCAGATGTGCAACTATGAACTTGGTCTCAACATTAACCAAACAAAAGAAACAATACTGGAAATTGAACACTACAGAGCAAAGTTGCCGGCTGACTTTCAGTTTATGAACTATGCTTTGATGTGTCATCACTATAATGTAGTTAACCCTTCTATAGGTAACGGAATAAGGACACAGGATGTTGTTGAGTACAATATTTCACCGGCATCCAAGAATCTTACAACTTGTCCTTGTTGGACTGTTGTATCCCAAGGTGCTCAGACAAAAGTTACCTATTGTGACGGAGTAGAAGAAAACGTCTACTTTCCACCTAATGATGACGGATCGGCTAAGACTACAAAGATCTGTGCCATCAGTATAGAGAAGTTAGGAGGAGGTCCTCTTACAACAACAACAAGTTCTTTCTGTTACAATGATCCGAATACAGCAACATTTACTTGTGATGTACCGGATGATTGTGGTTGCTCTATAGTAGAGAACGTAAATAGCTGTGCAGCAATACATCCTGATCCATTTAACCAAAACAAGGTTTATACAATATGTGATGGCAGGATCGGTGTAAAGATCATGCAGATATGTGCATACGAGTGCCGGGAGTACACAGAGTTTACTCCTGTTTACCTTACTCCGGCAAGAACTGCATCTGCTTTTTCTACAAGGAGATCTCCGTTGCAAAATGAAAACCAAGCTCAGTTAAGAGATGGTTTTATGCAATTTGTAATACCTTGTGGAAGTGTCTACATTAACTATCAAGGTCTGATGGAGAATGAACAAGGTGATTTAATGGTTCTTGATCATCCAAAGATCAATGACTATTATGAGTTTGCCATGAAGAAAAGAATCCTTGAGAATCTTTATATCAACGGTGAACCAGATATTGAAAGAAGATTACAGTATGTAAATACTGAGTTCCAAAA
>Ga0181344_1001097_pt1 | contig 10110 bp, 10 predicted proteins | sample Su13VDMLBDD_FD_130098 | JGI IMG/M metagenome (GOLD analysis project Ga0181344, IMG submission 130098) | Freshwater viral communities from Lake Michigan, USA - Su13.VD.MLB.D.D | ecosystem: Environmental > Aquatic > Freshwater > Lake | place: USA: Michigan | collected 2013-07-15
GTTTCGAAGACAAAGCATCATTCCCAGGTTCATTCGAAAACCGTATCGTAATCTTGGATATGAAAAACATCAAACGTACACAACTTTGGGGTGAGCGTTCTGGAGACACGTTGAAACTTGAAGACGGAGTTCCAAAGCGTTATGGAGATGTATGGGTTGACTGTAACATGGGAATCAAATTCCACAATCCACTTGCTTGCGCATACGTTGATATTCCAATGTAATAACAACAAACATATAATAGGGGAGGGCATAAAACTCTCCCCTTTATTTTAACATTAAGATTATGCCGATTAAAAAAGAAAAAAAAGATGTGGTTGCCCCAACTGAAAATTCAGTATTTGAGGAATCACACAACACGTCACTTTTTGAAGAAGTGAATGAAGAAGCTGTAGTTGAAACTAAGCCTGTAGTTGAAGAGAAAGAAACATCTTTACCATTGTCTCTTGTTCAGAAGATGATGAAAGAAATGGAGGAGAAGTTGATGAACAAATTCTCTAATCAGCTTGAGAAACTGAAGACTAAAAAAGCAGTTGAACAGCTTGATGAAGACCTTGCTTATGTCGCAGAATTGGAAGAGGATTGGTTGGACATTCCTGTAGTGTTTTTTGCCTTCTCGTTTAACTTCTCTATCCATGGTGATAAGAAGCGTGGGATTGAAGAAGAACCACCTGGAGGAGCCGTTAAATTCCAACCCTTGATTCGTACAAAGCGTAGAGGTCAAAAAGGCATTCAGGTAATTTCCGTATCTTCGGTAAAAGTTCAGTCCAAGCAGCTTATGAATTACTTACGAAGCCATAGCCAATTTGGAATTGCGTTCTATGAGAGCGTTGGTTCGGTTATGAGTGTAGATGCTACATGGGCGCAAAAAATGGTTGAAGCTCAACAATCAATCACACGATTGTCTGATATTCAAGTGATTGCACGAGCTAAGCAAGAAGGAATCTCTGTATCTCAAAGCCCTGAGTCTATGAGACGACAACTTGTTGAAAACATGGCAAAACGGTCTATTGACCAACAAGATAAAATGCTTTACGGGAATTTGAGAAATTCAGTTCTCGATAAAGACGGAAGAAGTATAACAGAAAAAACTATCGGGTAATCATGATTTTGGCGCAAGATTTACGAGACCAATTAGCTTTCGCTTTAGATGCGGAGGGGTCAGACCATTATAGGGATGACTTAGACTATATCCCTGCAATTAACGCAGCGGTAAAGTGGCTAACAAATATCGTAAATGCTGCATATGGCCAAGATAAATTAAGCGAAGAGTTTTTTAGAGATTTAGCATACTCTGGGGTGTTTCTAACAAGTGACACCTCAAGAGTATCTCTCAATATATTTCCAAGCGAAGTGTGGACTATATTATCAGTTCTCGCAAAGCCTAAAACAAAAGCTGCGGCAGGAGTTCCTGTTCCAGCGACACCTGATTCTACAAGGAGCTACTACCTTCCGAATAGAATCCACTTATCATCAAGCGATGCTTGTAAAAGACTGAATGTAGAAGAATGGTCTTTAACTTCTGAGAACCCTTTTGAGGCAGGATACCAAGGTAGTCAACTTTGCCCTGCTCTTCGATTGTATGCTTATTTGTCTCCGTATAACTATAATGGAACATCTAATACAAACAAAATGGCGGAGATTGAAATTAGACCAACTGAAGTAAACAAAGAAGTAACAATAGTTTGGGCTAAGAAGCCATCTGTAATCACATCACTTTCTCAAAGCATAGAGTATCCTAATAGCGTATTCCAGTTGTTATTTGATAAAGCTTTGAATTATATAGCGTATAAGCAAGGAGACCAAACTACTCTTTACTCTGTTTCAACTGCAGACATTCAGCAACTAATAAGCACTTTGTGATATGACATATAGATATTTGATATACGACTTAAACAAGAATTTTAGTCAGGCATTTGATGATGCAGATTTTACGCTAAATCAAATTATGTATTGGGTAATGGTTGTGTCCAATAGATTGCGTACACAACATTATTTATCAACAAAGTCAGACTTATTTGTTTCTACGTTTAGTAGCGTTACCGTTCAAACGGACGCAAAGGGTAGAAAGTACATAGATTTACCGTCTCAAGTGATGGACTTACCTAACAACTTAGGTATAGTATATATCACATACAATGTAGACACATGCAAATGTGAAGGACCTAACTTTGCTCAAGTGTGGTTCTCTCCTACAAACATTGGTTCGTTACAGCATTTATATCTTGACGAATACACTAAGCCAAGCGTTAAGGTTCCTTATTTCTATCGTGTAGGTCAATCTGTTGATGGAGTATCTGTAAACAGAATCTACTTGGTAGGGGTAGAGTGTATAAACATTCAAGATGTAGAGATAGCAATACGCTCAACATTAGACCCTCAGACTTTGTGTAGTCTTGATGAAGAGGTTAACTTACCTGATGAATTGATACAAGAGTTGATGATGCAGGTATTGCAGTTGGGTCGATTCGTTATGTTGATGCCTACAGAGAATATCAATGACGGTGAAGACGATGCGGAACTTGATAGTCAAATGTACGCAAACAGAGCTATTAACCTGCCTGATGCCACATCAGTACAACAAACAGAACAATAATGACATCTCACGACTTTGTATCAGTAGACCACTTACTTGCTGAGATTACAGCAACAGTAAATGACACAGAATTTAGAAATGGATTCAATAAAGGATGGTATATCTCTCGCATTCAAGATGCGATGCAGGAACTATCTTTTGATACATTTTGGCAAAAGGTAACTCATGACTTTGAGATGCCTGAGAACTGCCGTATCAAGATGCCAGAAAACACATTCAATCTTCGTGAGCTTTATCTATACAATGGTACTTTGTGTAATCCACAAAAGACTCAAGTAGTTTATTGGAAGCGCTTGTTTGATAACAGCTACGACGGAACAGGGTACACAGCAAAGGTGAAAGATGACGGAAGTAACGCTGTCGATTTGTTTCAACCTAACCAACGATTAATGCAACATAACCTTCAAGGATTCTATGGACCTAAGTACTACTATAACATTAGTGGGGACGGAATTGTTATGTTCAGCAAGGAGTGTAAAGAATTTCCATACGTTAGAATGCGATTAAATGGAATGGGCGTTCCGAATGGAGACCTACCTATCGTTCCACGTTTCTTTGAGCGTGCAGTAGTAGACTATGTAGAGGAGAAATTCTACAACGCTATGAAGTCTCGTGACCCAAGAATGTATCGACCATTATGGTCAGATGCTAGCGCAAAGCTTAATGACTTGACCAATGGAAGTTGGAACAAGGCTCGTAAAAGAATCAAGGCTATGGATACTCGTGAGAAGGAGTCCATGGAAGAGTATATCAGTTCAATGTACCACAAGTAATGGATAAGCCAAAAATCCTTATTCGCTTGACAGCTCAGCTGAGGGGTCAGGGAGATAAAACTCCATCCGTAAATGCCTTGAAGTATTTGCGCAAGTTTGGTTTGATAGAGCCTGACTCGCTAAAGCTTACTGAGAAAGGTAAGATTAGAAATAGCATGACACCCGGAGAACGTGCTAAGGAACGTCAAGCAAGATACAGTGGAAACGATGTAGACGACTATAAGTACGATAAAAAGACCAATCAAGCAACTCTTAAATACGGAAGGAAAGTAAAATGAGTACTGCTAAGAAATCGAATCCAAAGCTTTGGAGCAGAATTGTATCTGAAGTTAAGTCAAGTTCCAAGGGTGGAAACCCTGGGCAATGGTCTGCACGAAAGGCTCAGCTAGCTGTTGCCAAATACAAGAAAGCAGGAGGTGGATACAAGGGCGCTAAAGGGTCTGATAATAGCCTATCAAAGTGGACTAAAGAAAAGTGGGGAACCAAGAGTGGTAAACCAAGCTTAAAGACTGGAGAAAGGTACTTGCCAAAGGCGGCAAGAGAGTCATTGTCTTCTAAAGAATACAGCAGAACATCAAGAGCAAAGAGATTGGGCATGGCTATGGGAAAACAATTTGTACCACAGCCAAAAAGCATTAAAGAGAAAACAGCTAGATACAGAGACTGATGTCATATTTAAATGCCAATATACCAATCATAAACTGTTTAATCAGAAACGAATTTTTGTTTAATCACAAAAAAGGTCATAAAGAGTTTACTCCATGTGACGTTCATTCGGTTGCCTCAATACAAGGTAGAACGCCTTTGTTTGAAGCATTTCTTGAGAATGGTGTTAATTGGACGAGAAGACCCATTAGTGCTTTCGCATGGAAAGAAGAAGCCGAAGAGTTGCCGTTGACTGAATATATCTATTGGGATTGTTTCAGTCCGTACATTGACGTAAAAGTTAGGGAGAGACTATCAGGGTTAAGAGCTGACCTAATATCAATTACAGGAGTAAAAAGACAAGGAATTTACTTGTTTACACTTGATTGGTCTCACGAAAATAGAAACAACTTAGACCTAGGGTTTTCTGAAACGCCAGAACATAAGTGTGGGCATCTATTTAAAATGGATAATGGCAACTATTTTATCTATCCAAACAATAGAATTATTTGGTTTGATAGAGCTTGGACATTTGAGAGAATAGACAAAAATCCTGGGTACGAAATTGACTTGAATATTTATTCAGTCGAAAACAAAACATACCACTCAACAGATTACTCTTATATTACTGAATTCAAAAAAGAAGATTGATATGGCTTCAAAAGTTAACAAAGACTCAATGCCGTGTAATAGTCCACGGCCTGCTAATGATGGTAAGCATAAGCGTGTGGTAAAGGCTTGCGCTAACGGTCAAGAAAAGATTGTCCGATACGGAGCTAAGGGTTATAGTTCAAACTACAGCCCTGAGGCACGAAAGCAATATAGAAGGCGACATGCGAAAGAAGCAAACTCATCTAAGCTAACAGCAGGTTGGTGGGCTTTCCATGACTTGTGGAGCAAGGGTTCTACAGTATATCGTGAAGGAAAATCATCAGGCAAGGGGGAACGATTCGCAAAGAAAGGTAAAGCAATTAAAAAAGCAATGGCATGAGAAGAAGTTTGACAGGAGCTATGAGCGCAGGTAAAGACGCAAGAAACAAGCCTACAAGTACTCCTTCTCGTGGATTAGGAGACACTATAGCGAAATTCACCAAAGCGACAGGTATTGATAAAGTTGCTAAATTTGCAGCTAAGGCAGTGGGCGCTGAAGACTGTGGTTGTAATGGCCGAGCAGAGACTTTGAATAAAGCGTTCCCATACAAAAACAAATAGCATGAAGCAACAGCACCATCCTACAGATACAAGAACATACGAAAAGGGAATATCTTCTGACACAAACAAGGAAATCCTTGGGGCAAGTGAGGAAGGTGGACATGTAGACGCATTGAATATGCGTAGTATGCCTATGGATGGAAACAACCTTGCTGCTAAGAAAATCAAAGGAGAAGACATTAACTACCAAAACATAGACAACAGATGTTTCTTAGAAGTTCCAGGAATCATTGATGAAGGATATGTTTGTATGATGACTCAAGAGATTGATAATCATATCATTGAGATTTGGGCGCACCCTGAATATGAGGACTATCCCCCATTCATGCGTGTGGACGGTCAGATTGTCCTAATGAGTGAAAACTTTCCCGTTGACCTAGACCACCCATTGCAATATCACAAGAACGAAAACTGTGTGAGTGGTGAGTTCTATATCACGAACAACAATACACCTCCAATGGTATTCTCGTTGAAAGACTTGATGACCCATTCAGGAATGCTCCCTGGCACGGATTGTGACCTTACATACTTTGACTTATTCAATATAGATAAGTACACTATTCAGTCAACTGGCATATTGCATAAACCATTGTTTATTAAGCAAACTGCTTCAGCGTCAGGAGTTTATGATTCAGTGATTGGGGGAACAGGAATACCTGTTGGTAGTTACTCTTACTCATATCGCTATGTAACCACGCAAGGAGACAGAACACCTTTCTCTCCATTTACGGAATTGATTCCCGTTGTAAGAAATAGTAGCACAGCATTCTCTCCGTACTTTCCAAACACACGGACATTTTCGTCTGTACCTGATATAAATAGCAATACGCCATACGGAAACCACATCAGAATAAAGTACGAAAACAACTCTGACTTTTCTTTCATAGAAATCAGAAGAGATTCTTGGTACACTGGAACACCTATAGATGTGCCACCAGTATCTGAGGTAATCGGAAGTATTCCAATTACGGCAGGTTTAAATGTCATAAATGTTCTTGATAGAGCAAGTGGAACATTTGAAGGTGCAGTAATCCTTGACTTAGAAGAACAGACAAATCAATTCAATTCCGTTGAGCGTGCGAAGTCTATTCGCTATTTTAACGACAGATTGTATTTGATGAATATTGCGTATAAACCTAAAGACTTAGGTGGAGCTATAACATTCGTTGATGATACAGAGCCTGTGTTCCCTGTGATTCAAAAGCTGTTTAAGCAAGGACATAAAAATGTATACAACGCTGCTATACACAAGAGCTACATGCGAGGTGAGAAGCATGCGTTTGCAGTTGTATTATTTGACGAAAAACATAGTTCAACATATGCAGAGCAAATACCGGGTAACGCATTAAACTATCAATTCCCTAACCGAAGAGAGCCACTATCAACGGAATCTTTAGGTATGTCTTATATGGGAACTGTTTACGCTCGTGACGTTGATGGGAATATGAACCAAACGCATGAGGTGTTCGACCACTACGATGCTGTAAGAAGAGAGGCTTTTGATGATAGCAACGGAGACTACTTGATTTCAGTTAAGGAAAATGACCCTTTTAATGTATTGACTCCTACGTCTCAAAATGATTCGGACACTACATACCAATATAGAATAGACCAAGAAGTAGGTTTGGATGGGACTCCAACTGAAGACTTTAATCCTAAAGGGTTTGGATTGGATTACTATTCAATGGGTTATGCATTCAAGGGGATTGACACATATCCTGAAGAGTGGTCTGATGGTTTCTCTGTTGTTCAGACAGACCCTGCTATGCGTGTGGTTGCCCAAGGCTTTGGATTCTATTCATTATCTGAAGCAGAGAAGCTTGGTCAAGCTGATGGAGCAAAGAGTACAGATTCAATTTGGGCATATTTCCCAGATTTGGAATTATTGTATCCTGAGGTGTACGAAGATGTATTGAACAATCCTACGAGTTACCAAATACAATTTGTTTCTCCTCTTGGTTACTACACAGAGGTGTATTCTCACATCAATGACGTAATTGATATTAGAGACAAGGGTGCAGACATGATTGTCTATCCACGAATAATTCGTGATGGTATAGACGATGATGATGGACAGCCTATATTTAATCCTGTACTAGAGGCTGATACTGGTATATTAGACCCATTCACTGGATACAACTATATCCCTTATGGTAAGTTTACCAATACAACAAATAGTGATTCTCCTGCTTTCCCTTCCAATGGAAACGGAAACGCAGTATTTGATATTTTACAGACAAGCAACGTAACTACATATTCTGGTTCTCAGTCTTATTTGAACATTAAAGTTGATGCTCAAATCTACAATGAAACAGGACCTAACTCTTCTACCAATCCCAACTTAAATGCAGATGATGCAGGAGTTATGGAATGGAGAGAGCCGATGTATGTAGTGAACTTGATTAAGAATTCAGACATAAACCCTGGGCTTACTACTCAGTATAAGTACTGCGCTAATTATATTAAGTTCAACTCATTAGTGCTTGAATCAAATGGGGCATTAAATCAATCAGCACAACTTGTATCTGAAAGATGGGAAGATTGTATTCCTACGTTTACTGGAGAGGTAAATAATGACTACGCAGCATACTACAGATTTGTTTATGTTGTTGATGAGTCCTTAGTAGAGAGAAGATGGTTGAACGTAACAAATGAATCGGCAGGATTTATCTCTGGTATCTTAGCAACATTGTCTTCTTTTGGCTCTGCGACTGTAACTGACGTATCAGGTACATACACCATCTATGGAATATATACACATACTCAGACTCAGGATGACATGTGTCCTATATTCACATTGAACTTTGATTTCATTTTGGGATACGAAGACTATACATCCATCCCATTAGGAAGCAAGGTGTATGTTAAATACGACAATAGAATTCCTATCCGTATATTCAATGGGGACACCTATGTGAATGAATCTGTATGGGCTGTCATGGATAATGAATATGGTCCAACTGGAGAGCCTAAAGATTCTTTGGCGACATTCACTTGGAATATCCCATTCCCATATAAGAGCTACGAATACGCTGATGGGTATAGAGTTTGGCAAAACACAAGTCCATGGAACTATGCATCAAACTCTGATAAATTCAAGTTCAATGAAACTGGTATTCGTGGAGCATGGATTCGTCAAATGATTACGATGTGGACTGCGGAGACACGAATCAATTTGTCTTTTGCATTCAACAATGAGTCTCCAGAAAAAGCTAACATTGACCAACACTTCCCGTTAATCAACTATATTACTCGTCCTTACAAGTGGCAAACGGGTAGCGAAGAAGATAGAACTACGTTTGAAAATAACAACAATCTTAATCCATTGTACTTCAGTAAGTATGGGTACGAATGGAATTGGTGGTCATATGGAGGTTTTAGATTTAGCCCTCAAACAAACATTGATTACACAAAGAGTCAGACCACAACCATATATACATCAACGCCTGCCGTTGGCTTTACAGAACAGTCGGATTATTGTACACGAATCATTTGGTCAGAAAGACGACCAATAAACATTCAGAACACTCCGACTGTAAAGACTTTTGCTGCTAATAATTACTTTGATATCTCTGATGACACAGGGGAAATTAAGTTTGCATTCAGCTCATTATCTAACGACAAGGGTAACAACCTTTACGCTATTACAGACAGCGGAGTGTGCTTGTTGCTCGTGGACAAGAGAATCATCCATGAAATCAATGCGAATGAATTAGCAACAATTGGTTCAGACGTTGGTGGAATTCTTAATCAACTTTGGATTGATAGAACGATTGGAATGACTGATGAGACTTGGAGAAGTTGGGCAGAGTACTCAAATGTTCTATTCTTCATTAACGATAGAGGAGCATTTGGGTTTAGCGACAACGAACTCACCGAGCTTAGCCGTAACGGATTCTACGAGCTGTTTGAAAGACAATTCTTATCTAAGCTTAAAGATGGGTACATAAGTAATCTTTGTGGAGTATATAACGTAAAGAATAAAGAATACATATTCAACATTGAATTTGACAGAAATCATTCAACTATGATTTACGGTGTAGACCAAAAGGCTCTACAATGTCAAAGCTCATACAATTATGATAAGTACCTTCAGCTTGGTCACAAGTTATATGGTATGCGTAATGCTCAGACGTTTGAACTTGGAATTGGGAATACATTGTTTGACGGAGACATCACTTGCTACATTGCAGGCGTATCTGATAAGGACGCTTACTTTGATAAAGAGTTTATTCGCATCAGGGTTAACTCTCCATCTAAGCCAGAACAGATATACTTCTACGACAGTTACGATGATTACAAGGTTGACAACTATTCATCCGTTGTTGATGCTGTGGCTAATCCAATATCCATTAAAGATTACTATGGATACGAGTGCTATATCCCAAGAAAGGATTTAGCTCCACACTACAGACAACAAGGACGTGTGCTTATCTTTAAGATTGTTAGCACTACAGATGAAGAGTTCTTAGTGGTAAGCACGGGAGTTCAATATAAAGCATTGAAATAATTCATATTTTTGTAAAAACGAATATTATGGGAAAAGGGGTCGGAGACGCTGTAAGAAATATAGGTGGTTCACTAATGGGGGCTGCCCAAATTGGTATGGGATTACGTCAAAGAAAGAAGGCTGATGCCTTACTTCCTACACCAGAAGATAGATTGAGCCGTGGGTACTTGAACATGATTCAAGGAAGACGCAGAGCTTTACAAACTGGTACAGCTAACAATACAGACCGTGCTGCTGTTCGTCAGTTGATGAAGAGTATGGGTACTGCAGGGTTCCAAGCGGGAGGACAAGTAAACACAGGCGTGCTATCACAATTACTTTCACAACAAGCAGAGAACATGCGTGCTGCTAGTGCCGCTGAAATGGGTCAATTA
>Ga0181344_1001098_pt1 | contig 10105 bp, 9 predicted proteins | sample Su13VDMLBDD_FD_130098 | JGI IMG/M metagenome (GOLD analysis project Ga0181344, IMG submission 130098) | Freshwater viral communities from Lake Michigan, USA - Su13.VD.MLB.D.D | ecosystem: Environmental > Aquatic > Freshwater > Lake | place: USA: Michigan | collected 2013-07-15
GATCGGCCATGAAGCCGTGGCTGCATGATACTGCAAGGAAGCGTTTCCACTTCCGTGTTATGTTCGCCATAGGCTATTTGCGCTTGGCAGCAGCAGCTTTCTTTGCAGCCTCACGTTGGACGCTGTACGCGATAGCGACGGCCTGCTTCTGTGGCTTACCAGCGCCGATCTCGCGCTTAAGGTTATCGGTGAAAGCTTTCTCGGATGCTGATTTCTTTAGTGGCATAGTGTTATTTAGATCCAAATGCTTTTCGGACTGCTGCTCGTTTAGCTTCTATTCCAGAAGTATACACGCCTTCAAGCTGCTTTCTGTCGTTGTAAAGCCTGAAGTTGTTTTTGCCAGTCTCTACAATCCTGTAGCCGGTGAAGTTGTCAGTCGTGACGTTTCCACTCGGCAACTGCTGCTCATCGGAATTGATCTCGTTGAACGGCAGACTCGCGCCAGATTGTGGATATACACGCAACCAGGACTTGATGCGAGGCAGCGACTGTTGGTTCAAGGGGCGCAATAACTCGATGGCAGCTTGCGGGTCGATCATCGCGTTAACAAGCATACCCTGAGCTTTCTTTGCGACATCACCGCGCCACATACCACGGAACAAGTCCGTCATGTTGGACATTGGCCCGGTTAACTTCTTAATGTCAGCAGGAAGTACCGCTCCAGTAAGCCTGCCAAGCACGCCAAGTGTGTTTTCGGCCAAGCTAATATCGAGGTCACCTGCGAGCATTTGGTTGAGACTTGTGACTGATTGGCCACCGGCAGCACGTTTACGGCGAGCATACAGCTCAATCTGCCTGCGAGCCTTGTCTAAGGCTTGAAGCTCTTGTGAGCCTTGCCCAAACAATACCTCAACTGCTGACCTTTGCGCCCCTTCGCCTAGGTACTTGTTGAGCTTATCAAACGAAAGCGAAAGGTCTGCTTTAGAGATCGGCTTAATTGCGTTCTCGGTTGACGCCACTTCACCAGTCCTACGGAGCACTGTGTTGAGGTAGTTCTTAAGGGCGTTTTTAAGTCCTTCAATTGCATCTCCGCTTGGATCTTGCGCTGCTCTAGCAACTAGCTCTTCCATGTAAACCACAGCGTTATCGCTGTTAAGCACTTTACCTATTGCTGACTCTGGAGCTGCGCCAATGTACTGAGCAGCCTGACTAGCCTGCACGGCCTTCTTCTCGTCTTGGAACCTTACTTGAGCTTCTGCCTTAGCTTCGCCTTTTACTCTTAAGGACTCAGCTCTTGCCTCTTTAATGTCCTCAACCGCCAGCTTCTTTGTTTCGATTGACTTTTCCTTTGCTTTAGCAAGATTGAGTTCTTGAACAGACTTTTGTTTCTCAGCAGATGCTAAAGCGGAAAGTTCTGGAGCGATCTTTGAATCGTAAACCTCTGGAAAAACATCGAGTAGCGTCCTGCCGCTTTTGCCGTTTACCCAATTTTGAATTGCCTTTGCAGTTGGATTTGCTCGCACAGAATCAAGCATTTGACCGTAAATCCAGTCTCCAACTGCCTTAATAGCATCTGGACGTTCATCGACAGCTAAACGAAGCTGTTGCAATGCCTCTTTTGAAGTCGCATACGCCTCAACTGTTTGAGAAGGATACACGCCACCCTTGAGCACTCGTCCTGAAACGTCGTTTAGGTACTTGTCTGCGTATATCTTGTATTTTGCGTTTGCAATCTTAACGTCAGCAGACAATTCACCAAGAGCATCAAGGTCAGACTGAATGCCGTCCTTTAACTTTTTAAGCAACCTGACAGTGTTTGGGTTGCCTCCTGGGCCAGACTGTTCAGATATTGCGCCAGAAACAGACTGCAACACACTGATCAACTCTGACGCAGGACGCTCTTCGCCTTTGTATGCCGAAATAAAGTCCTTAACCTTTGATGGCAAATTGTCCATCTTTGGTACTTCTGACTTGATTGAATCAGCGGCGGCACGGCCTTGTTCAAAGGTTGTGGTTATTCCCGCCGTGTCTAGCTCTTTGTATGGAGCTTGCGCTTCAGCCTTTGCAAGTTGTTGCTCAGATTGAAGAACCTTAAACACTGCATCTCCAGCATTTGTTTGATCTCCACGCCGCATGGAGATTTCACCCTGCGCACGCTCTAGTTCATTGGCTATTCTTGCGTTTGCCAATTCAGCACTAAGCACACCTTCATCAACACGCTTTGCTTGTTCGAGCGCATTTTTATTTGCTCGATCCATGATGCTCTTCGATACAGCATCACCTTGTTCCTCAAGCCCTTTAGCCACTTCTTGCGCCCTAACAAGAAGCTCTTTGTTTTGCATTGCAAAGATATCTTGCGAATATTTTGGCGAAACAACAGACGGCTCAAGCGTGACGTCAACCTTCTTGGCTAAAGCTTCTGCGCTAGCTTGATCGATGTTTCTAAGCGTAGCCTCGCGGTTGCGTAGAGCCTGTTGAAGGCCAAGGAATCCCTCGTCACCTACAACGTCGCCACTTAGCGGACGCACACCTTCTCCTGTGACTTCACCGGCTCTTGCAAGCTTGGCGACAGCAGCGTCCTTGTCGCTGACAAAGCGATCCATGACATTACCCGCAGCCTGGCGAGCAGCAATCTCTTGCCTAGCCTTTGGATCAAACAACCTTTGGCCAAGCTTGGTTGGCTCAAGCACGGCGCCGGTGAGTGTGTCGAACGCCAGCCGTTCAAGGTCAGGCAGCTCGCCTCGGACTGCACTGCCAGCAATGGACACCCCTGCGCCTACGCCTGCGCCGATGCCCGCGCTTTTAGCTAGTGCTTTACCGACCTGGATGTCACCAGCCAGTGCGGCGCCTATCCTTGACACAGGAACCTTAGCCACCATAAACTGAGGCACAACTTCACCTGCAAGTCTTGAGTAACGAGTTCCTGCCGATGCAGTGTCAAAGTTGGCTTGAGCACGCTCCTCAGCCGACATTGGCATCATGCTTTCTTGCAAAGCTGAACCAGCAGCAGATCCTGCCATGCCGCCTGCAAACGTGCCCGCCAGCGGAATAGGAGCCATTGAGCCAATTGCGCCGCCGCCAATTGCGCCTAACGTTGGGATGATCGCCCGTGTTGCGCCTCGGTATGCAGCGCCAAGTGCGCTAGGCTGCATCTCCTGCTTGTAGGCATTCCATGCCTGTGCAAACTCAGGGTCTGTGTCTTCAGATGGCGTGAAGGTAGGCGAAAGCAAGCCCTCGGAAACGGCAGTGTCAAATATCTCTTTTGGCGTCTCTCCAAAGCCAGCAAGGTTAGTAACGCCAGTTGCCTTGGCAAACCCAGCCTGAAAGCCAGACTTAGGCATAGCAGCTTCCCGCTCGGCCTCAAAGTCACCAAGCAGCGAGATTAACTGTGCGTCACTTAACTGCGAAATGTCAGCCATATTACTTAGTCTTAAGAAGTCCCCTGCGTTCAGCTTCTCTGATCAAATCTTCCCTGCTAGATCCAACCGGGTTCTTTCTGCTGATCACCTGCATCTGCATTGCAGGATTATATGCCTTTAATTTGTCAGCGTTAAATCCAAGTTGATTTGCAATTTCAGGATTAGTGCTTTGAGCAAAGTTATTATAATCAGCAATGTTTCTTCTAATCATTACATCATGCATATCCTGAACTTGCTTTTTGTAAAGATTAACGCCGTTCTTTACAGCATTTATGCCTTGAAAGGTATCTTTACCCATCTCAAATAGGTTTGAAAGATTTACAAATGATGACTCAAGACTTGGCATAACACGCCGAGCTTCACCTTCCGACAAGGCATCCGGCGTATCACTCATCATCTGGTTATAAGTTTTACCTTGAGACAAAAGTTCTTTAGAAAAGTTAGCCAAATATGTGCGCTGTTTTTCTGGGTCTTTAGGCAAATTTGCAAATGTAGAGTCAATCAAATCAACAATCGACCTAGCGTCAGATGTTGTTTTAGACCTAAGCATTGCTCTTTGAGACAAGTCTTTAGACCGCTCAACCAATATCGGGTTTTGTTTAAAGAATGACTCTGGAGTTGGCGTCTCTTTTGGGATGAAGTCAATCTCACTTTCTAGCGATTTACGCAAATCATCGCGCATATCCTTTGGCGCAGACAGCACAATCGAGTTAATCTGAGATGTGAGCATCCTTCTGGCCTCTTGCGCCTTTGCTGCCTTCCCAGCAAACTCGTCGAACGGGAACGACATGGGTGCAGTCTGTTGCTGTGGCTGCGCAGGCGTAGGCTCCATGCTCAACGCGGACACAGTGCTAGGGCCACCGGCAGGCTGTTCTTGCGGTGGAGTCTGCTGAAGGAACTGCGTGTCAGACGCCATCTGCCGTGTCTGCTTGGATGGCTTTTCTGGAAAAAGCTCTAGAAAGTAATCAGATAGTGATGCCATACGTTGTTGGACTACTGTGAAAACATGCCTCTGAATGACCCTAGGCTTGATCTAAATTCATCGATCTTGGTATTTACGCCTTTGTATCTCTCTTGCTCAGCTAAACGCTGCTTCCTCTGCTCTTCAAGTTGCGCATACTGTGGGCCAACGCCAACCAGCGCACGACCCATGGCTCCAGTTTGTTCTGCGCCAATTGCTTGCATCTTGTAGTACTGCCCAATAGCCGGAGGTACAATCGTGTTAAAGAACATGTTCTTCTCCGATGGCTTCATGTCAGCAGTCTGCGCAAGGAATTGGCTGGCTTGTTCTTTTGCGGTAATCACACCTTCTGGGCCTTGTTTATCTTGAAAGAACATGTTCTGAACCAAAGGATTCTTAAACAGGTTGTCGTATGCTTTATTCTGCGACTCAATCTGCTTTTGTTCTTTTGCGTACCCAGCAACTGCACTGGCTGCTCCAGTGATGCCCTTGGCAATACTTTCCCCGAGTGCAGCGTAGCCCCGTCCTTCAATTTGGCCCACGTTAGCGTAAGCGTCAGCAATGCCTTGGCCCATCAAGCTCATCGCCTGTGGTGCTGGTGTGTTAAAAAGTTCACGAGGTCTTGCCATAAAATTTGGTTCTAGCTTCTAAACAAAGAGGACTGCCCTTCTCAAACCGCTGGCAGGCTTGCGGTCTATGTTCATAGATTGTACACGAAACTTCCTGCCCAACAATCCCCGAAAGCGCAATACAGCGAGCTCCAACGCACTTAAGCAGTGGTAGATCGTCGCGGATGTATTCTTTGGGGATGTTAACTGCATCGGATCTATCCTTTCGCAGAATCGGCCAACTGGCCTTGTGGCTGCAACACGCCCCGCACTTTTGGCAATCCAGTTCGCATGTTGCAGTATGGGCTGACTGGTTCTTCGTGGAGGACATGCTCATGCAGGTTCTCTACGTCGATCTTTAGTTTTGGGCAATGCACAAATGCAGATTCTCTACGGTCAATGCAACGGAAGCAGGCATGGACGTAGTCGCTGTTCATGTGCTTGTCCGGCTGGGACACAACGTCCGAGTCATACCTGTTCTGGTCGTACTTGACGTTGTTTGATGTGATATACAGCGAAATATCTTCATCGTTCCATTCACGAAGTGGGAACCACATTTCTGTGCCGTTGCCTATAAGCTTCATGTCCACCATTAGTGGAATCTTGCCAGTCAATGGATCTTCATCACTGCTTTTATGTCCACAGAACAGTACATCAAAGTCGTTAACAACATTGGCCTTTGGTCTGTGCAGCCACTCTTTGCCACATACCCAAGGCTTTGTTAAGTCCATCATTTCCGTTCCGCGCATGACTTTTAGCTGCCCGGTTCCGAGTGAATACGTCTCACAAACGTCAATACGGTCATTCCCGTGTGTTAGTGCAATCGACGCAGGAATCCAGTCGTGGACGGTTAGCTTAAGCTCTTCCTGCACTTCATGGTGGTGCTTGTATTTATGTGACAAGAAAGGCAGCTTGAAGTGAATTACCTCGATATCCGGCCTGACGGTCAAACATAGATCCAACAGCACAGTAGAGTCCTTGCCGCCACTCCATAGAACAGCGGGACGCCTGGCCCGGCCAAGTGCCTTTTTAATCGTATCTATGGCGTGAAAAGTATTCATTAAAGTGCCATTCCAGCTCCCATCAGCAATCCGCCGCCAATTGCGCCCATTGCACCCATCTTGCCTGCGCTTCTAGCTGCGTTGGCTTGAGCTTGACCAGCAGCCATCTGCATCTGCGCGTTGTACGCACCGTAGATCGAGCCCATGCCAGTCTGTGACTCTGGATTAAAATATTGTGGGCCAGCCTGCTGCTGTGCCATCATCGCGTTCTGTGCGGCTTGACCACCAAACGAACCAGCGTACATAGGCTGTTGGTAGAACGAGGTCAGCGCAGGAGCGGCCTGTTGCTGGAAGTAGCCACCCAATCCTGTGCCAAGGGCCACAAGCTGCTGCTCCCGGGCCTGACGCGCGTTGTAACGGTTCATCACCTCGGCAAGGTTGCTCTGCCCGCCTAGCGACGTTCCCCGAACTGCGTAGCCTGCTCTAGCCTGCTGGTCGAGCATGCGCTGTTCTTCTGGCGACAAGGCTGCCCCATTAGCCTGTAAGCCGCCGAGCTTTTGCTCTGTGTACTTCTGGAGAGCTTGGTTAATCCCGCCAACGCCTTGAGCCTGCTGGAAGGCTTGAATGTACTCTGGAGCACGCTGCTGCAAGCCACGCAACTGCGCCGCCTGCTGGCTCTTCATGTACTCTTCTTCCAGCGCGGAATAAGACGGCTGAAGCTGCTTGTACAGGCCAATCTGACTGGTAGCTGCCTGCTGGGCAATCTGATCTTGCAGGGTCTGGTACTTAGGCTGATAAGTCTTTTCGCTCTCGTAAATCTGTGGAGCCAGTTCAATCTGCGCCTGCAAAATAGACCGCATCGACTCCTGGTAGTTAGGAGCCGGTGGTGCCGATACAACTTGAGTTTTACCTCCGCCCATATAAAAGTCTTTCTAGTTTTTTAGGAGTGATCTGTGTGGCGTGGTCGTGTCTCCATGCCCAAACTTGTGTGATAGGTGCTTTACGTTGAAAAAACTGCCCAAACATTTCACCAACAGCTTCAGGCTCGCTTGCCCAAGCCATGTGGATCGTCCATGTGCCATCTTGCTTGCGCCACCTCCAGTTGAAGTCGCTGACACCGGGATGCGTGGTTGAGACACCTGTGATCTTGCCGTCGCGCCGAGCAACGTAAATGCTATCATGGACGCCGTAGAAGCTAAGATAACCATCCACATCATCTCGGGATACCTGTCCCAGAAGCTCAATATGGTTGCGGCATTGTTCATATAGCGTGTCTACAAGTTGTTCCCAGTCCTGTACGGTCATTAGGTTTTGACGATGAACATCAAGGCTACGTTGCGGGGACGGGTTTCGGCAGTGCCGGTTGAGCCTGTGGCAGACGTTGCAATTAAAGGTCTGTTAACTTCCAAGCCAGACGAGGGTCCAGTTCCAAAGGATTGAATAAGATTAATTCCATGCGTGTGCGGCTGGATGTCCTGCGCTTGAGCGGACAAGATCTGCCGAGGATAATCCACTGTAGTACGGCCGTTGCTCCATCCACGGACAAACTCACCTCGCAAATCAGGAAGGTTAGCACCAAATAACGCGACAAGGTTTGGTGATCCAGCGGTAGACTGGCCATTACATTCCAGCCAACCCGCCGGAACAGTAGATGTTCCCCACATTACAATTGTACCCGGAGTAATGGTTGTAGATACAGTGGCGTCCACATACCCCTTGCTTGCTGCTGTAGCTGCCGTAGACGGCGTACTGTTTACTAGCACCAACGGCCCAGTCATCGTGCCGCCTGCAAGTGGCAAAAATATAGACGCAAACAGATCTCTAATACCCTGAAGAGTGTACTTAAACAAAGACCCAGATCTTTCAGCGATTACATAGTCGCTCTCTTCAGGAGAGCCTGTAGTCTGCGCAGAGATAGCTCCAGGCAACAAGATCGCGTTATCGACATGGTCATTCAGGTTCTCCGCAGTCACTTGGTTAGTGCCAGCAGTAGGGTAATTGACGTATGTCGTTCCTTTTTGGATTTGTTGGCCGGGCATAAGTTACTCCTGAGAAATCATTGGTCTATTTGCTGCTATAGCATAAACAGCAACACTTTTCAAGGCTGGTCTTCCAACCACAAAATTAACCGTGCAAGCTATCGACGTTCCCCGAGCAGCGATACGGGGGCGCAAGGTTCCGTCTGAGGTGCCGCTAAAGCTGTACTCAAGGACAGTCTCGGTGGCATCTGGGTCGTAGGTAGTCGTGTCGAGTCGCACAAAGTCGTTGGCGACGTTGTTGAAAGTAAACTCACCTCGGCTAAACCGTTTCTCCGAAGTCCCGCCAAAAGCGTACTCTCTAGTCTTCACAGAAGCAGGAATGTGAACGAAGTTCTGTGTGCTGGCTATCAGCGTCGATGGTGTAATCTGAGACGACTGCGGAAACAGATTGAACGGCAGCACTGGCAGCGCGTTGGACGTGTTGAACTCGTCACCCTCGACCTGTTCCTCTGACAGGAACACGCCACCGTACTGGCCGGAGCCAGCAAAGTTGGTAATGATCATCAACCGGCGTTGATTGATATACGCGGACAAGATCAAGTTATCTGAGAATAAGCCCGTAGGATAATAGTCAATCGACTCCCAATTCTGGTTAAGCGTATTGTATACAAGGATCTTGTCGTTCCTAGTCGCCGTGCCTGTGGGCATCGCAATGTAGAAGCGGTTGCTGTAGTAGGTCGCTACTGAGTTTTGAACAGTATCGTAGTTAACACTCTCAAAGAAATCTGCAATCGGCTCACTTAGTGGCAGCGTGTTGCCCAGCAACTTCAGGTCAAGTTGGGGCGTCAGCATGTGTACGCCGTTAGCAGACAGGAAGAACACGAACTGGCCGGCAGCTACAATTGAACGTCTAGCCAAGCAGCCAATCTCAGTCGTTACTACTGTCGTGCTGCTGTTAACCCCAGGAGGCGAGTTGATGTCAAAGTTGTCAGTCTCTACAAAAACAACGTAGATGCTGTTGGTCATAAAGACCAAGAACTGGTCTTGCACCCACGGCAGCACCCCTACAATCGAGTCATTCCCGCCGGTATTGATGACAAAGTTGTTAAGCGTCGTGTCGCACTGCTCACTCAATATGTCGCTAACGAGCATCTGATAATCGCCGTACTTGAGAATGAGCCGGTTCTGAAAGTACAAACCAAAGTCAGCGCATGGCACAGACTGCGTGACTCCTGTCACCGTAGTACCATCTATTGCAAACTTCTGCTGTGCAAACGTAACTGCCGCTAGTCCATCCTGCCATACAAGCGGTGGCAGTCCACGGCGAGCGTTCCACCCTGCCTGTGTAGTCCGAGCAGCGTAAGTTACACCAGTATTGTTCGTGTACTGAAAAGTAAACGTGTTCGTACCAGTCACCGTAATGACGTAGCTGCCAGTAACGGCCTGTCCTGCCGTATCTGAGCCGTCTGTGCGCCCAATGGTGACCTCGTCGCCGGTAGAGTATCCATGCGGCAACGTCGTCGTGATTGTGATCGTGCCAGTCGCATTGTCTAGGATGTCACCGTTGGACTCAGTAGCAACAAACGTCGTCTTGTCGTATTTGCCACGGAAAATGTACACCTTGTTCAGCGCCGTCACTACGTCGCAGATACCACCAACCTCGATTGTCCTACCAGCAGGAAACAGGTATGGCCCGATCAAATCCTCGGCGTCCTGCCCCTGAGCAGGCTTGTACAGGTACAGCTTGTCCGTAAAGACCATCACAATGTTGTCGTGACCGGCAGCGTCAACGTACAGGCCAGAGCCAACCATCGTTAAACCGATAAGTTCAGTCTCGGTCAACCGCTTGGTGCCCTTGCGTGGCTGGGCAATTCCGCGTTGAAGCCGAGTGTTAAAGCTCGCTTGCAAGATGCCAGGCTGTAGGTTTGCAGGGTCGAGACGACTTGCAAATCCGATGAACATGTCATCACCTTCTGCCTGTGCTTCTTGTGCCATTGTTACTTAGGTGCAATCATCTTTCTTACAGCAAACACTGTAGGAAGCATGTAATTCTCGGACTCTGTTTCCGATTCTTCGCCTTCTCCAGCCAGTTTGCCAAGCTTATCAGCAAGCCTCTGTAGATCATCGCGAATCTCAAGCATACGCTCCCTATGCATGTCTTCCTTCTCGGAGTCATCCTCCTCTTCTTCCTCGTAAC
>Ga0181344_1001099_pt1 | contig 10104 bp, 10 predicted proteins | sample Su13VDMLBDD_FD_130098 | JGI IMG/M metagenome (GOLD analysis project Ga0181344, IMG submission 130098) | Freshwater viral communities from Lake Michigan, USA - Su13.VD.MLB.D.D | ecosystem: Environmental > Aquatic > Freshwater > Lake | place: USA: Michigan | collected 2013-07-15
AGTGATCGCACCCAAGGCGTTGGTTGCGCCAATTGCACTTGAACCGTCAGTGACCGTACTCGTGTTGATGTAGAGCTTTGCCGGAGCAGTCGCAGATAGCACCGCAGGCAGCGTGAACCCAGAACCGCCAAGGGTTGCGATGTTCGACGACATCCCCGTCAGGCCTGTGAGCGCGGTCACCCACTGCGGGGCAGTGCCAGACGATGTCAGGACACGATTCGCCGTGCCGATACTCAGGAAGGTCGTTGCGCCCGCGCCCGATTGGTAGGGGACCGATCCTGCGGCTCCGCCAGCGAGGTTGGTGGCCGTGTTGACCGAAATCGACGAGGCGGCCGACCACTGGGGAGCCGATCCGGTTGAAGTCAAGATCGTCGTATTGGCCCCAATAGCGAGCTTTGCAAGCGCCGTCGCACCGGTGGCATAGATGATGTCACCGGCGGTGTACGAAGACTGTGCGGTGCCCCCATAGGCCGCCCCAAGGGCATTCGTCAGATTCAGGGTGTTGATCGTCGCCGTCGTTCCGTTGAAGGTGAAATTCGCCGATCCGGCCAGCGCACCGCTGCTGTTGTACTGAACCTGGGTGTCCGATCCGCCGATGACGCCGGTACCCTTGGTTGCGATCACCTGAACCACACCGCCGTTGTCCTTATAGAACAACTTGCCGTCGGTGATGTTGATGGCCAGTTCCCCGTTGTTCAGGTTCCCAACCGTTGGCGCAGCAGACGCCGTCGTGCTGTGGTACAGGATGATCGGGGTGAAGTTCGTTGCAGCCATGTCGTTTTCCTTTAGAAAGTCCCGCCGGAGATCACGCCCCACTCAGGGCCAGTGGCCCCGGCCTTTAGGACATATCCTTGGGTTCCCAGCGTAAGTTTACTGAGTGCCGTGGTGGTTGAGGCATACAGCAGATCACCCGCGGCATAAGAGGTCTGTCCAGTCCCGCCAAGGATGGCCGTCACCGGTGATGTTAGGCTGAACTGAGTACCTGTCAGCGTCAGACCCGTGCCCGCGGAATAGACCTGCGCCGCCGATACCTGAACGAAGGTGATCGCCGTCGTGCCGAAGGTGATCGTGCCCGAGGTGTTGCAGACATAGGTCTCACCAGCCCCGGTGTTGCCGGAAGTCACGAAGAACGCATCCCCCTGCCCCAGGCCGGTCGTGCTCTTCAGAGCATAGGTGTCCGCGTCCGTCGCACGGGTCAACACCCATGCCGTCGATCCGTCACCAACCGTAGTAACGACATAGACCCCGTTCTCAAACTGATTCGTCTGGTTGTAGACCAGAATCCGGTCGCCGGGCGATGCCACCACACCATCAGGCGTAAATGCCACCAAGGTGCCAGCATTGGTCAGGGTTGCTCCTACCCCTACCCCCGGGCCTCCAGGCTGGTTGTAGGTCGCATTCAGGTTCCCGCCGGGCACCTCGTACTTGACCGGGGTGTGATAAGTGATTCCCGAGGATACAAGCGTGTCCACATACTGCTTTGTGGCAGCCTGCAAGGCCGATACCGGATCTTGGGTGAGCGTGACCGAAGTCAGCCCAGCAAGAGTCAACGATGTCGCGCCAAGCGAGATTGTGGTCGTGCCGACGGTAATTGCGCTGTTGGTCAGCGATGAGTTGGCAATGTTGCTCAGAGTGTTAGATGACCCGCTGATCGACTTGTTGGTCAACACCTGTGTTCCGGTGAGCGTGACCACGGTCGAGTCAATGCTGATCGTCTTTGCGGCCGAACCGTTGAAGGTCGTTCCCGAATCCAGTTGCAGGCCAGTTCCGGCGGTCAGCGCATTCGTTGTGTTCGCGGTGATTGTTCCAGAGGCCCCCAGGGCTACCGTGACACCGTTGTAGGTCACCGAGGAATTCGTCAGGCTCGCATTCGCGATGTTCGACAGCGTGTTGTTCGAACCCGAGATCGTCTTGTTTGTCAGGATCTCCGACCCCGCAAGCGTTGCAAGCGTTCCTGTCGTCGGAAGAGTGACACTGGTCACCCCTGTGGCCGTCAGCGTCAACGCAAACGCACCCACAGTCGAAAATGCACCCGCAGTGCTGAAAACGCCAACCGTAGTCAACGCGCCGCCGGTGCTGATGTTCCCGCCGAGCGTCGTGGTGTACGAGCCGTTGTTCACTCCCGTACCGCCGGAGGCAGGATTCAGAATACCCGCCAGCGTCACAGGCCCGGTGGTTGCAGTAGACGGCGTCAGACCCGTAGACCCGGCGCTGAAAGTTGTCACACCGCCAGTCTGCGAGAACTGCTTCCACTGCCCCCCGGCATACCCGTCGAAGGTCTGCGTGGTTGTGTTGAAGCGCAACTGCCCGCTGATTCCGACCGGCTCCTGCGCGGCGGTGCCCACAGGCACAACCATTCCACCGGTGCCAGGGATAATCGGATCCGAGACGATAGAGATCGTCGGGTTACCGCCCGATCCGTTCCCGTTGGCTACCGCGATCTGGTTCGAGGTTCCGGCAATCAGCACCCCGCCCGCGGTCGCACCGTTCTGGATCGCGAGCAGCCCGGTGCCGCCGACCTGGGCAATGGCCGAAATCAGACCATCCAGCGAGAGTGTCGGGTTTCCTGACACCCCGGAACCGTTGGAGATGGCCAGACCGGTACCGGAAACCACCACAGAACGCGCAGAAACGGCCCCAGAACCCGTTTTTACGATGATCCCTGTACCTGCACCCTCCAAAGCCCCAGAAGTGCCGTTGAGCGTGATTTGAAGGGTCGAGAGCGCCCCGCCGTCCACCAGACCGATGCCGGTTCCGCCTGACAGCGCCCGGCTGTTGATCAGCGTCGGCTCTTGGACGAGCGTCAGGAAGGTCTGCGTCTGCACCGGCGACCCAGCAAGAGCCGCCGTCGTGGTACGAAGGGTCTGACCGTTCTGGACGATGGGAACAAGTTCCGTCCCAGTGATGGGGCCAGCCGCCGGAAGTTGGGTGATGGTTAAGTTCGGCATATCAGGGCTGGATCTCCAGTCCGTCTAGGTTGCCATTGTTCTCCGGCGTCTCGGTGTTGCCTTCCGTGGAAAGCACCGCGCCGCCGTAAGGCTCCCCTGCGGACAAATTGTTGGGATCGAGTGCCACCGAAACATCCGGCCGAGGAAACCGAATCGTTATCCGTTCGGTTTTGCGGGCGGGCAGTCGGTAGGGATCGAATTCATCGGCACAGTTCTCGTTGCAGACCTGCAAGCCAGGGAAGTTCGGGTCACTCCTCATCACCGCGTGCGGGCGCTTCATCTTGCATCGGTCGCATACCGCGATTGCGATGTCAGAGTAGCCCAGAGTGTCGAGGAAACGAGGCATCACTTACCTCGTGTAAACCGACACATTCGGGGCAAAGTAGATCGGCGACTTGTCGCGCTCTTCCGCCTCGGCCAAGTTCAGGTATTTCTCAGCCTGAAGCTCGAGGTAGGTGATGCGATCCAACGCCACGCCGGGCAACTCGAGGCTCATCTGGTGAGCCAGCATCGACTGAACGGCCAGGAACCAGCGCTGGGGGATCTCAAGCTCACCCGACAGATCGCCCACATCCATGATCTGGCGCGAGTACCACACCGTCATCTGAACAAAGGTGTCCGAAGGCACCGGCCACAGGTAGATCTCCGCCTGGGGGATCGTGCGATTGAACCAGTACTGGAACGGCTGGTTGGCGGTGAAGTTTTTGTTCGGGAGGTTTGTGTAATCATCCCGATTCAGCCGCGCCATCGTGATCTCGGTCGAGTTGTTCCCGAAGTAGAGTTCGCGAAGCGACAGCGTCGAGCCGTTTCTGGCCCGAATTCGGTAGTACTGCACCGTCTGACCCGGGTCGATGTCGTACCAGATCCACTCGTTGTTCACCCAGGCCGTTACCCCAGGGTCTTCGAGCGTGCTCCAGGTAATTCCGTCAGCGGAGTACTCAAACACGCAATCGATACTCGCAGAAACGCCCGGCAAAACGCCGATTGAACCGATGTAGACCGGGTTGTTGGTGCCGTAATCGACGGTGATGTTGCCATTGGCGCTGGTTTGGGTGCAGAGAGTGTCAATGTTCGAATCAAAAGCGTTCCCGACGGTGCCACCGGCGCTCGAGGTGTAGCCACCAGTGCTGTTCGGGGTGGGTCTGTTCATACGCCGATACAGGGCCTGGAGCACATCGTTGCCCCCAACCGGCAGTTTGTAGATGTACTGGTCAGCCTTCAGGCCGTAGACCTTCTTGTCGATGGCCCAGTACTGGATCCCGATGTTGATCAGGTTCGACAGGAGGAAAAAAAGCGACTCGCGGGCACTCAAAACCTGCTCGGAGGTCAGTTCCTCGGCCAATTTCCCAGCACGACGCGCCCCGTGGTCGATCAGGGTCTGGACTTGGATGACGGTCGTACCGACGGTTCCCGAGTAGGCCATGTCTTACCTCACCATCCGGGGCAGTTCCAACGCTTCATGGACGCACGGGCGCGACTCCCCTTATCGCTTTTCTCTGCAACAGGCTCCATTCTCGCGCAAAACGAGTCCCGACGAGCACCCCCTTGGGGCTGCGGAGCCTTCAAATTCGACCCAGTCTCGCGGTTGTACTTGGCCCGGCCCTTGGCCGTCAGGCCTGCGCCACGCTCTACAGGCATTTTTTCGCCCCGACCCACAGCAAGGGATACCCCGCCCTCTTTCATGCGCTCTGGCAGGCCTTTGTAGGCCTTCTTGCCCTTGTTGGCCTGGGTGTACTCAGCCGCCACTTTGGGGGTGATGCCGACCTTCTTGGCGAACTTGGGATTGTTCTCCGCGGCCTTCATAAGGCGGAACTGGGCTTGAGACTTTGCAGGCATCAAGGCCCCTCTTTGACAAGCAAGAGAATGAACATCGAGGAGACGGAATTGTTGTTTGCAGTCCCAATTGCTGTTGCCTCAATAGTGGTCTTTTCCGATACTTCCAAAGGGTACTCAAAAACGTAGTCGGCGACGCTGTTGTTGACGGTTGTTACCGCAGCGGTGCGGCGGATGTTGTTCAACCCCCTAGTCAACAGTCGACCTTGCACCGGGCTGGAGCCAGTAGATTGGCCCGCCGAGAAGAGACCCTGCGAAACATAAGCCGTGTACCCGGCAGGCACGGTATAGCTGCCAGTCGTTGTGCCGTTGTAGTCAAACTTAATGATGTTGTAGGTCGTCGCAGGAACTCCTGCGGTCACGGTGCCTGTGCCGATGTAGATGTCGCCAGCGGCACTGTTGCCAGAACCAGCGGTTGCCACATAAGCGTAGTTCACGCGCAGCAAAGACGCCGTCATCGTGACTGCGGTCTGACCGTTGAGGGTGACGGTCTCTGTGACCTCGTTGTAGTTCGCATCCAGACCCTGCACGACGACCGTGCGGGCGCCCGTACCTGCGGCCGTGTCGTTCGCACTCGTTGAACTCACGGTCATCTGCAATGCAGCAGATGGAAAGGTAATCAGGCTCTGCAACGGCCACACGCTGACTTGAGACGTGTCCACATCGCCGTTAAAGCCGAACACGGTGACGTTACGGTGACCTTGGATCTGCCCGCGAGAGACCTGAAGCTCAAAAGGCTCGAATGTACCCTGCCTCGTGATGGATGAAATTACGGTTGCCATATGGCCCTCCAAAATCAAAGAAAGCGGGGGCCGAAGCCCCCACTTGGTTCAGCACACTCGTCCGCCGCGCTTCTTGGCGGGTGCCACAGTTACAGACTCTTTGGTCTTGGTGACACTGCCTTCGGGAACTTTCGGAGAGAACAAGCCCTTGATCCCTTCCATCATGCGCTTCGGAGCGCCGAGGATCGCATTACGCATCCCCTCGTTCTCCTCACGCTGAGACTTTTCCCAGTTCTCATACGCCCGCTGGTTGCGGGCAGTCTTCATCTGGTCTTGAGCCTCAGAAGAGATACCGCCCTCCTTCATCTTCTTGCCGTACTTGCTGTAAACCTCGTTGGAGTACGCCTTGGCCTGCTTCATAGCCGTGGCATTCTCCGTGTCGAAGTTCTTCTGCAAGCGACCTTCAGCGGCAGTTACCTTGCCGCCTTTCTTGAAGGTGCCGGAGAGTTCGGTGATGGACACCGGTGCGGTGGGCTTTTTGCGGCCTTGGGGCATCGCGACGGGGGCACCGCTATCAACAACTCCCCCCGCCGCGTAGGCTTTTTTTGCTGAACCGCCTTTTTTATAGCCGCCAGCATTTGCCTTCGCGACGCCACCAGTAGCGTAGCCACCGGCGTTGCCCATCTTCACATCACCGGTTTTCGCCGGGGAGTGATCAGGCTTCGCGGTGTGCATCTTGGTGTTGCGATACTCGCCACCCTGGTTCTCAGTGTTGATGATGCCGCTCTTGGGGAGACCGCCCCCAGCCATCTTGACCGAACCGCCCTTCTTGTAGCCGCCTTGACCCATGACCACGCCACCGGTCTTCAGGCCCTTGTGAGCCTTGGACGCGGGTTTGTCGGCGTGTTCTTTCAACGCCTTCGCGGTCTTGGACATCTTGGCCATCTCGGCCTTGTGCATGGACTTCGATTCGCCGCCCTCTTTCATCACTTGAGCGGCCATGCCCACGGGGGCCGCGGGGGCGGCACCAGCAGGCATTGCACGCATCGCACGACGACGAGCAGCCATCGAGGGCTTCATGGGGGCCTTAGCACCCATCATGCCGCCACGAGCAGGCATCGAAGGCATAGCGGGGGCGGCCATGTCTGGCGAACCACCCATCTGCATCTTCTTCTCAACCTTGCCGCCCTTTTTGAGCTTCAACTCAATGGACGGCTCGGTGGTCATCATCTTCACCATCGGCTTGAACTGGCCCATGATTACCTCTCCTTCGCAACGAAGATGTAATCCACCGTCATGGTTTTGGCCACGGCCTCACCATTCTGGATTGCAAAAGTCGGCGTCAAGTCTTCGTCATCAACCAAATTGGTGGTCACCGAAGTTCCTCGGGTCACGCCATTTACGGAATACTCAATCACCGATGCGCCGTCGTAGTAGAAACCAAGGCGGATGAAAGTGTCATTTGCCACGGTAGCCACAGACGTAGTCGTGGTGGCGGTGCCGTTCTTCTCGACCACCAAGCTCACAGATGTAGAGCCGTCGGCCTTGATGAAAAACACGCCATCAGAGACATCCAGCGGAGTGGTGTCAGTGATTTGCAGACCGATGACGAAATCCGATTGGGTTGCGTCACTGATTTTGAAGCGAGCTTCAAAGAACAGTTTCTTGCCGGAAGCAAAGCGAAAGGATTCGCCAACCTTCTGCAAGGACACAAGATCGTCGTCCGCTGCTGTGTTGGTGAGCAAAAGTAGACCGCCATCACCGTCCGTCAACGCCTGAGTAGCGCCCGCCTGCGTTTCAGTTACTGTCCAATTTGCGGCTGTGTAATAGTCGAAATCTTCAAAGTAAGTGTGAAACAGAGTTGGCGCTGGCATTGCCAGATCAGCAAACGGCGAATCTTCTCCCACGTTGGTTACCCCGTTGGGGAAACGAGTTACGAGCAGATTTGACATTTGGTTCTCCTGTAGAGAGGGAGGCCGAAGCCCCCTCTTAGGTTTAGACGCCCGGAGTCCCGTACATCGCCCGCGGATCGGTGAAGCCCACATCGTAACGCTCGGTCGCCTTGTAGCGCATCGAGTCGGTTTCGAAGTCGCCTTCCATCGTCTTCTCGAGACGACGGCGCATCATCAGCTTCATACCCTCGGGGGCGTCGGTCTGAACCCACCATGCGGTCGCACTGGTCAGACGCGAGATCACAGCGGCACCCTCGTCCAGCAAGCCAATCGACTTGATGGGGTTGATGTCGTTGTTCGCGTTGCCCGCACGAAGCACGGACTTCAGGAGCACCTCGGCCTGGAAGACATTGCCAGGGGCGACCACCAGTTGGCGGGGCACCAGACGGATCTTCTTGCCGTTGTTGTCCACGGCCTGACGGATCTGGATGAGCATCTGCTCAAGCGAGGTCTGCGACAGGTTCGCGGCGGTCGTCAGCAGGTTGCTGAAGGTGCCGTTCACGATGGGGTGCGACGCGCTGTTCAGCGACACACCGTCACCACCAGGATACGAAGCGTTGAATGCGCGGTTCAGCACATTCGCGGACAGCGTCTCCTTGGTCTCGATCAGGGACTGAGCGAGGTGGCGGGCATACACCTGACCGATACGGATGTGGTCACCGTCCTCAACCAGCACTTTGGTCAGGGCGAAGGCGAGGCCATACACCTTGTACACATAGCGCTTGAGGAACAGTACGCCACCCTGCTGATAGGTCACCGGGGTGCCATCAGGCAGTTCCGGCGCAGCGCCGAAACCGTACAGGACAGGTTCTTCGTGGTAGTTGCGGGGAATGCCTTGCTGTTCGCGGAACACTCGGCTCCACTCATCAGCCCGCTGGTCGTAAACGCCATCGAAGCATTCATTCAGGATTGGTTCAACGATTGACCGAAAGTCGGTACTACGCATCGGAGCGGCCATGATTCACCCCTTTCTTAGATGGCATTCACGGACGCATTGAACTGCGACTCGTTGATGGTTACGCGCACAATCGTGTACGCATCGCCCCAAGCGTTGTCGGGGTACGGTGCCAGATCGCGGATCAGCATCTGGGCGCTGTTGCCAGCCCCGACCAGCGTGGTCGAGAGCGTGCATTGCGACAGACCCGTGGTCGTCGAACCGGCGGTGGTGTTGGACAGATCGGCCATGTCGCCGATGGAGGTCTGAGCCAGCGAACCGTCAGCCTGGATTTCGTAAACGATGTTGGGGTCGTTGTAGAAATAGGCCACGCAGGAACCGGTCTGGTACGCCGTGGAAGCGGGCCAGTAGTTCGAGACGCGACGACGGCCAGTGGTGTCGGTGAACTCCACACCTGCAAACGCGCCCTGGAAGGCGTCGCCTGCGGCCGCGACAACGAGGTTGCCGCTGGAATTCAGCTTGACGGGTTGACCCTTGAGAATGTCGGTGTTGTAAGCCGACGCGATACCGTTGGCAAGCGCCTGAGCGCGATCCAGTCCAGACGGATGGAACGCGGGGCGCAAACCGAACGGAGCATTAGTTGCAGACATTGCATTACTCCTTGGTTGATGTCCTTACCCATGGAATATGGGTTCAGGAACGGATCGTTCGATTTCACCAAAGCCTTCGCCTTCAACCCGCCCCAGAGACCTACCTGAGGAGTCACGCGCACCCTGAAGATTTTCCAGTTGGACGCGGATCTTTTCCGCCTCCTCCATGGGCTTCTCATGGTGCATCTGCAACATGATGTCCTGGTACATATCCATCGGGATTTTGAACAGGAGCATCTCATTGCAAGCAATGAAACCAGCGTGCTCTCCAGCCTTTACGCGGAAATTCTCGAACCCGGGCATCTCTTCGGTTTTCACCGGTACATATCCGAGACGGATTCGCTTATCAATGCTGTCGTAGCTGTTGGTCGTTGATAACCAGCAAAGGTGCCAGCCCGGCACTTCGGGCAACTTTGGTAGCGCACTTTGTGTCCACTCATCGCTCCACATCTTTCGACGCTCCTGCGCTGACATGAACTTCTCTTCAGGTGCCGCCCGGCTGGCGTCCTCACTGGCGCGAGTTTCGCGACCACCGGCGTTGAGAGATTTTTTGAGACGAGAATCCATGATGTTCATCCTCTATTGTTTCGTGCCTGCTCGGCGTAGCGTTTGATCATTCGGTTGCGAGTTGAGGGGTCATCCCACAAACCTGCTTCCTTCATTGCCCGTACCTGTTCTGGTTCGAGGACAAAGGTGTTTCCGCTTCCGCGGGCGGCCGATGATTCTCTACTTGAGCCGGTAACGAAACTTCGAGGCTTCCTTCGTGGTTGTTCGTCCTGATCGTGAGTATAGCGATTCGGTAAACGAGCCTGCAAGCGTTTGTCAAACTCGTCCCAATATTCCTCAGTGGCCGGATCCCAGCCCTCCGACGCCAACCGGTTGTCGATCAGCTTGGCAATCTGGCTATCCTCGTCCCCACCGTTGGGGTCGTACCAGGAATTGCGCTCCATCCACTGGTTGGCCAATTTGACCAGCCTGGGGTTGGCCGGGCCTGCCTCGTTGTTCGTGGCCTGCACCGCACGCTGCTTGATGCCCTGCATGGCCTCGACCTTGCGCCGGGCCTCGTACCAGCCTTCCTGGGCCTGCATGAAGGCGTTGCCGTCG
>Ga0181344_1001100_pt1 | contig 10099 bp, 5 predicted proteins | sample Su13VDMLBDD_FD_130098 | JGI IMG/M metagenome (GOLD analysis project Ga0181344, IMG submission 130098) | Freshwater viral communities from Lake Michigan, USA - Su13.VD.MLB.D.D | ecosystem: Environmental > Aquatic > Freshwater > Lake | place: USA: Michigan | collected 2013-07-15
AAACACCAAAAATTAAATAAGTATAGAATTACGTTCAAACGAGCTGATTCATTCTTTGTAAATAGAGGATTCTAATATATGAGTACACAGCAACAAACAGTACTAAGGGTTCAATTTGATAATGTATCCACATCAACAAGTGGTATAACAGAATATGAGTTTTTAGATTTATATGGTGATGTTCCAATTAAGATTAATAAATCTTTCGCAGAACTTCAGGATATATCTAAACGTAACTCTGATTATTCTATTGGTTTAACATTACCTGGTTCTAAGAAGAATAATAGATTCTTTGAGAACTTCTTTAATGTCGACGCACAGTCATTATATTTCAACGTATTACAAAAAGTACCATGTCAAGTATTATTAAACGACCAGTCGTATTTTACGGGGTATCTTAGACTTAATAAGGTATCTGTATTGGATTCCAAAGTTGAGTATGACGTAACTCTTTATTCAAGTATTGGTGATTTATTTGGTAAGATTGGAAACAATCTATTGAAGGATTTGGATTATGATCAAGATGTGTTTGGATATGGTTATAGATTTAATCATACATTTGATAAATATCAAGTAGAAAGTTGGGATGGTTACAATCCATATCAAGGAGATAATGAACCATTATTTTTTTATCCAATAGTTCATAATGGTTATAACTATTCAGGAGATACAGTTCTTTTAAGTGGAACTACACCAAGTGTTATTACATCAGGTGTAACTCGTTTATATACAACAACCATTGCCAGTTCATTCACATCATACGCAGCAGCATACGCAGCAGGTGTTAAAAGATATAGAATCAATTCACCTGAAGATGGTCTTATTGACAATCAATTAAAACCAGCACTTAGTATTAAAGGTTTATTAACACTAATGTTTCAAAGTTATGGATACACAATTAAATCAGACTTTTTCAATACACCATGGTTTAGAATGTTATATATGTATGGTTACTTCAGTTCTGAGGCAACCAAATTTTCATTTAAAGTTCCACCAAAATCAGACGCCGTATCAAATGACCTTGCGGTTAAATTAACTGAGACCTTTGTCGATACAAGTAGTTTATGTGGTGGTTTGTTATATCCAAAAACAACAAGAACGTATAAGATTGAATTGGTATATAAAGACACTGGTGTAGTTACAACAACTCCAAATCCTATTAATATTAAATTATTATTTAGAAATTTTAGTTGTGGTTCTACAACAGGTATGGATGTAAATGTACCTATAACAATTCCCGCTAATACAACAGGAACAACTTACAGTTGGATTAGTAATCAATTTGTTCCTTGTCCATCTACCTGTAAATTAGAATATAAACAAAACTTTGGTGTTAATGATAGTTTATCTGATGTTCCTGAATATTCTAATTTACCACCAAATACAATTGTTGTTTATCAAGATAATGATGTAGTAGATTTTAGTTTAGTAATAGATTGGAATTTAAAACAAATTGATGTACTTAGTTCAATTGCTAAAAAGTTTAATTTGGTATTTGTTCCTGATCCTGAAGTTCCAAATCAGATTATCATAGAACCATATAACTATTATATTGGTACAGGTAATATTCATGATTGGACACCTAAATTAAGTTACGATAAAGGATTTACAGTGGAACCAGCATTAAACTATGTTGAGAGTGAATTAATCCTTACAGATCAGGAAGACGGTGATTATGGTAACAAAACATTTAAAGACAGAAACAATAGATTATACGGGGAAAATAAGGTATATAATCCAACCGCTTTTAAATCTCAAACAAAAAAGATTGATACTGTTTTCTCACCTGAATTAGTAAGACAATGGGATACACCCGATACAGCACCAAATGGTGAAGTTAAATTACCTTTGGGTATTAATTATTCAAGTAACTCATCATCACAAACTACTGGTGGTAATGAAAAAATTGTATGGACATATCCTGGCGTTAAGACCAAACCTAAATTGATATATTGGAATGGTAATTATAATCCATTCTTAGATCAAGTTGGTGAATTTTGGAGTTATAGTGGTTCCGTTTTAACAAATGTATTTTATATTGCTGAATCTGATGGTTTAAATCCTCGTTCAACATTTACAGCACCAATAGTAGGTACAACAATGCCTGTTGGTAACCCTGATAGTAATAAAATTAACAATGATAGTATCTGTAATTTATTTAATTCAGAACTTCCAACTGATTTGGGAGTAACTCCATTCTCAGCATATACAGATAATGACATATATACATTATTCTACCAAAATAGAGTAGACAATTTATACGACCCAAATACTCGTTTCTTAAATGGTTATTTCAATTTGAAGTATAGTGATATACAGAACTTAAAACCAAATGATATAATCAAAATTAATGCTCAATATTTTACATGGAATAAGATTGATGGTTTCAATCTAACAAATCCTGAAATGACCAAGGTTGAATTGGTACAAACAAATGTAAGTCCTCAAACATATCCTACAAGATATTTCATGTATTTCTATTGCGATAATCCTTCAGTCGTTTTCAAATTTGAAACAGACATGACTAATCCATCTTTAAGTGGAACAAGTTATGGATGGAGTGCGTTGTATGATTATAATGTCGGTTTATTAGATGGTAATGTTAGTGGTTACACATCTACTATGAGAGATTTTGGAAACCCACCAGGTGATGTAGGGTATATACCATATTATATATATGAAGTATCTGAATCAACATATAACGCAAGTGGTATTAGTAGACAATATGATAAATTATGGAATCGTTTTGTATCATTTAATAACGGTGATTTAAATACAACTAATTTCCCATCATATGTTTTTACAAATGGTACACCTACAAAAATCGTATCAAATATATTTTTAAATTGTTCCAATTTTAATTTTTATAAAACTACTTACGGTATTACCACAGGTAGTTCAATATATTATGGTGTGGCAGTTACACCAACCCCAACTCCTACACCAGTTCCACCAACTCCAACACCTACACCTACTCCAATGATTGGTTCATTAATATTGAACTTTGATGAGTTGGTTAATGATTTGGGTGTGGATTATATTGAAATGTCAGTTAATGGTTCAATAAGAACAATTAGATACACAGATACAGAAGGATTATATACAACTAATTTAATTATTGGAGATGTGGTGTCAGTATCTGTTTATACATTACCAACAGATTTAGTAAAACAAATTTCAATAACAAGAAGAGATTATACAACTGATGATCAAGGTGGTGATAATGGTATAAGAGATACTTTCATAACAAGTAGTGGTGGAACATCAAATCCATTAACTGTAACGTTTACAGCAACTACAACTTCAGATACATATAACTTTGAATATATAATAACATCTAGTTCTGAAATTTGTTTGAGTATAGGTTCAGGATTTACAGGTACAGTTTTTCCTGAAACTTTAGATATTGAATTAACAAATGATTCTAAATTATATGTTGCTGGTATATATAATCAATATAGTGGTATTAGTGTAAATCCTTTAGTAAGATTAAATTCTGACGGTACATTAGATAATACATTTAATTACACAGGTTTTTCAGGAACATATGTGGCAGATGTTAAACAAACAAGTAATAACATTATAATTATTAATGATTTAAATGTAAAAAAATTAAACACAAACGGTAATACAAATTCAAATTTCTATATTGGAACATTTACAGGTCCAAATGAGAGTAGTGTTAATGAAGAAAGAATTGAAGTACAATCAAATGATACTTATTTAATAGGTGGTGGATTTACAGGATATACAAATACATCAGGACAAACATGGACAAAACCTGGTTTAGTTAAATTAAATACTGATGGTTCAATTGATAATACATTTAATTTAGGAGGTTCTGGTTTTAATAGATTTGTTGGATTTAATTCCGCAACTGTAAATTCAACATTAACTCAATCCGATGGTAAAATATTAGTTTGTGGTAAGTTTAGTTTATATAACAATATAAAATGTAATAATCTAATAAGATTAAATTCTGATGGTACAATAGATAATACATTTACATTAGATAATATATCATTCCCATCAACCACAGGAAGTACATTACAATTCTATGATATAGCATTACAATCAGATGGTAAGATATTAATTTCAGGTGTTATAGGTAGTTTATACCTAAATAATAGTGTTAATGGATTGTTTAGATTAAATTCAGACGGAACATTTGATAGTTCATTTAATTTACAAACTTTTGGTTTTACAGGTGGAACAGGACAAGTATTAGATATATTTGTTAACTCAGATAATAGTCTATATTTAACGGGTATTTTTGATTTGATTAATTCAAACCCTGTTGATTTTGGATTAATTAAATTTAATTCAAATGGTACAATAGATACAACTTGGTCACAACAAGGAAGTGGAATTGGATTTTCAGGAATTAGTGATGCTGCGAAAAGAGTTACAGATATTGAAATTGATGAAAGAGGTAATATATACTTAGCAGGTTCTTTTAATAGATTTAATGGAATCGTTACTAATAAGATATTAAAATTATTACCTAACGGAAATTTAAATATATGTCCATAAGTTTGAGACAACGATAATTAATAAATTATATTTAATAATATGGGAAGAAAATTTATAAAACAGGTCAACAATCAGAATTTCATATATCCAAATAATAATTTGGCGGAGTATGATGTTGAACTTGTTCAGGACTTAAATGAAAATAGTGTAAGTGGAACGGTTGTTACTCTTAGTGCTACAACTGTCGCATCAACAGGTATAACCTTTAGTTTAACATATACATGGTCTAAAAACGGTGCTGAGACTTTTATAAATCAAGCGGGTAATATGCCAATAGTATCTGTTCACATGATGGGTCCAACTCAATTATATTATAAACCATTTAGATTGGTTGAATATATAAACGCATCATCAACAGGTTCAACAAGTCAATCAGGAACAACTTCATTTTCGGTTATACCATCTCAATTGGGATTAACATCATTTAGTAATGGTACATATAATTTTGAGATTAGATTTATTGGTCATAGAGCAATATATCCTGTATGTCAATCAGTTGTTGTTGGAGCTATTCCTACACCTACCCCAACTCCGACCCCAACTCCGACTCCAACACCAACTCCAACATTACCACCAACACCGACACCTACACCACCACCATATACAACAGGTGCTACCTTGAATGTAACGGATACAGGTTGGATTAAATATACAATGGCATCAGGTGATACTTATCAATTTATTGGAAGTACAGGAACTGTGGTATTAACTAATTGTTTAATATGTAGTACAATTAATTATGGTTATCCATTTGCGGACCTTGCGGAATTTACAGTAACAAACTGTGGTTCAACATGTACACCAGAACCAACTCCAACACCACCACCATCAAAAGAAGCATCGGCAGGTGGTTACATGCAACCTTGTATAGGTGGTACTATTGATGACTTTATGGGTGCTAGTGTGTACTTAACAAGTCCTGTAACTGTTGATACAATATTTGATGTTACAGTTTATTATCAAACAATAGGTAGTAGTTGTCCTTCTCCAAATATAACATCAGGTACATATAGTCAATTTTTCCAAATTACAGTATTAGCGGGTCAAAGTAGTTCTAATTTTGATGCTTGTACTAATGGATATTATTTCTCAAGTGGTGCTAATATTTGTGGAGCTTGTATAACTAATGATGATAATACCGTAGATACAATAACATATAATAATCCTGTAGGATGTTAAAATATAAAATATGAAATTAGAAGTATATAACGACGAAATTAAACTTGATATTGAGAACATAAAGTTCAAAGATTTTAATCAAGAAACACAATATAAAAAGGATTTATTCTCCAATATTGAAATTGACTTTAGTTCAATCAAAACATTAAAGGGGGATAAGAAGATGTTAGAAAAATCATTCCAACAACAAAAGGCGGAGAGTTTAAACTTATAAGATTATGGCTAAGAAAATTGAAGTAATTGTTGACATTAATACCGACTCGGTAGAAATATCAAGTGATAAGGTTCTTACCCTCACCGAACAGTTACGTATATTAAAGAAAGAGATACAGAAAACAGGACCTGGTAAAGAACAAGATTTATTAATATCAAAATTCAATGATATTAATGATGAGTTGGATAAAACCAATTTAAAGTCAAAAGAGTTTTTAGGTGCGTTAGGTACATTACCTGGCCCTGTTGGTGCGTTTGCTGGTTCTTTGGATGGAGCAATAAATCAATTAAAGTCATTTACCTCATTTAGTTTTTCCGATATTAAGAAACAAGTTGTTGATATTGGTGAGGACTTTATGAAAATTGGTAAAAGAATTTTGGATGCCACAGGTATTACCAAAATTTATACTGTAACGAATAACGCACTTGCTAAGTCATTTCAAGCGGTAGGGGTTGGTGAAGCTGCGGCAGCAACAGGTGCTAAGGCGTTAGCGGGAGCACTTGCGGCAACAGGAATATTATTGTTAGTTGCGGGACTTGCTGCGGCGGTTGACATGTTAATGAAGTTCGCCTCAGGTGAAGAGGAAGCGGCGGCAGCGTCAGCAAAGTTAAATGCTGAACTTGAATCTCAAAATCAATTATTAGATTTAAATGCGGCGTCCGCCAAACGTAGAAACGCGGAGACTATTGCCATCATGAAGGCACAGGGTAAGACTGAGGGTGAAATTAGAAAGAAATTATTAAAAGACAGTTATGATGATTATACCGCAGCATTTGATGCGGAGGCGGCAGCCCGTAAACTTTATAATGATAATTTAGGTAAAGCGAACGCTGAGGACCTTAAAAAATTAGAAAAGAATTTAGATGATAGAACTAAAGCAACTAAGGATGCGTATAGTGCGTATATTGTTTTAGGATATACTCAAAAGGCGGAAGAGAACAAAATTGCTGATGAGAAAAACAAACAACTGTTAGATAAGAATAAGGCGTATAACGAAAAGGTTAAACAAGATAATATAACAGCGGATGCCACTTTAATTGATTTAAAAAGAGAGAATGCTGCGTTATTAATAAAGGATGACAGAGCAAGACAAGATAAAGAACTTGAAAATCAGAAACTTGCGGAAGTAGAAAAGATTAACGCGTTGTTAATTTCAGATAAAAAGAAAGAAACATTAATAAAACAAATTGATACGAAATATCAAGAAAAACAAAAAGATGTTAATACTAAAAGAAAAGAAGAAGATGAAAAATCTGAAAAAGAAATATTAACTAAATTAGAAGAAATAAGAATAGGTGGTATTATAAATTTACAAGAGAAAGAAAAGGCGGAATTACAAAAGGGTTATAACGATACAAAAGTAGAACTTGATAAGTATTTGTCAGATAAAAAAATAAGTCAAGAACAATACAATGCGGCAATTTTAAATCTTAATGCGACACTTGCTGCTGGTATTAAGAAGATTGACGATGATAAGGATAAAGAAGATCAAGATTTAAGACTTAAAAAACTTGATGATGAACTTAAGTTTCTTCAAATTAAAGGTGAGGCATTACGTGCGGGTACAGAAGCATATTATGAAAATCAACTTGCTGTTCTTAATGCCGCACAACAAAGAGAGTTAGAGAGTACTGAATTAACTGAAGCAATGAAAACCGCAATTGAGGAAAAATATGCTAAGTTACGTGAAGATTTAAGAAAAAATGAGGCTAATCAAAAGGTACAACAGGTTAGTCAAATCATTGCTTCAGTGGGTGATATTGCTAGTGCGTTGGCTAGTAGTTATGATGAAGAAGCAAAAACAAGTAAGGACGCCTTTGAGAAAAGAAAGAAACTTCAAAAAGCGTCCGCACTTATGAGTGCCGCATCAGCAATTATTAATATTTTAGCAGCACCACCAATGGGTAATGTTGTGTTAGATGGTATTTTAAAAGGTTTAAGAATATTGGCGGTTGGGATACAAACAGGTACACAAATTAAAAATATTGATAAAGCACAATTTGAAGGTGGAGGTGGTGCTGCGGCAGGAAACTCAGCGGCATCATTAGGTAAGAACTATGCTGATGGTGGAATGATTAATGGTCCAAGACACGCACAAGGTGGAACAATGATTGAGGCTGAAGGGGGTGAGGCCATCATGACAAGAGGAGCGGTAACCATGTTTGGTCCATTATTATCCAATTTAAATCAAATGGGTGGTGGAACATCATTTGGTAACGCACTTACAACAAGACCTGATATGCCAAGTGTATCACAACCAGCACAGGATAAATCACCTGTAATAATGAAGACTTATGTGGTTTCTAATGAGTTAACTACAGAGGCGGAGAAACAAGCAAGGTTAAAAGACCTTTCAACTCTATAATGAATTATGAGATTTGATAAAATTATAATAAGCATCGGAAGCCTCTTGTAAACTTTTAAAAGTACCTAAATGAAATTGTTTACCCTTAATAGTTTTTCTGGCCTCAAAATTACCACAAGAATTAATTCTTATACCTGGATTTTTAGATTTATATCGATGAATTTGATTATAACTATTATCACACCACTCAAGATTTTCAACTCTATTATCGGTTCTATTACTATTAATATGGTTAATCTGTGGGAGATTATTAGGGTTTGGTATAAACGCCTCAGCAACAAGACGATGAATTTTATATTTTTTAACATAAAGTTGAACCCATACATAACCTTTTTTACACTTAACAGGTTTCAAAAATATACCCCTACGAACAGAATAAACCCGACCATCGGGATAAATGATATAATTGGAATCAAAATGTTTCATAACACAAAAGTAAGTATTTAATTCCAAATCACAAAAATTTATATTTAATAATAATGATAAAGAACGATAAAATATTTGAACTACGTATTGATGATGAGGACGAATTGTCTGGTATAGACTCAATTAGTTTAGTTGACGAGCCTGCGATTGAAGTTAATTGGATGTACTTTAACAAGGAAAAGGAACATCAATTTGATATACCCGATGGTGAAGATGAGAAGTATATTCAAAAATTAGTTGAGAAAGCACAAGACGAACAAGAACTATTCAACGAAGGTTGGGTGGTTCATGATATTCAAATTTTAGGAAAAACAGGATTTGTATCTACAAGTCCAAACGCACCTTCAGAAGAGGATGAAGAGGAATATAACGTAAGATACAAGTATATCTTGAATCCTAATATATCACAAAGTCCAATCATCAAAACTACAAGAGACTTTTGTAAGACATTAATCAATAGAAACTATGTGTGGAGAATTGAAGACATGGAACAAACTCGTAATGACTTTGGTGACTCTGCGTTAGTTTGGAGAGGTGGATTTAATTGTCGTCACGTATGGGCAAGAATTGAATATAAGAAAGATGCTACAATTGTAAACAAGGCGTCAGTAAACAAAGGTAAGGTAACTGTGGGTGGATTCCCAACAGATATGATTCCTGATACAAGAGTATTAGGATATACTCAACCTTCAACAGTTACATCTAAAACAGCAGCAAACCCATCACCTTCAACGGTAAGAAACTTGGGATTGTCAAAAGAAAAATTTGAGGAGGATTGTCCAATTGCTACACAAGATGTTGAAACAAATTTAAAGAATAGACAAAGAGCAATTGATGAGGCACACTATGGTCCATTAAATCCAAATGAACCAAATGAGGAATATTGGAAGAAGAAAGCGGACATGTTTGGTGGTGATGTTGAATCAGCAAAGAAAGCATTATGTGGAAACTGTGCGTTCTTTGTAAAGACACCAAGTATGTTAGAGTGTATTGCGGATGGTATAAATGATGTTAATGAATTGGATACTATACAAGCAGCAAACATAGGTTATTGTGAGGCATTTGATTTTAAATGTGCGGGAGCAAGAACTTGTGATGCGTGGGTTGTTGGCGGTCCAATAACTCAAGAAGACATGGGTTATGATGTTGGTGGTATTGGTGGTTATGTTGATCCTGGCGTTAAGACAGGTCAGACAGGTAATACTATCTCAAAATCATTAACTCCTCCAACTCTATTTGAAAGTCATTCAGATTATCCTGAATCAGTTAAGAACAACGCTAAGGCGGTATTGAAATATGTGGAAGAAAATGGTTGGGGTTCTTGTGGAACAGATGTTGGGAAACAAAGAGCTAACCAACTTGCTAAAGGTGAACCAATCTCA
>Ga0181344_1001103_pt1 | contig 10089 bp, 2 predicted proteins | sample Su13VDMLBDD_FD_130098 | JGI IMG/M metagenome (GOLD analysis project Ga0181344, IMG submission 130098) | Freshwater viral communities from Lake Michigan, USA - Su13.VD.MLB.D.D | ecosystem: Environmental > Aquatic > Freshwater > Lake | place: USA: Michigan | collected 2013-07-15
ACCACATGAAAGAGCTTGGAGTTGCTGATACTTACCAAAATGACATTAATGCTAATAAATCTGCGGCTAATATCATTGACGGTATTGGCACAAAGGAAGATGTTGTAAATGTCAATAAGTTAATGGTTAAAGAGGGGTATGGTAATCGTAGACAAACGGCAACATTAGTTCTTCAAAAACTTCAACGTTTGACTAATATTGATTTCAGTAAAATATCGTTCAGAAATAATTTCAATAGTTACGGTGACGCTAAAACTCAACTTGAGTATTTATCAAAATTACCAGCATTTGAAAAAAACTATGCTGACATTGTTTCACAAAATGGTGATGAAAATGTGCCACAAACAACAATAAAAAGCATAAACAATATACATATAACTGACAAAGATGACTATGAGGCACTGGTAAAAATCTACAGTGATTTCATAGAGGATTCAGATGAGCCATTGAACATTGCTGTCTCAATGTCAAGTGGTTATTTAAGCGACAATGGCAATCGTTCGGCGTTGTCCAATAAATTTGCGTGGATCAATAATGAAATTATTGACAATGCCTTTGATTATAGAGCTCCTTATACAACAATAGAAGCTGCTGATTTTAACTATGATTTGTCATGGGCTGTATTTGCTAGTCATGACTCACCTGCAATATATATGTCAGGTAACGACGGAAATAAATTAAAAGTAAATCAACATGCATCGTTTATGTTGTTGAATGACGTCTCAAACAACATAATCGAAATACAACCATCTACCACTGATGCATACGCTAATTTAATTTCATATGTTGAAGTAGTCAATAAAGGAAACAATTCTACTAAACTAACATCGGCTGGACCTGTGGCTGCAAATATTCAAATTAATGCAGTTGGCGGTCGCCACACTATAGAAAACGTTGACTTTCAATCGTTTGAATCACGACTTGCAAACAATACGATAGTTGATTCATTTGGTAAAAATCCGTATCTTGCTGCATTACCTGGTGCAGAAGCGGTAACAACATTAGTCAACACAACTACCAATCCGGTACACATTACGCAGATTAGTAATCAAGATACAAATCATACTTCTGCATTTTTATACAAATCTTCAACTGATAAAAAACCAATGAACATCAGTATATATGAGGGCGATATCAGAGATTTGTCTAACGCTTATATATACAAATTTGAAGCAGATTTCGGGCCAATAGAAATTACTAACCAAATTGGTCAACTGACATTACCTTACCACGAACATACAGTTGACATATTGGAAGGCGGACAGGTTCATTTCTTTCAGATAAAACACAAAAATAATAACACCGCTATAAACACTCGAAATAAAAATCAATGGATAGAACTTGAAAAAGCCTACTCAAATGATGATATAAACAACCCCCAAGATAGCATCACTCTAAATGTTATGGGTAAAGATAACATTGTTGAATGGCGTACTATGAGCCGTTCTTTATTGGCACGTAATTTTAAAATTAATAGTTCATACGATGTGCCGTTTTACCAACGTATGACTATCGGACCTAATCAAGACATATTAGTGCAAATAAGGGCAACTGATTATGGTTGGCTTGAATTAAACGGCGATATCGCAACGTACGGAGATGGACAATATAAAGATTATCTCAGTGATGCTTTGTGGGATGTATGGAATGGAGAAGAAGCATATCTTTCTCCTGACCAGTTGCAGATTATTTTAGCTACACGTCAGGCTATAGTTGCGACTCATCCGGATATTAATTGGACTAGTCGTTTTCAAGATCATACGACTAACTTACCGGAATATGATTTATCAAAAATTGATGCAAGCGGAATTGGTTGGAATACCGAACAGTTGCGTGTAGCACTAACAGGTAAGTTTGAGCAAGTTAAAGAAGTTGACCCGTTTGACCCTGACATTGAGCTCCCAGTCGTCTATAAGTTGATGCCATTTGACAGGGATATGCCGATGGGTACAAAAACCCTCGAAGCAAATGGTCAATACTTATTACATACATCTCAATCTCAAGAATTAGAAATGACGGAAGAAGAGCATCAAGCTCTGACTAAAAACATTAGTGATGCTTTACAAGAATCAGATGTGTTATTTGTTCCCGGTATAAGGCCTCCAACTGAAACTAATTTACCTTATACAGATGACGACGAAACCGCATACCAAGAGTTTGCTGATGAGGACGTAACTCAATCCGGCGCACCAAAGAAAGTATCGAACGGCTATAAGCTACAAAGTTCGTTTAGAATTTCTGTGCCGACATCACAACTGCGTCGTTACCGTGAAGAACGAATGAAGATAGCGGCGACTCATGGTGTAAATACTGATGCGTATAAAAAGGCAATGCGAGCTCTCGATAAGAAATACCGAGAGATGTTTGGTCAAGCTACATCGCAAGTCCTTTCTATAGTCAATAAGATTGCTACGGAACAACGTCCTAACGTAACTGGTTATCAGCAAAAGGAAACGACTAAAGATCGTATTGGTTATGCCATCAAGGCTGATGACCGAGACTTTACTAAGTTACCTAAGCCAGCTGATGGTGCACCTGACAATCGTCTCGGTAAATACAAGATGATGTTCAACGCACTTGGTGAGGACTACCAAGTTGATGCGTTTCGTGTGAGTAACCGGGCACAGTTAAAAACTGTCCTGCAACAGCAATACAAGTACGATGCAACGAATGCTGGTCGTGTGGCTGAGGTAGTTGATCGTTTTGCTCGAGCATGGGCAATGAATAAGATTCAACAAACTGGTTTCCGTCCTACCGAAATCGTAGAGATTACAGGAAAGCTTAATGAGAACCTGACTGAGCTTGGTGCTTATGCTAACCCTTCATCAGACATGTTGTTCCAGCACATTCCTGGCCAAACCAAAAAAGAAACCGCACTCGTTGCTCAATATATGCGTGAGTTTTACGAGGATCGGTTTGCTGCGTTTGGTGTTCTTGACGAGGCATACGCATTTACAAAGAAGTTCCGTGGTGCAATCTTCCGTACGAATAAAGCCAAAGATGACGCAATATTCAATGTCATTGTAGGTTTTGCATCTAGAGACGAAACCACTGGTATTCACGAAATAGCACACGCTCTATTCCGTGGTATGGGTTACGATTTCCAAAAGTCTATTGCCGAGGCAATGGGTATCAACTCAGCGGTACTGCGCAGTGAAAAGATGAAGGGGCGTGTGCCAATCTGGGTTGAAGAAAAGTTTGCCGCTGCATTTGAGGGTTCACTCCGTGCAGGTTTAGCTCCACGGGCTAAGGATGTATTGGATTCATCCCGTCCACGCCAGCAAGACCCAACGCTTGGTAAGTTGTGGGACGAGATTGGCGAGTTCCTCACAGGTGCACGTAATGCGACTGTAGCAAAGCAAATTGCAAGTGGTGAGATACCTGAGTGGGGTAAAGACGACGTCGGTACTAGATGGCTTGCAAAGTTCAACCCTGCTGACAAGCTTTACGCTGGTAACGAGCTCGAACTACGTGACGGTGCATTTGTTCGTGTTGAAAAGACACAGGCTGAACCCGGTGCTCCGTTACTGGTAAGAGATGTTGATAGTGCTAAGGTATCGACAATTGATGTAACTGACATTCTCCGTTATGGCGGTCGTGTGCCAGATGGATTCAATGCCGCTACCTTGGACACACTATCTAACTGGTTGCGTAGTTACTACACGATGACTGAGCAGAATATCAGGACTACGTTGCCTGACATGATTGCTGATTACAGTGATGGTGAAGTCGAACTTGGTCAACTACGAGCAGAAGCTACTAGCCTTCAAAAGGTTGCTTTCCAAGAAGCAATAGATGAACCACGTTCACCACTGCTCAGTTCCTTGTCCCGTATTAATAGCGTACAGTCCGGACTGAAGTCTCTTCTTGCAAACAACCGTTTGGAAATCGGTAACAAGGGAACGGTCAAGAACGCCTACGACAGATATGGTAAACCATCTAACTCATTCCGTGTACTACGTGACGTGTACGGATTTGATGGTAATACAGCAGCTGCTTACTATGCTCAGACGGAAACACCTGAGTTTAAAAAGTGGTCTGAAAATTTGCCGTTACTTGAGGCAGTTCAAAGTATTCAGGTTTCACCAGACATCGACATGAATAAGATGTCTCCAGAGGAACGGGCTAACTATCGCCGCTACGAGGCAGGAACAGAACTTGCTGACCTTGCATCTGACATCATGCGAGATGGTGCTGATGACAATGATGTGGACAAGTTCATTGACCTTGCTGATCAGTATTATCGCAATGAAGCCAGAAGCCAGAAAGAAATCCGTAAGGCAGTTGAAGATATTGTCGATGCAAATGATGATGAAAACGTTCAGCAACTCATGTCGTTTGAGATGGCTTTACGACAAGAGCTGGCTATGTCTCCGGGTTTTGAATCAGCTAGGGACATTACGTCTGCAACCAATGCATATCGGGATGCTGCACATACACCTCGCACAGGCAAGGGTTTTGTTACAGTCTCGTTCCCTGCTATGGAGTCATCCAACCTCATCCGCTCTAAGAACGGTGTGGTTCTTACCTCTGGTGTTACCTCGTTCGATGGTAACCGCCAAGGTGGAGAATACATTAAGTTCAAGAATCCACAGGTTGTAAATCTTGAGGGGCAGGGTATTGACCAGCAAAAACTTGATCGCATTATTGCTAATGCCACGAAGGCAAAACGTGATGGTGTAGTCTTGTTAAACTTACGTCATAGCAACACTGTCAACTCAGCATTGCATAACGTTGCAGTTCCTATTACTAGGTATCCAACCAAGTCGATTGCAGCTGTACCAGGTGTTGACCTTGCCACATACTTCAGTGGTGGCGGAACCCTTGAGGCAAGTGTATACGAATCTGTATTCCCTAAGATGGCAGTCGAATATGACGCTGAAATTGCTTCTGTATATCGTGCTAATCACGGCGACCATGTACAAGTAAAAGATGTACAGGAAGTTGACCCTACCAGCCTAAAGGATGTTCAGTGGTTCCATGCTTCACCAGTTTGCAAGAACTTCAGTGATGCTAGTCCGAACGCTATAGAAACCATCCTCGATGTAAAGACAGGCAAAGCAGTTGTTGACGCTATTGATCATAGCCGACCACCTATTGTCACTATTGAAAACGTAAGGAAGTATCAAAAGAGCGAAAGCTTCCATGCGATTCTTGAAGCCCTTCGTCGTAACGGCTACGAGTTTGACTATGGTGTTTACAAGACATCTAAGTACGGTGGTGGCACGAGTCGTGAACGGTTAATCGTACGTGGGGTACGTGGCTTCCGGCTTCCACCAGTCATTCAACCTAACCATGAACATCGTACTTGGTATGAATCAATCAAGGATATTGTCGATACCCTGCCAATCAGTGAGCTTGTGCCTAATCAGCAACGCAAACTACAAGCATCCGGCATTGATGTCCGTACTATGAAGACACCTGTTCTGTTTACACAGAACACGTATCATCCAATCGGAATCACTGCTGACAAGGTATTCCCATCGTTTACAACAAGCGGTGGTACATATCGCATCCTTATGCCGGGTGGTGTAGTTCGTGCTGTAACACCAATTGCACTTCGTCGCATGATGGGGCTTCCGGATGCATACCTTTTGCCAGAGTCTGATACATTGGCTCGCAAAATCTTGGCTAACGGTGTGCCGGCCGAGTTGTCGCAACTCATCATGGCTCCGCTTGCAGATGCTTATGCACGTGATCGCATGACACGTCTTGTCAATCAAGAGATGCGACGCCAAGACACAGGTGAGGAAGCCGTATATCAAGAGATTGATGAACGTTCGGATATTCCTGAGCGTATTGATGGGTCAACAAATTTCTTGACAGTTGTCAATCAAGCTTTGGTTGATAACGGCTTGCCAGTCATCACCGCTAGGACATTAAACTTCTATGTAGGTAAACGCATTGTCAATCCAACTAAAGAGGGTCGCAATTCTATTTACACTGCCAAGGATGTGATGGCTATTGTTGCAACTAAGTCAACACAACAAGAAGCAGATGCACGTTCAAAGGCTCGTCAACTTGGAGAAGCACCTGTTGAGGATATAGCAAATCAACATGAATTTGAGTCAATAACAGAATTTACTATTGCTACTAATGAGTTCCTTAAGATGGCAGGAGGAGAGCCAGACGTAACTGAACGGTTAGTACGATATTGGATTTCAGAGGGTATGCTTCCACCTGCAACTGAACAACGTGGTCGAGTCAAAATCTGGACATCGAATCAACTTGAAATTGCTGCACAACTTGCTTTCCAATCTCAAATGCGTAAGCAACAACTTGTTGAAACACGACAACTTAAGTCTCAACAAGCAGCCTTAAGAGCAGAACAGCCACAAGAAAGACGAGTTGGTCGGCCATCAAGTCCTAAAGCACCAGTCATGTTGCTACCACAAACTGAGCGTACAAATCTAACGTATGCGGAAGTTGTAGATAATGCTAATGAACAGTTACAACAACTTGGTTTAGAGCCTGTTGCTGAACGCACTGTCCGTTTCTACATAGCAAAGGGATATATCCAGAAACCAATCATGCAAGGACGAGTTGCAGTATTCAACCCGTCTGTTGTAGATGAAGTTGTCAAAATGCGTCGCCCGAGAAATGTGGAAGACAAAATGACTAAGGAGGAGTTGCTTGATAAGGTCAACTCTAAACTTAATGAACTTGATTATAAACCAGCAACACTTAAAGCTTTACAGTACTGGATGGGTTCTGGCATCATAAAGTCTACAAGAATTGGAAAAGCCAACTACTTTGACAACAGTGCTATAGACGCCATTGTCAGTCTTCGTAAAAGTCAATCTCGCGATACAGGTGATGAGGCGGCATATCAAGAAGCCGATGACCTGTTCCCCTCACAGCGTCGTACAGTTGAAACCTACGATATGCCGGGTGCTCCTTCGCACGTTGAGCGTATCCGTCCTAAGCAGTTACCTCCACGTAACGCTTGGTTCTGGGGTGCTATTGACCTGTACAACGACATCACTCGTTTGCCACTGTCCGGTGACCTTGCATTCCAAAACCTTCAGGGTGGAATCATTGGTCTGAGTAACCCACTTGTCGGTCTTAAGGCATTCAAGGCTGGCTTGCAAGGCTTTGCACCCAACATGCAAGTTGAGGTTGGCGGTAAGTTATACGGCAGCCGTAAGTTTGGTCGTGAGCAATATCATGCGGCTGGTGAAGCAATGCGTCGCAACCCAATCTATCACCTGGCCAAACAGGCAAACTTGCCATTGGCTATGTTTGAGATTGACGCACGATTGCAAGAAGCAAGAGAGGTTGAACTACACAATCTCAAGATGACCAATCCTAATGCAACGATGAAGGATGTCAAGATTGACTTGATGGACATCGATGAACTTGGAACGGTAGACGAGTGGTACAGCAAGAACCGAATTACACGTCACTTGCCAATGCAGGGTCAGTTCGAGCGCTTCAACAGTCTTGTACATGACACGCTACTTCTAACTCAGTTCGATAACTGGGTGAAGGTCTTGTTATCCAAGGGATATCAACCAAATACAACGATGTTCAACAACGCTATCAAGGATGCTGCCCGTGTTCTGGCTGTATCTGTTGGAGACATCAAGTATTCAACCAATCCAGAAACTGATGCAGCTGCCTCGAGGATTGCAAAAATCTTCTTTACTGCACCACGGTGGTTGATGAGCCGTGCTCTTATTGATCCGTTCATTAACCAGATGGTCAGCAATAGCAGTATCTTTGCAAGGCTTCGTGAGTTGATGGGTGAAGATAACCCTGCATTCAATCTGTACAACGGTGATAAAGAGGTCGCAAAACTTGGTCAAAGTATGTGGCTTCGCATCGCAGGTCTGGAAGCAATGCTTGCTATCATGGCGTGGGTATTCTCAAACTGGTATCCAGATACTGAAGTCAACACGGATATTCAGCCCGGTCGAATCCGCATCGGTGATTTCCAGATTGACCCAATGGCAGGTTTGATTGACCATTACAAGTTGGCTGGACGTCTTGCTAAGGCAGTATTCAGTGTTGACCCCAAGGATGCATCCAGAGCAGAGAAGGAAGGTATCCCGCAGTGGATGATGGCAGTCAAGGACATCAGTAAAGAACTCAGCTACAAGGCGTCGCCGGGTATTACATTCCTTCAAGCCATCAGTGGAACAAACGACCTGAAGGCACAAACGGATAACTTCTTCACAGCACCGTGGGAAGCAAAGTCAATGAACGTCGTTGGTGAGCCACTGTTTGAACGCAGTGCATCAGCCAAGATTTTCTATGAGATGATTCGACCTCGGTTACGTGAGTTGTTTGGTGATGCTGTAGCGGATGACATTCCAATCAGTAACATGATGATGGATCGTATTCCAATGGCACTACCGGGATTCATTGACTCGTTTGCTCAAGCCAAAGAGTACAACCGAGACCCATGGGTTTACGCACTGGCTGATACGATTCCTAACTTCTTTGGATTCAAGGTTGATGTCATGCCAACCGAAGCACGTAAGGACAGAGCAAAAGAGAAGAACTCGTTTACTGCGGAAGATTCTCCAACACTCTTGCGATTGCTGGCTGAAGGTAGAGGCAGTGAGGCATTCACTGGTACAGTGAAGTCATCACCTCCACAAGGAAATGTACAGCCTTGGTAAACAAATACGGTAAACGGTTCGTAGAGCTCGCATCCAAGTATGTAGGAGTAACCGAAGAGCCACTTGGTAGCAACCGTGGCAAACTGATTGACCAATGGAACACCGCACTAGGTGTTCCAGTTGGTTCATTCTGGTGTGCTAGTTTTGTAAGTGCAGTCGTGCGTGACTTTCAAAAGTCAGGTATCGACTTCCCGTTACAGCAATCAGCAAGTTGCGATTCATGGTTGAAACAAGCCAGAGTCAATGCAATGACGTCTATTAAACCGGAGACGGGTGCACTGTTTCTTATCTGCCCGTCACCAAACGATGCTACACACATTGGTATCGTTGGGAATAATGTCGATGGTGTCTGGCATACTATTGAAGGTAACTCCAACATGGGCGGCAGTCGTAACGGCACAGCCGTTGTCAATAGACCCAATGGCATCAACCGAAACAACATCATCTACGTAAACTGGATGACTCGTATTGAGGAAGCAGATGAAATGCCTTGGCATGTCGTGTTCCCGAATACAACAGTAGAAGCAGTTAACGTAAGTGGAGCAACTTACATACCACTGCGAGCAGCCATCGTTGCCTGTGATGGTAACGATGACTTGCTCACATACGATGGACAACCACTGTATCGAGGCAGTAAGGTTCCTTGTAAGATGGTCGTACTAAACGGTAAGACTCACGTACCTGTTAGACAGTTTATGCACTGGGCTGACCTTGATTTTGAGGTGTTGTCTGCAACACAGACAATTAAAGTCATTGCTGGTGACGAGCCTTGGGTCTAAGGTCTTTCACCGAACGTAACCCACTGATCTTCCGGCTGACGTAGAGGAGCATCTATCTTCAGTGTCATGCCGGGAGACATCATCACATCATCGACCTCAAGCCAATCCGGTAAGAGGTCGTAGTTGATTTGCACTAACCCTAACTTGACAGCCGCCCTGATCGGAGTTGGCACGTTTAGTATCTTGTAGACGTGCCATAACTCCTGATTCAAAGTCTCGCGTGTTATGCCTAACTTACGAGCTGCCGTATCCCTATCCTTGTTCAGGAGAACCGTGATAACACAGGCTCTTAACCAAGGACTCATCTTCTTCTTTACTGTCTTCATAGCAGACTAAACTCCATGTCTTTGAACCGACCCGTGTTGGGCGTGTACTCAAGCACTACGCTTCCAACTGGGCCATTACGATTCTTGGATACGATGACCTCGCATTCATCGGTCTCTATAGCCTCTCTTGTACCTGCGGTGGCATAGTACGATGCACGATAGAGGAACATGATGACGTCTGCGTCTGATTCAATGTCGCCAGATTCCCGTAGGTCAGCCATCATTGGTCTCTTGTCATCACGCTTGTCAGCCGCCCTGTTAAGGCTGGATAGTGCTATGACTGGGCAGTCTAACTCTCTTGCCAATGCTTTAAGTCCTCGAGACACAGCACCAATCTCTTGTGTCCTGTTCTGTCCT
>Ga0181344_1001104_pt1 | contig 10083 bp, 13 predicted proteins | sample Su13VDMLBDD_FD_130098 | JGI IMG/M metagenome (GOLD analysis project Ga0181344, IMG submission 130098) | Freshwater viral communities from Lake Michigan, USA - Su13.VD.MLB.D.D | ecosystem: Environmental > Aquatic > Freshwater > Lake | place: USA: Michigan | collected 2013-07-15
CCTAATTTTTCTTCGGCTTCAACTGCCGGTCTTACAATGATAATTTTCTCATATGAGTTATTTGGATCCATAAGTAAATCTACTGCGGCTTTCATTGCAATATAACTTTTACCAACACCAGCTGGTCCTGACGCAACAGTTATTTGGTTGTTTTTTAAAATATTATAATACTCTTCTTGATGTTCAGATAAAAATTTATTTTTTTGTTTTTTCTTAATTACTGAATTAATAAAATCCTTTCTTGATACTAATGGATTTGTTGTTTCTTCAGTTGTTTGTGTAACCTTTCTTCTTGTGGCCATTTATTTTTTATTTACTTGTTTATTGATCCATTCGTATGTTTTTTTCATACCATTAATTAATGGATCGGATACTACCCATCCAATCTTGGATTTGTATAGATTATTATCAGAGTTTCTACCTCTAACTCCTACGGGGCAATTAAAACCGTATTTGTCCAAGAAATCTTTATCCCCAATATTATTAATACTAATATTTTTACCTGATATATCAATAGCCATTTGTGCTAAATCATTAATACTTATCATTTCTTCAGAACCAATATTAACTGGTCCTGTAAAATCACTTCCCATCAATCTTAATATTGCTTCAACACATTCGTCAACATAAAGAAATGATCTAGTTTGTTCACCATCACCCCAAACTTCAATTATACCATCTTCTGAAGTTTCACAAACTTTGCGACACATTGCAGCGGGGGCTTTTTCTTTACCTCCAATCCAAGTACCATATGGTCCAAAAATATTATGAAATCTTGCAATTCTTACATCTAAACCGTAGTTTCTTTTAAATGCAAGATATAATCTTTCACTAAATAATTTTTCCCACCCATATTCAGAATCGGGATTTGCGGGATATGCTGATGATTCTTCACAATTAGGATTTTCGGGATCTAATTGATTATGCTCTGGATACATACAAGCGGATGATGAATAAAATAGTTTTTTTACACCACTTTTTGATGCGTAATGACTGACATTTAAGTTTATCAATGCAGAATTATGCATAACATTGGCGTCATTTTCACCAGTAAAAATATATCCTGCACCTCCCATATCTGCGGCTAATTGATAAACTTCATCAAAAGGTATTGTTTTTAAATAAGGTTCTTTTAAAAATGAATATTTAGTTGGTAAATTATTTATAACCTCAAGTTTCATTACTGACTCAACAATTCTAGGGTCGGTTAGGTCACATCTAACAAATTCACTACAAAATTCATTTTCATGAAAATATTCATGATTTTTAATATCTGCAACCCTAACATAGTTTCCTTCTTCGTATAATCTTTTTGCGAGGTGACCACCAATAAAACCACCTCCACCTAAAACTAATATTTTTTTCATATTATTATTTTTTAAAGTGATTAATCCAGAATTCAATCATTTCATCCAACATCATTTCAAAAGTATATTCAGGTTCCCACCCTAATTGAGTTCTTATTTTTGTTGAGTCACCTTTTAGATAATCTAATTCTTCAGGTCTTGTGAATTTAAGATGTTGTTTTACATATTTTTTATAATCCAAGTCCAATTTTGTGAAGACATAATCAACCATGTCTCTTACTGAATGAGTTACCATTGTAGATACAACAAAATCATCTGGCGTATCATTATTAATTATTAAATGCATTGCTTTTACATAATCTTTTGAGTGACCCCAATCACGATAAGAATCTAAATTACCCAAAACCAATTCATCCTTCAATCCCAATTTAATTTCAACTGCGGTTTTTACCACTTTATTTGTTACGAAATTAGATCCTCTTCTTGGTGATTCATGATTAAATAAAATACCATTTGATGCGTGAAGGTTATAAGCATTTCTATAATTCCTAACAATATTATAACCGAATACTTTTGAACATCCATATGGTGACACAGGATTCATTATTGTTGTTTCTCTTTGAAACCCATCTTTATCAACTGAACTCCCAAACATTTCTGATGAACTTGCCTGATAAAATCTTGAATTTGGACAAGCCCTTCTATATGCTTCTAAAATATTAATAACGCCAATTGCATTTGTTTGAACTGTAAATTGTGGGATATCATAACTAATTCTAACATGACTTTGTGCCGCTAAGTTATAAATTTCATCTGGTTGAATGTCACTTAACAATCTTTCCAAACTACCTTGATCTAATAGATCACCATAATATATATGTAAATTATTTCTTATCTCGTCAGTTAATCTACTTTGTTGATTTTCGGGAACCGAATTTCTACGGATAATACCGTGAACTTCATAACCTAAATCTAACAAATATTCGGATAAATAAGATCCGTCTTGTCCGTTTATTCCTGTAATAAATGCTTTCTTCATTATTTTATATTATTTGTTTATTTATTAAAAATTTTCATTTGTGTTAAATCCGGCCAATCATTAACCGACCATTTTCTTGGTGGGGTGTTAATTGCATCTTCTAACTTTTCTAAACCTAATTTTGCGGTTTCAGGTGTCATATAATAATGGTATCCGACCATATCAATATTTTGATCTCTCCAAGGTATGTTAGGTAATCTTCCATCATAAGACATTTTTTTTAAATTTAAGTAGTCCTCATGATTGTCTAGTAGAATTACCCCACCTCTTCCTAATGATAAGTGTTTTTGGTATTGAAAACTAATACACATGAATGTATTTGGGATATAACTATCTTTTCTCCATAAAACGGCAGCATCAATAATTGGTCTATCACCATAATTTAATGTGTAATAATCTTCCCATTCCTCATCTCTCCATTCTCGTTCTAATCCCATTTTCTCAGCTAAAAATGGAACAGATAAATAAGTTCTCTTTGGGACACTTATTTTTGTTTCTTTATTATATCTTAAACATAATTCAATTCCGTGGGTACAACTATCAACGGCGATAGCGTATCGAGACCCAAAAAATTTTGAGATTTCTGTTTCAAATACGTTAATGATTTCAAATGACATATTTTTTGTTTTTATTATTATTTGCCTTCAATATAAGTTTTATAAATATAATCTTCGGCTATAGGAAAATTAACTGCTCTATTGAAGTTGTCAATAATTGCATCCATTTTACTTTCGTATAACTCAAAAGATAATGAATTAATATCAAAATTATCATCATATACAATAATTCCATCCGTATTAAAAACCTCACCAATGTCTGGACTACCCCAATAAATTGGAATTGTTCCCGTGGCAAAACAATCCGATATTTTTTCAGAATACCCATTTGAATAATTTAAGTTCTCAATTACAATTGAAAAGTAATAGTCATTTAATCCTTTTTCTTTTGTGTCAATTGGGTTGTATTCTCTACCATATAAATCAACAGAATCTTTAAATTTTTCAGCGATCATTACTCTTTTTTTATGTTCATTACACATAACTTTTTTTGATGTTATCATAGACACCAATTTAGTTTTTTTGTGAATTTGTCTGTCATTAACCCAAGGTACGGCACTACATATTGTCTGTTTAAATTTGGGTGATAGGTCTAAAAAACTTTTATCATTAGTGAAGATTAGTTCAAAGTTATCTTCCATATATTTTAGATTATCCCTAACCCAATTATAAACTTGTGGTATGATTGTTTTAGATTCTGATAACCACGCATAATTCTTTTTTGTTTTATCTACAGGGGTGGTTATAATCCCTGAATCAATATGTATTGAAATTGGAGCGTTATAATTACCTTTAACCCATTCAATATGTTCAGGAACTCTATTCGCACAAGAACAAATATCGTGTTGGAAACTACCCCCAACCATATTAATTTTTTGTTTCATTAGTTATGTGTTTTTTAAATTATTTATAATAAATTCTTGGATATAAATTGGATCACTAACATGACAATTACCATCTGAGTATTTAACATTTAAGAATCCATTCTCATCACAATTTTTTTCATATACATCAAAAAAAATGTATGAATGTTTTTCACAAAATTCTTTTAATTTTTTATTCATGTATTTTGTATACTCTGATCTTTGATCATCATCCCCAAGAGCGGGAAAAATAAATGGTTGTCCCTCATTTGCTAGTTCCCATTTTCTAATATAATCATATTCCGGTAATTTTCTTTCTAATGGGGGAACTACATTATAAACACAAACTGTTACATTATGTAAATTCGTAACGTTATTTTGTATGTTATCAAAATATTTTGTTACTAATGTATCAATACAATCCATCCAGTTTGGTTCAAATTTATTAACGTGACATCGACAATCAATCTCACCAAAACAAAAACAAACTATATCATTTTCTCGTATGTCATTTTCGTTTACAAATTTTATAGAATCCCTACCAAAACTATGTAACAACATTGGACCCAAATGGTTAATTTTAATTTCTATTTCATCAACTTTTATTTTATCCCATCCTCCGTGGTGAGATGCGTGACTATCCCCAAATGTGTGTAATGTTTTCATATTATTTATACCCTAATTCTTTTGCGTTTTTTAATATAATTTCTTTGTCTCTTTTACCTACTGGTTTTGCGGGGGACCCAACATAAATTGTCCATGGTTCAGTATCTTTTGTGAGAACTGAATTAGACCCAACTACGGACCCTTCTGACAATGTAATCCCAGGCATAACAACACAATTAACCCCAACACAAGAATAATCCTCAAATGTTATGGTTGTTATTTTAGGTGACCTATACTCAATTGGGACTTGTGGGTTCATGAGTCCTTTTGTAAAATCATCACTCCCACATAAAATTTTACATCCTGAACTTATTCCAGCAAAATTACCCATGACTAACTTACTATCTTTTCCTCCTATAATACAAGTATAAGGGGCAATATGAACATAATCTCCAATTTCCATTGACGTTGATGCGTAAACACCCATATCAATTGCAACGTGATTACCAAACTCAACAGATTCAGGGTGTTTAATTCTTGATGTGGGATCCACATATAAATCCTTTCCGGATTTTTTAAAAATCAATTCCTCCATTTATTTTTAAATTAATTCCATTTACATATGGTGTGTTTATAAGATATCTAATGGTATTTTCAAGTTCATCTATTGACCCCCATCTTTTTGTTGGGATTGATTCTAATATTGAATTTCTAATTTGTTCTGGTATTTTATAAGTCATTCCTCCATCAAAATATCCTAATTGTATTGTATTACAAGAAATGTTTTTGTTTGCATTTTCTAACCCTATTGTCTTGGCGAATGAATCTAAAAATCCTTTACACCCCGAATAGATTGATGTTGACACAACTGGTTTCTCCGCCAACACAGAAGAAATTAAAATTATTCTTCCATAATTTTTTTCTCTCATTTGTGGTAGACAAGAAGTAACAATATTGATCGTTCCTTTTATATTAACATCAATTTGTTTATTAATAATATCTTTATTTTCGGGTGTTAGTTTATGTGCGAATTTATCAAAGTTAACACCAGCAAAATTAATAACAATGTCAACAGGATTAGTTTTGAAAAACTCATTTACCTGATCGTAATTAGTGATGTCCAAATCGGAACTTCCTAAATTTATAACATCATAATCAGTAAGTTTTTTAGATATTGAATTCCCTAAACCACCTGTTGCTCCAAAAATTATAACTTTTTTCATTTTACATATGTTTTAATGTTTGATTTTTCATCACACCATTTTTTTGCGTAATTACCTTCATATACGTTTGAAAACATTGGGTGATAGTATTTTGTGCAATCTTTATAGAAATAGTGTATTGCTTGTGTTAATCTTGTACTATTTTCATCAACAATTTGCATCCCTCCGTGAAGTAAATTTGCCGACCATATTAACGCTTGACCCTTTTTCAAGGGTACGGGGACAACATCAACATTATATGCTTCCACGAGACCTCTTATTAAATCTTCATAGATTCTATAATTATTTTTTTCACCATCTTCATATTCATCAGGATGAGGTAAACCTAAACTTTGATAATCATAAACACCCCATTTATGACTACCCGGTACAATGTTAAGTGTTCCATTTTCAGTTGTTGTATCTTCTAAAGCCACCCATACTCCTGACATCCATAATTGTGGGATTGTATGGAAATGGATTGTATCACTGTGTAATGGTTGGTTAGATCCTTTAATAAAGTTGATTGTTGAAAATGGGAAAGCTTCTTTATTATAAAGAAATTCTAATGTTTTAATTAATTTTGGGTGTAGACACAAATCTTTAATGTTATCACTGTTTCTCCATTCCTCAAAAATTCTTGGACTGTCTGAATATGTATAGAACTCTGCCTGTAATTTAACACTATCTCTTTTTATTGCCTCATACATATCGTTAATAATCTCGCCCAAAAATTCATCAGTTAATTCTAAATCAATAATAAGATATCCTTTTTCATGGAAGTTAATTGCCATTTCTCTTTCTTCATCGGTTAAATTAGATGATTGTAACAAATCATAAAAAAATGGAGATTCAGTCCAAGGTAATGTTAATGCGTTTTTGTCGGTTTTAAAATTTTTAATTATATCCATTTTTTTTAATTTAAAAAAGTTTTATCAAAAGTTTGACCCTCATATGGTCCTGTTTTATATTCATACACTAAAGTATCATCTTCCAATATTAAATAATTGTGACCTCCCTCTAACGTAAAACTAGCATCTCCGGGATATAATGTGGGTTCGTAAATTATCGTATCATCAATATCGTATAAAATACATTTAACACTTCCTTGAATTACAATCCAAGATTCTTGAGCAATTACATTTCTAGTTCTTTCTTTCCATATATGTTTATGTGGTCTAAATGTTTTATCCTTTTCTAAATTTAACATTGAGCATTGGATAAAATTTTCTTCAGGTACTATATCTACCCTACCTGGTTTTATTTCTTCTTTTCTTGTGATAATATGTAGAAGTTTATTTGGATCTACTTTTGAATAAATTTTTTCCATTTTTTTTAGTTTAAAATTTTATACTCTAATTTAGAGTTAGATAATATTGAAAAATTTGTTAAGTTTGAATGACAACAAATTAAGTTATTTGTCAATCCTAACATTAATGACCCTAATACTATTTCCTCAATGTGGGATTTTTTAAGGTTCTCATCAATGATATTAATTTTATGAAATGGTAATGAGGTATTTGTTGACGTTGTAAATTCATCAAATGAAATAAGTTTATTACCATATCTTTCTTTAAATTTTTTAAGATCGGTTAAATTATCACATAATAAAAACACATTTTCAAAATCGTAAGATTCTATATTTTGATAAATTATTTCATTTGGGATTATTTGGTATTGATGCATTGCAATATCCGTTGATCTTCTATGAACTCCGATAGTTTTATCAAGATTCAATTGTGTTTTTCTTTCCTCAAATTTAGTTAATAAATCATTATTTAATATGAAATGTTTTTTAATTATTTCTTCTGTATATTCTCTATATGATATATCCCAAGTTCTATTATCATATTTACTTACATTTGGTATATAATTACCCAACTCTTCAATATTTAAATACTCACTTAAATTATTACGGTAATCGTTTGTATCTTGTTTAAAACAAACGTCAAACATATTTGAATTAACATAACCCGGAATATTTTCTAAATCAAAATATAATTTTATTTCTTTATTTAAATCTCCTTCATATGCGTTCCCTAATTCAATAACTGATTCAGTTATGTAAGAAAAATATCCCCGTACTGCCTCAGGATTTCTTGCTGGTTTAAAGTATTTTTTCATATTATAATCTTATCCAATTTTCGGGAAATAATGTTGATATATCCCAGTTTTTGTAAACAGGACCAAACCAATTATTAGTCGTTATTACTTTTTTATCTTTATGTGGGTTTAAATAAGCCGCCCACCAGCTAAACGTACTATTGCAAATTATATTATCCTTACAGAGTGACATTGTGTACATATCCAACCAATCCTCACCTGAGGTGTAAAATATTTTATTTGGTAAAAAATCAAACATATCTTTAACTCCATCTAAATCGTCACTAAAAATTAAATATGTTTTATCTAAACCGATAATTTCTGCGGCATTTTTATAATATTCTACGGTTTGTTGTGGGTGATGATTCGGGAATTGTAAGTAATCTCCTCTTCTAATATGAATAGATGCATAATTAAAAACATCGGGGAGATTAGTTAATATCCTATTTTTTATTTCTTCATTTGGACCAAATAGATCTATTATAAATTGTTTGTTATTTTCAAAATATTTTTCACTCTGAAAGTACCCATCTAATAGTAAATTAGTTCCTTTTTCATAACGTATTTCTTTATAATTAAATTGTCTTTCCGTATGAACAAAATAATGGTCGGGTAATTTTTCTATGAATTTAACGTTTCTTAAGACGTTATCATAAAATCTCCTATAGTCGGGTAATCCTTTTGTTGTTATTCTATCAATAGGTCTTAGAAATTCATTTGAAAAGATGTATTCAACCTCATTATCTATTGCTAAACTTATTGACGCGGCGAGCTTAAACATAACATTACCTAACCCACCTCTATGATTTGTTGTTATATAATTCATAATTATTTAATTAACCAATCGTAATTTACTACTTTATTTTCAATGTTTGAATAACTTTCAATTTGACTTGCCAGAGCTTCGGATGATGAATATGCATTATATTTATTTTGTAAATTAGCCATCATCACATCATTTTCAATAGAGAAGTTTTTAATATTTTGTATTAGTTCCTCAAAAACTTGTTTTTTAAGTAATACACAATGGGCAGAGTAACTTTTATTTAACTTGATACATTTATCATTAATTTTTAAAGTTTTCATTCCCATATGGTAATTATGATTTGCCCCAAAATATATCATATCCCAATCGGACGGGACATTTTCAATATACTCACCAAGTTTATCATTAAAATTTTCAACAAATAAACAATCATCTTCAATTATCAGAATATCGTCACAATCTTTTTGGGACCACTCATCGTAAATTTTTAAATAGGTGTTAACTAAACCAAACATACCATTTCTTAATCTTGTTTGATTTAATAATGTATTCCCATTGATTCCCTCAATTAAATTGTATTCATCACAATTAATTTTTTTTAATTGATCTTCTATATGTAATTTTCTATCAGTTCTTTCTTTTAGATTAATCACATAAATATTCTTTGTTAAATCGTTAATATTCATATTAGTGTCTTACGTTATAATATACCTCAGGTGTGATCACCCAATTATTTGTTGAATTTTTTAATTTCATAAGGAAATCAAAATCTTCCCCGTCTCTGTTTTGATCAAAAAATAAATTACCAAATTTATTTTTATAACAAAAAGAAATACCCACTCTTGCAAATACTAAATCAGTTCTATGTGGTTCTGGAATGACTATACCATTTTGATATTTCATTCTCCACACAACAAAATCGTGATCAGAGTATTTTTCATATAATGTTTTCACGTAATCAGGGTGAATTGTATCGTCATCATCTAAAAATCCAATCCATTCCGTATCACATAGTTTTATCCCTTCATTTCTAACTAAACCTGATTGACCATTACTAGGACCAACTAAACCTGTTTTTTCAATTTTTATTGTCAATATTCTATCATCACTAAAATCAGGACCGTCAACCCCATCGTAAACTACAATACATTTCCAGTTAGGGTCAGTTTGATTTTTTAATGATTCAATAGATTTAATAATCGTATATCTATTTAATGAAGGGATAATAAAAGTTATAATATTTTCCATATTTATTGTTTAATATAAAGGTATTTTTTTAATTTATCAACGTTTTTTTTAATGAAGGGTATCAATATATTATTATATTGAGATGTTATTTCATCGTTTTCTTCATCAACATTTCTGGTTTTTGATTCATAATGAAATGCAACGGATTTACCACACATTATATTAATATAACCCATTAAAATACAATTTAAATTTAGTTCCACATCTTCCCAACAATGAGTGTAAATTTCATTAAACATCCCAATGTTTAAAAATAATTCTTTACGTACCATCATTAAGGCTGCGGTATTACCGGCTACTTCCTTATTATCAATTGGGTAATTAAAATAGGAATTTAAATTGTCGTGTGTAACCGCTATTGTTTTATATACTTGTTCTAAAAAAATAAAAAC
>Ga0181344_1001105_pt1 | contig 10071 bp, 3 predicted proteins | sample Su13VDMLBDD_FD_130098 | JGI IMG/M metagenome (GOLD analysis project Ga0181344, IMG submission 130098) | Freshwater viral communities from Lake Michigan, USA - Su13.VD.MLB.D.D | ecosystem: Environmental > Aquatic > Freshwater > Lake | place: USA: Michigan | collected 2013-07-15
TCGGACGCCCCGGATGGGCCAAAATATTCAAGAATTATGGCTATAAATTAGTCGGCTACGCATATGAAATACCCGCAGCCGATTCGGGTATAGGAGAAAGAAATGGGAAGCAGCAGCAGCAAACAAAGTAACACGATGCCAACAGGCAGCACTATATCAACTCCTCAGTTGCCTTCATATATGCAGCCATACGTGGCCGATGTTTTATCGCGTGGGCACGAAATTTATTTTGGTAAACCAACATACGATGAAAATGGCAAGGCTACCTATAACAAGACGTATGTGCCATACGGAGACGAGCGTATAGCCGGATTTACTCCTGAAGAAACTTCAGTGCATAAAGGAATTATGGCGCTTCAACCGCCCGGTCAATATGGCACAGCCACAGACTATGCTACTAGAGCTGGCAATATAGGTCTAGGCGCGTATCAACCTGCACCTGCGATCAACATGCCAAATTTTTTAAATTGGGGCGGTGGTTCTGGCGTTGGGCCTGAAGGTGTGCCAAGCGGTTACCAAATGGGAGACCCTGAGCGTGTTGCTGCGGAACGCGCCAGTACTGATTCGTTTGTGCAACCCGGTGTTGCATCGCAATATATGTCCCCTTATATGCAAAATGTGGTGGATGTACAGAAACAGGAAGCCATATACGATGCACAAAAAGCACAGTTAGGACAGAATCTTGCTGCGGCGCGACAAGGAACTTATGGAGGGGCTAGACAGGCGCTATTGCAAGGAGAACGTGAAAGTGCGCTGAGTCAAAAGTTAGGGGACATTCAAGCCACGGGTTCTCAGGCAGCATACGATGCTGCGCAGCGTCAATTTGAAGCGGAACAAGAGCGTCAGTTGCAGGCGCAAAAGACAAATATTTTGTCTCACTTAGAAGCCGCTTTAGCAAATCAAAAAACAGAATTTGAAACAGGTAGAACAAATCTTGGCGCTAAGATGGATTTAAACAAGTTATATAGCGATATAGGTTTGGATGTTTCTAAGGCTAATGTAGACGCAGAAATAGAAGCGCGTAAGGTGGGGCTTATTGGTGCAGGCATAGGGCTGGATGCGTCAAAAACTCTTGGTGATTTAGGGTCTTCCGAACTTAATGATCTTCTTAAAATGTATGGCGCAAAAGGTGCTGTTGGAGAAGATATACGTGGTAGGGAACAGCGTGATCTTGATATGCGCTATCAAGATTTCCTTCGTCAATACGGTCACGACGAAGAGCAGTTGAGGAAGTTTGCAGACTTGCTTGGCGGAGTTCCGTCTCCGGGGTCTTCCACGGTTACTTCTACGTATTCACAACCTTCTTCGCTGTCTGGTCAGTTAATTGGAGCGGCGGGTAGTCTTGGTTCTGCGTACATGTTAAGTCCTTATGCTCGTGGGGAAGCTAAAGGTGGTGAAATAAAGGCATACAACAACGGCGGTCTGGTTGCGCTTGCTGAAGGTGGTGTTACTGGTCATGATAACAGCGTGTTTAAACTTCGTGACAATCCAAAAGATATTCTGTATAGCACGATGGGAGACCCGCAGAAAATAGAAAAAGCTATACGGAATGGCGCTGATCCTACCGCTGCCGGTATAGCTGCCATGCTTGCAAAAAGAATATATGACGCTCAAGCAATGGCCTCTGCTCCAACACAAACCACAATAGATGGTTTGCTTAATCCACGTCCACAGATGCCGCCTATGCCGCAAGCACAACCTCAAGGACAGCCTCAAGGACAGCCTCAAGGACAGCCTCAGATGCCTTCCGCCGGGTTAGCCTCCGCCCCTCTTCCTGACAATGCGTTTACCGCTGCGGGAGGTGGGATTGTTGGGTATTCGCATGGCGGTGTTTCGCATTTTCAAGAAGCGGGAGAGGTTTATACACCCTCTGCTACATACAATAGGCTCACTGACCGGTTAAGAAGACTTGTCAAAGAATACGGCCCTGTAGGAGACGGAAAGTATTTCAACAATATATTAGAGCAGTATGAAAAAGGAGATATAAAATCAGGAGATGTAGAAGTAGCGCTATCAAAATTTTTTGGAACCGGGGAATCTCCTTTAGTAGCCATCCCTAGATATTTTGCTAATCGTTCAACTACCCCGGGGGAATGGAAACGTCGCCAAGAAAAAAATATTCCTGTGAAACAAGAATATAGGCAGGCCCCAACTTTAGAACCTTATACAGAAAATCAAAAAGTAAATAACTTAGGAGCGCCTTTTGAAAAATTAAAACTAGGTAGCCCGGGATTTTATTCGGAAGCCGCTAGAAACGCGGTGTTTAATATGCCTGCCGAAAGTAAAACGAACCCAGTTGCGGAGGAAACGAGCACGTCAGGATTACCAACATTAATCCCACCCGCGCTGTCTATGTCGGACGTTAAAGGTTTGTTTTCTATAAAACCTGAACAGGTAGAAGTACCCAAAGTTGGGGATATTCAGGATATATACAAAGAAATGGAAGGTTTGGCTCCCTACGATACAAAAGCTAGGGATGCTTTACTTGCGCGTTTGGGGGAAACTCCTTCTTCTAAAGAAGACTTTTGGAGAGCGATAGGGGCGATGTCTGGGAAACTTACAGAAGAAGCAAGTAAGCCCGGAGCTAATTTGCTTGGTTCAATAGCGAGTGCAACTTCTGTTCTTCCGGGGGAATTTGCTAAGTCATTAGACGCAGGAAGAGAAGCTGCGTTAACTAAAGCTAAAGCCACTGCGGATATTGAAAATCAAGATAATGCTAGAAAATCAGAGCTACGCCAAGCTGCTCTTATGGAGCAAGGAAAACAAGAAGAAGCTACAAGGGAGGCTACAAGGTTTAATGTGGAAGCAAAGAATAATTTGCTTAACTCACAACAAAATGCTTTGGCTGATCTTTATAAGAGTTATAGTGCAGACTTAAATGCTAACTATAGAGCCGAACGTAGTAACATAACACAGTCGAATATAGCTAGTGAAGATCGAGAGGCTAGACTTGCAGAACTAGATAAACAATATTTGTATGGTGAAAAATTAGCAAATACTAAGTACCAAAACGATAGGAAGTTACTCGAATTTAAAGTTGTGTTAGAAAGAGACTTAGCCCTTGATGAAAACGTAGCCTCTTTTGTAGCGGAAAATATAAGTATGGGTGGGAATCTTTCTGGTAAATTACAAGAAATTCTAGGCGATGAAGATTTAACGGACAAACAAAAAAACGAACAACTTACGAAGTTGATGGACACCACTAGAGCTATGGGGGAAAGTATATACGGAGGGCGAAGTACGCCAGACGGGGTTAATTCTATAAGACTTAAACAAAACTAACTACCTAGAAAAATACAAAATGCCTACATATATAGTAGAAACCGATTTAGGTACCTTAGAAATTGACGCTGTTGATGAAACCGCAGCGTTAAATGGTGCGAAATATTATTTAGCGCAAAATGGGTATACTTCTAAACCAAAAGACTTTGATCTTTCTATGTTTGGTGGCTCGAAAAAAGACGAAGGTTTTTTTGATATGTTAGGTCGAGGAGTTACTCGCGGTGCAAAACAAACTGGGTCTTTACTTGGGGATGTATTCCGGCGTTAGCGGCGTCTGCGGTAGGTGCTGATGAATACGCCGCAGAACAAATGCAGGAGGCTGCTAAAACCGAAGAAGAAATAGCTAGAAAATACTCTCCTAGATACGCATCGTACAAAGACATAGAAGGGATAGGGGACGTAATACCTTTTGCAGCTGAAACTATTGCGGAACAACTACCCAATCTGGCTACGGCTTTGATACCCGGTGGAGGCGGCGCTGTGATAGGGGCGAAGACTGCAATGGGACGGGCGCTTCCTGCAATAGCTGAATCTGTAGCAAAGAGACAGATGACTGAACAAGCAGCCAAACAACTTACTCAACGTGCGGTAGGTATGGCGGCTACTAAAGGTTCCAAGGTGGGTAGTATGGTCGGTGCGTATCTTGGGTCTTACGCGCTAAACGCCCCGGAAGTATTTCAAAATATCTACGAGGCTACAGGGGATATGGCTCCCGGTGCTGCTATATTAGCTGGGTCGGTCTCTGCGGCTTTAGACTCCATACTCCCCGTTTCTATCGTTAATCAACTTACCCCCGGGTTAAAAGCGGGGGTAGTGGAGAGGATACTCGCACAGAAAGGTATGCAACCCGGACTTGCGAGGTCTATTACTGCCGGTGTGGTGACCGGTGCATCTACCGAAGCTCCTACCGAAATAGGTCAAGAAGCTATAAGTATCGCCGCAGAAAAATTTGTAGACGACACCGCGAGCGCGTGGAATAGCGAAGACTTTGACCGCTTAGTGGAGTCCGGTATTCGCGGCGCTGTTGCTGGTGGTGGTATATCTGGAATATCTGGTGCCGCAGCAGGGGTTATCGAAAAGGGGCGCGAGCGGGAAAAACGTGAACAAGCAGCAGTTCTTGCCGAAGAAAAAAGAGTTCAAGAAGAACTTGCGAAGCTGTACCCGGGTGGGCGGCAGTTAGACTTGCTCGCTGAAGATCAGAATTTCCCTGAAGCTACCGATGTTTTCAATCCAAATAAACCAACACTTTCTGCGGAAGAACAGATTTATAACCGCCAGCAAGAATATCTAGCCAGTATTACTGACAAGAAAAAACGGGCGGAAGCAGAGAAAAAAATCAATGACTACAATAAAAAAGTAGCCAAAGAAAATAAAGCTATAGAGACTGCCCAAGAAGAAGCAATCGCTGTTGATAAAGGTGTGCCGCTGGCAGAGCAGAAAGCCAAGTACGATTTGCGTACCGCAAAGGAAATAGAAGAAGCCAACGCTGCGGTGCAGAAAGCAAACAAACCGCAACCACGTGATAAAGACGGAAAAATAATAGAGAAGCTGTCAGTACCCCAGCAAACATCTTTATTTGATACAACAGGAGAAGCAACTACACTTGCTAAACCTGCGCCGTGGGCGGATAAGACTGTTACCATATTAACTCCAGAGGTGACTAAATCTCTAGGGTTAGGGCCGTTAAATCCGTTGCATAAAAAGTTAGCCGGTAAAAATATAAAGAACCCTAAACACGCTGCTGCTGTGATGGCCGAACTTGTAGAGTACGCAAATAAAAAAGATTCCGCTAGTGAAGCAACACAAAACATTTCAGAATTTTTAGAACGTCCTGAATTTAAATACGCGGAGCAAGTAGCCAGCGTAACCGCCGCACCAAAGCAACTAGAGTACAATCCGGCGGCTGATAAATTTTTAAAACCAACGCCAGCAGTACAGGTTGATACGAAAGGAGTAGCAATTACTCCTGAGCTACGTACATCTTTAGGTTTAGATGAAGTATCTTCTAGCGTAGTAAAAACTGCTCAACAAAGGCAAGCTAATGAAGCACTTTCTTCAGCCCAACAACAGGTAGGAGATTTGTTCCCGAAAGAAAAATTGGAAGCGGGAGAACCGCAAACAATGGAAATTGGGGTGGAGGAGCAAAAAGAAATTTCTTCCGTAAAATCTAAACAAAAAGAACTCTTTACCAGTGAAGGGAAACCAACAGCGGCGGCGGATATTCAAACTGAATCTCGTAAAGCATGGGATAACTTCGGCCCTGAAGGGATTGCGTACCAAAGATTAACCCCCCCAGAAAAGGATAGCTGGGCAAAACTCTATAATACTGGGCAAGCAAGTATTGATACTGCCTATAAATTAGTAGGAAGAGACGCAGAGCAAGAAAATTTATTGAAGGAAACTCCAGTAAATAATGCGGAGCGTACTATACATAGGCAAAAAGCAGACCAAGCGTCAAAGTGGGTAGATGTTACAGCAGGTATGCTGTCCCCCGAATACGCTGCGGAAGTTAAGAATAAAATTGGAGCCGTAAACGCTCGTGTGGATAAATTTTTGGGGCGTGAAGCCGTTGCAAACATGGACGATAAAAAAGTTCTAGTGCTTGCTACTGAGGTGTTTCGTCAACTGGGTAAAATATATAAAAACTCAGATATACCAAAACAAATTCAAAAACAATTAGGTACTGTAGAAGGAGCTAGAACTCTTGTAGAAAGTTTGTACGCTGCGCGTATGGCGGCGCTTATCAATGCTTATCGAGTAGAAGCAAAAGAACGTGCCCGGTCAGCATTATTACCCAAGAACAAAGGTAAGAAGGGAGCTGATATACCAAAGACAGAGGCCCAGAAAAAATCAGAAGAAGCAATAAATCACCCTAGCGTGTTACCTGAAGAACGCCAACAAGCAAAAGAACTTGCGGCTATACCGCCCAGTAAATCAGAACAAGAAGCTCTGAACTATATAACTGAAGAAGGTGTAGGTGTTTCTGAAATAGCTGGGGGTATTACTCCAAAACCTTTCATAGACATACTTGAGTTACTCTCTGGTGTTGGTGGGAAAGATAGAAATTACGGAATATTCACAGAAACTGGCAGTGAAACGCCTGTGGGGGGGACTCCTGCTTATAAAGGTAAATTACGCCCGGGAGAATCCTCAGAACGCCCCGGGTATATGGAGTATGTGTCCATAGACCCAAAAACAGGCGAACAAACCACAAAATATAAAAAGCTGAAGTACGCCCCGAAATATAAAGGTGCGGAATTAAACGCTACGGGTAAAAATATTGTACAGGTAGGTAGCTTACCGGGTGTTTTGAATCACCTTATATCTATAACTAAAAACCCGATTAGTAAGCAGCTGCTAACACGTATTCGTTCGTTAGGGCTTAAAACAAAAATAATAATGGGGGGTGTATCAGAATACGACCCCAATACAGATACGATAACAATAGCTTCTAACGAAGTAAGTGAACATGTATTAACGCATGAGTTGTTACACGCAGCTATATCCCATGTGCTTCGCAACCCGGAGTTAAAAGTAACTAAAGCACTGAACAAGTTATTCGAGCAAATACATAACCAACTGGGAGATGCCTACGGTGCATCCGATATACAGGAGTTTGTTGCTGAGTTAGGTAGTAGCGCAGAGTTTCAAGTTATATTGAAAAACATCAAAGCTCCCAAGAGCGGCAGCTTGTGGAATAAAATAGTGCAGACACTCGCGGAGTTTTTTGGGTTCCGTAAAGGACAATCAGCGTTTAATGCAGGTTTGAAATTAATTAACGACGCTCTGGATATATCTGGAGATATAGAACCAAGTCCGGGAGCTGTTCTGTACGCTGGACTACCAAGTGGGAGTAAGTTACTAAACCGTATAAATGCGTCTGCTCCGTCGTTAAGTGGTGACACCCTACAAAACACACAAAACTTTTTGTCCAATATGGGCTCCGATACTCGACGGCTGGCTTTGAAGTTGTTGCGGCTTGACAACATGAACACCATATATGGAAAAGAACTTCCTATTGAAGAATTGTTGTCAGTTATAGAGTTGCGCTCGGGTGCAAAAAGTAAGGAGATGGAAGCGTTTAAGACTCAGATAAACAAAATTATAGATATTGTTTCTAACCCAGTTAATCGCAAATTTGAACGTACTATGAGTGAAATGGCGTTGGATGTTCGCAACGCTGGAATAAATTTACTCGACCCTAACTTTAAACCTTCCACCGCGCAGCTTAATGAGTACAACAGGTTAAAAGGAGTATACAGCAGACTCCCCAAAGACATGCAGAATGTATACAAGGAAATTGTTGTTGGGTTTCAAAATAAATTGAACCAGTTTAGGGATTCTTTAATTGCCAATAGCGCGGGGGATGTTGTACTTCAAGCGGATATACGTCAGAAATTTAAAACTTTGATAGAAAAAAATCCTTCTTACGTACCGGCTATACGGCACGGGGATTATAAAGTTGAGTTTGTTGACCCCGATACTAACGAACGCGCCGCTGTAGCATTTTCCTCGGAAAGAGAACGTGCAGAGTTTGTTAAATTTTTAGAAGCGGAGCAATCTAAAACCAATAAAGATTTTGGTATCGACGTATACAAAGATATTGTCGATGAATCTAAACTAGGCAAAGTTTTACCTAGTAGTACTCTGGGTAAAATAGTTGCAAACATGCAGAAAAGCAACGCCACAGCCGCACAAATACGGATGGTTCGGGATGCTTATTTTGAGGCTTTCCCAGCAAATTCAATATTACAGCGGTTTAGAAAATACAAAAAAGTAGTAGGTATGGAGGCTGATATTGTATCTGCTTATAAAGAAACAATGCCTACGTGGATAAATAAAATCAATAACTCCACGTATCTACCTGAAATAAATAAAGCTATATACGCTATACAAGCGACGGTTAATGCAAAACGAGGGAGTAAAGACCCTAAAGTACAACAACGAGTTGAAGTCCTTACCGACGTAGCCAATGAAATATCCCGGCAAGGAGACTTCTTTAGAAATCCCGTGTTCGCAGCTTGGGTTCGTGCGGGAACTCAGTTGAGCTTTTTTGAATTTCTCGTGGGTAATATATCCTCTGTTCTTGTTAACCTTACAGTACTGCCTATGTTTGTTACCCCCATTTTAGGTGGGCGGTTTGGGTACAACAACACTCGGCAAGCTATGACAAAAGCTCTTGCGGATGCACATAACTGGTATAACAGAAAAGGAAACTATGTAGGTTCCCCCAAATATGCAGCTCTACATGACCTGTTAAAAGACCACGACCAGTTAGGAGGTATGGCAGAGAATACAATAAAAGATTCGACGCAGACTCCAATAACCAAAACAATTAGCTTTCTTGCTATACCTTTTGGGGCGTCGGAAAAATACAACCGCGTAGTTACAGCTATCACTGCATATGAATTAGCATTAGCAGGGAATCCTGCTTTGGGTGTGAAACCCATGAACACAAAAGACGCTGCTAATTATGCGTTGCAGCAGGTTAAAAATTTAAATACTTCTGGCCTCATAGACACCGCGCCAGCTTTTGCGCAATCCGGTATTGGGCGAACTTTCTACACGTTTAAGAGCTATATATGGAACAGCGCGTTCGTACTGGCAAGAGCGTGGTATCAAGCATTTAAAGGAGAAAGCAAACAGGTACGCAGGGAAGCTGCAAAACAGTTAATAGGTGTCTATGCTATGGCGGCTATGTTTGCAGGAGCCAAAGGACTTCCTTTTATGGGGGCCACATCTGTATTAGCGGGGTTGATGACGGCTTTAGTAAATGCGTTATCTGACGATGAAGAAGAGCCTCTCGATTTTGATGCCTTGATGCGAGAGTTTTTTGGTGAGTTAGGATACAAAGGGCCAGTCAATTATTACACCAACTTAGAAATCGCCACTCGTACCGGCGTTGCAAATGACCTTGTATTTAGAGATAACCCACGAGGCGTAGCAGACCACGGTTATATATTAGAAGCAGTTGCACAGGTGTTTGGCCCCGCTTTCGGTTATATATTGAACGCAGGAGACGCCCTTAAGTTAGCTAATGAAGGGCATGTATATCGCGCGGTAGAGACGTTTGCGCCAAGTTTCCTTAAAAATGGGCTCAAGGCTTACAGGTTCATGGAAGAAGGAGCAACTACACTGAAGGGAGACCCCCTAGACACGGATATAAATGGATGGAACGTGCTAACACAGTTAGCTGGGTTTTCACCCGCAGATTTGTCATTAGCCTACGAAGAAACTTCTATGAAAAAGAAAGTAGAGTCTCGTATATTGGAAAGGCGTAAGTACATACTGGATTTAATTAACGCAGCCCGTACTGCGGGAGATTCACAACTGTTGCAAGAAGCGTTAGAACGTGCAAACAAGTTTAGTATTGCGTACCCCAATTTGCGAATAAATGGGCGCACATTAGAACGGTCACGGAAAGCCAGAATTGCTGCACGGGAAAATTTGATAAACGGCGTAGCGTTCAATCCAAAACTAAGAGATGAATTGGATAAAATGTTTGAGGAAGAGGAATAAAAAAACCCCGCCGGGTTAGGGCGGGGTCTCAAGGGGTACAACACAACAAAGAGAGACAAAATAGGAAGGAGCAAACTTCCCGAAGTAATAATAGCCTAGACCCTCCAGATACGCAAGCCTTGTACTCCTTCCTCAATGCTTATGCGTGATACAAATTTAATTTCCAGTCGGGTTAGCACCTCGCCAATATCGCTCCGGGCTTTGGCGCAATCCAGACAGGGTATAAAAATAGACGTACCACGCTTGAATTTGCGCCAGTCTATCTGGTAA